>Ga0066376_10004773_pt1 | contig 11706 bp, 12 predicted proteins | sample Knorr_S15_td_Bot_FD_77009 | JGI IMG/M metagenome (GOLD analysis project Ga0066376, IMG submission 77009) | Marine microbial communities from Southern Atlantic Ocean transect - Knorr_S15_td_Bottom_ad_5009_LV_A | ecosystem: Environmental > Aquatic > Marine > Oceanic | place: Southern Atlantic... | reverse complement strand
TCGCCAAGCTGGTCACCCAATACATGGGCTACTGTAACCACATCACCGCCTTGGAAGGTATGATTATGGGCGCCAAGGCCGGTATTGACCTGGATATTCTAGCCAGCATCGTGCCGGTAAGCGCAGGGGCCAGCCGTGCTTTTAACGGTGTCCCGAGCAACGTATTCACCGGCGACTTCACCTCCAACGGGACCTTGAATATCATCGCCAAAGACCTTGGCCTCGCCTGCGAACTGGCCCGGGACGTGGCTGCGCCAGCCCACATGGGCATGATTGCTGAAGACGTATATCACCGGGCCCAGACCCAAGGCATGGGCCAAATGGGGTTTCATGCGGCGGTCCAAATCTTGGAGCAGATGGCTGGGGTAGAACTCCGCACCAAACCAAAGTCATGAAGATATTAAAGGCCTGATGCGAAAAAGCCTGATGCGGCATTTTCTAGGAGACGGTGGTTAATGGCAAAGGTAAATTCCAACGGTCATGCAAACGGCAGCTCGGGTAAAACAAACGGCAACAAATCCGACGGCTTGGCCAGCAGCAATCTTGTGGACATCCAGAGCGGGCTGATTAGCCGGGAGATTTTTGTCGACGACGACATCTACCAACGAGAGCAGGAGCAGGTGTTCGCGCGTAGTTGGCTATTCATCGGCCATGAGAGCCAGGTCGAGAAGCCGGGCGATTATTTCGTGTCCCGCATGGGCGAGGAATCGGTAATCCTCTGCCGCGACCGGGAAGGCCAGATTCACGCTTTTTTGAATTCTTGTCGACACCGTGGCATGAAGGTCTGCCGCTACGACGAGGGAAACGCACCGGTCTTCACCTGTCCCTACCACGGATGGAGCTACGCCACGGATGGCAAACTCGTGGGTGTGCCCTACTTCAAATCGGCCTACGATCAGAAACTGGACAAATCCCAGTGGGGTTTGGTAGAGGTCGCCCAACTGTGCAACTACAAGAGCGGAATCTGGGCGACGTGGGACGGCGAAGCGCCTTCCTTCCTCGACTACATAGGTGATTACAAGCTTTTCATGGATTTACTGCTGGATGGCTGGGATGGAACGGAAGGCGGAACCGAGGTATTCGGCGGAATCGAAAAATGGTCCATCCCCTGCAACTGGAAGTTTCCGTCGGAGAACTTCATCGGTGACCGCTACCACAACATCAGCCACCGCTCCGTGGACTTGGTCGGCATAGGCCCCAGCGGCGGCCAAAGACGCGACACTCAAGAACGGGCTGGGGCTGTTGCCATGGACGTCAGTTTCCCCGAAAGAGGACACGGCTCCTTGAATTTCATCCGCACTGATGACACATCCATAGGCGCTTATCAGCACTCGCCGGTTGTCTCCGAATATTTCGCTTACTGCGAGGAACAAAGGCGCAAGCTCTGGGGAAAGCGCTCTCGAGTAGTCCCCGGGCCCGGCACGATGTTCCCCAATATGTCCTTCCTGCCAAGGCAACCACGGACAATCGCCGTTTGGCATCCCGACGGCGCCGGACGAACCGAGGCTTGGCGCTGGTTCTTGGTGGACAAGGCTGCGCCTAAAGAGGTTAAAGAGTTTCTAAGGCAATACTACATCCGCTATTCCGGTCCGGCGGGTCTTACCGAGCAAGACGATATGGAGAATTGGAACTACGCCCACTCGGCCAGCAAAGGAGTGATTGCCCGGCGCTACGCCTACAATTATCAGATGGGGCGGAATTTTCCGGCTCAGCCCCAAGGTCTAGAACCCAAGTTGCCCGGCCAGGCCGTTGACGTCACCAAGGGCGTTGCCGGTGAGCAGAACCAGAGGGGTTTTTACTCCCGTTGGGCCGAATTCATGGACGCCCCCAGTTGGAAAGAATTAGCTACTTGGAAAAACGGTAAGTAAAACGGCTAGAAGTAGTGCCTTCCCCCTTCATGGGGCTTTGCATTAAAACTGTCATTCTGAGGAGCGGAGCGACGAAAAATCTCAGGGCCAAGGCGTGAAGATTCTTCGCTTCGCTCAGAATGACATTGGGGAGGAGACTTTTAGTCCCTTCCCCCTTCACGGGGGAAGGTTAGGATGGGGGTGGCACTCCCACCGCAAGAGGATTAGCTAGGAGGCCGGAGATAATGATAGACACCAGTCCACAATTGGCTCGGCTGCTACTGAAGCAAGAGATTGAAGACTTTCTCTACCATGAGGCCGAGATTCTGGACGAAAGGCGCTACGAAGAATGGCTGGATTTGCTCTGCGAGGATATCCGCTACTACATGCCCATGCGCCGCAACGTTAAATTCGGCGAACTTGACCGGGAATTCACCCGGGAGGGGCAGGACATCAACTGGTTCGACGAAGGCAAGGATACTCTAACCCGCAGGGTCAAGCAGATTCTAACCGGCGTCCACTGGGCCGAGGAACCCCTCTCCCGTATATGCCACATCGTCTCCAATGTGCAGGTGCTGGAGACCATCCCTTCAGCCTCCGAGCCCACCGAAGTAAAGATAAAATCCCGTTTCTTGGTCTACCGCAACCGGGTGGAAACCGAAACAGACATTCTGGTGGGCAAACGTGAAGACCTTTTACGAAAAGAGGAAGGCGACTGGAAGGTGGCCCAGCGGAGGATAATCTTGGACCAAAACGTCCTGCTGGCGAAAAACCTTACTTTCTTCTTCTAGGCCGAGCCTAGCTATTATTCATTCCGGGCTTGGAAAGAGGTGCTGAAAATGCGCGAAGTAGTCAATCTTTTGGACTTGGTCGCAGGTGACATTGTCACAATGTCCGACGGGGCCACCGTTGAGGTGGTGTCAAACATGGGCGACGGAATGTGGATCTTCGGACGTTATATCACCGCGCCTGAAGACCCGGAACTGGAAGGCACCGAAGAAATGGTTTTTGCCCAGGAGATAGTCGGCGTGGAGAAGGCTTCTTAAGCGCCTATTACCAGTGCCGTTTTTCTAGTCCGGGATTTTCTTTGTGGCTTTCCCGTGTGGCTTTCCCGGCGAAGATTTCTCGATCCAACATTATCAGATTATTATTTTTACGGAAGTTTTGTTTATGGAACCAACCCACGATGACTTGCAGCGCGCTTTTCAGGCTGGCTTTGATTCTATCGACGAAGGCGACACCTTCTACACCGGGTTTCACTCATACCTGGGTTCTTTGGGGTTCAGGCACCTAGAAGACAATGACTGCACCTGCCAGGACAGCGGCTATCACGGCCACATGCCGGAGTGCCGCTGGGTGAAGAACTGAGACCCGATCAATCTTAGGAGCACAACCAGTGAGTGAAAATTATGATGGCGGCGAGGCAATCCTCGAAGCCTTCCGGAACCTGGGCGTGGACTACATCATCTCGTCTCCGGGGTCCGAGTGGCCGCCCGTTTGGGAAGCCCTGGCCCGCCAACGGGCCAATGAGATTGACGGCCCCAAGTACATAGACTGCTGGCACGAAAGCTTGGCGGTGGCCATGGCCATGGGCTATACCCGCTACACCGGACGTCTTCAAGCCGTATTGCTCCATGCCGGAGTCGGGCCGCTGCAGGGCTCCATGTCCATCTACGGCGCAACCCAAGGGGAAGTTCCCATGCTCGTTTGCTCCGGCGGGTCTATAACCTATGGCGAAGACCCCGAATTCGACCCGGGCCCACAGTGGGTGCGCAATCACGGTATCGTCGGCGGACCCAGCAGACTGATAGACCCCTTGGTGAAGTGGAGCGGCCAAGTCAACAGCCCTCATACCCTCTATGAAACCGTGAGCCGTGCGGGAGAATTGGCCCAGCGGGTTCCCAAGGGGCCAGCATATCTGCATGTGCCATTGGAAATCATGCTGGAAAAGTGGCCCATGCCCGATAAGGCCGCCAAGGTCGCTCCCCAGCCCAAGACTCAACCGGACCCTGCCGATGTAGCCCGCATCGCCCGCTTAATCGCTGCCAGCAAAAGACCCATCATAGTTTCCGAAACCAGCGGAGAGGACACGACCGCATTCGCCGCTTTGCAAGAATTGGCTGACTTAGCCAGCATTCCCGTGGTGGAACCGGGAACGCCCACATATGCCAACTTCCCCAACAACCACCCGCTGCACATGGGCTTCGACATAAAGCCGCATGTGGAGACCTGCGACCTGTTCTTGGTTGTGGGAAGCAGCGTTCCCTGGTATCCGCCCCACGCCGGGCCGACCAACGGCACCGTGGTCGTGATTGACGAGAACCCGATAAAAGGCTACATGACCTATCAGAACCTTCAGGCCGACCACTATCTGGAAGGTAACATAGCCTCTTCTTTGCGCCTGTTGATTGAGGCCCTGAAAGCACAGGATCCCGGCGAATCATCGGTTCTGCAGGATCGGCGGCAGCACTGGGAATCCGAGCACAACAGGATTTTTGACGGCTACCGGTCTGCGGCGGCGGCTGTTAAAGACGAACGGCCCATCGACCCGGTCTGGCTCTGCGCCGCAATCAGCGACGTTATGCCGGAAAACGCTATCTACGTGGAAGAAACCATCACCCACCGTCAACCGATACAAAGACACATCTCGTGGAGCCAAGCCCAGAGCTACTTCCACCCATCCGGTGGACTGGGGATGGGCCTAGGACAAGCCTTGGGCGTAAAACTGGCCGCTCCGGAACGGCCGGTTCTCGCCTTGGTTGGAGATGGTTCATTCCTGTACAACCCCATCGTCCCGGCGCTGGGAGCGGCCAAAGAGATTGGCTTGCCCATATTGATTGTGGTGTTCAACAACGGCAATTATTCCGCCATGAAAGGCAGCCACTTGGATTTCTACCCTCAAGGCGTTGCGGCGAATACCGGCATCTTCCACGGCGTGAACATCAGTGGTCCCGACTATTCCACGTTGATTCAGCCCTTCGGTGGTTACGGGGAAAGAGTTGAGGACCCGGCAGAGGTTAAACCGGCCTTGGAGCGGGCTCTGGCGGCGGTGAGTTCAGGGCAAACAGCGTTGTTGGACGTGGTGCTTTCCCGGTAGCTTGCTGGCGACGGTCGCTTGGAGTTGGCTGGCATTACCTAGCGTTTTTTGCGACAAGGGAACGCCCCCATCCTAACCTTTCCTCGTCTAGGGGAAGGGACACGTCCTCTGCCCCTAGACGAGGCTTTTCCTCAAAGTCGTCATTGTGAAGGAAGCCTTTGGGGCAACCCCCGATACGGAGGATGGATCAGTCCTCTCCCCCGGGACGGGGGAGAGTTAGAGTGGGGGTGAACTCGTAGGCATCAGCTTCACATCGGGGGCAAAGCTAGCCTTAATTATGGTCCGGGCGTTCCAAACGGCCCGAGGCGAATAGCCACATGCGGGCAATCTCCGGCCCCATGAATTTGAACTTGGCCTTTAGCTGTTTCTGCAGGCCGCCAAGTTCGTCCCCTTGCAGGCTTCCCTCACCAGTCGAACCGTAAAACCAACCGCAGAACGACCCGTGTTTTTCCTGCAGTTCTTTGATTACTTCGGCATTGTGGATACATGCTTCAATCTTCATGCGGTTGCGTATAATTGATGCGTCTTGAATAATCGATTCAACAGCTGGCGGACCCATGTTGGCCACAGCGTCGATCTTCCATCCTTGGAAGGCATTGCGAAAAGCGTCCCGTCTACCCAGAATCATGCTCCAGGTTAGCCCGGCCTGAAAAACTTGAAGGCTCATCACCTCGAATAATGCGTCGTCATCGGTTGCTTGTTTACCCCAAATCTCGTTGGAGTACCACTCCCTGATTTCGTCCGGTTGCGTGCTCATCATTCCTGCCTGTTTATTATCGTGACCAGGAACCGCTAGCCGCTTGTGGGGAAGCGGCCAATGCTAAATGGCTCCAGAGGCCGGGCATTGCCTGTATCTATGTAGTTGGCCATCAATTCACCGCTGCCGGGGCTCAACATGATTCCCACGGCATCGTGACCGGTAATCACGCTCAGACCTTCCCATCCCGGTAGCGGCCCCATGATTGGAGCATCGTCGGGAGTCGCTGGTCGCACACCGGCCCTGGCGCCCATGAAAACTGCGTCTCCCAGGGTGGGAAAACTGGCAATGGCTTCAGATAGCAGATGCTTGATTCCTTCTGCGGTGGGAGCTTCGTCAAAAACCCCTTCCTCCCGCGTTGCGGCCACTAGGACGGTACCGTCGGCCCACGGGACGGTGTATGCCTCGAACGTGCGGACGGCGCATCTGGGTAAAAATCCCGGTTTCCTAAGCAGTATCCGTTGGCCTTTAACCGGTCGAACCGGCAGTTTTTCCGGCAGCCATTTTTGGGCGATGCCACTCCATGGCCCCGCAGCCAAGACTGTGTGACGGCTGTGATAAACCTGAGTGTTGGTCCGAACGCCCATAACGTTGTGCCCCTGAAGCTCCAATCCGGTTACCTCTACACCTTCGTGGACCTGGACCCCCAACCTGCTGGCGGCGTGGGCCAATGCCTCTACGTAACGCTGTCCTTCAATGTGTCCCTCATTGGGAGAAAACACGCCCCCCCAAACCTCGGGGTTTACCTGTGGCTCCCGACCAATTACATCGTCAATAGTTTGCCAAGATACGCCTATCCCCAGTTCTCCCTGCCACGCCAAATTATGTTTGAGTTCATCCACTTCTTCGGGTGAGAAGGCGATCTTGAGCACGCCATTTTGTCGAAAGCCGGGGTCTACGCCAGCTTCAATCAACTCGTTTGCCAGGGTTGGAAACCGGTCCAGGCTACGCATACCAAGAGCGAACAAAGCTTCCGAAGAACGATTTATGTGCCAGAGCGGGGCAATCACACCGGCAGTGGCGCCCGAAGCTCCAGAGGCAAGCTTGGACCGTTCCAGCACCGTGCTCTTGATGCCCAGCTTCGCCAAGTAATAGGCTAGCGAGCACCCCATCACACCACCGCCGATTATTACCACGTCTGTGGAGATGGCCATAATTTAGCCTCGCTGACGGTTACACCCCTAGGATTCTTAGTGGCATTTTAGACTTGGGCGATTTAGGCTTGGGCGATTTAGGCTTGGGCATTGTAGACTCGCCAGTCCGCCACCACAAGGGTAACCCTCACCATCGGTACCTCCCCCGTGAGGGAGGGATAACTACGATGAAATCGCTGGGTGGGAGAGGGTTCGGTTGCCACGAAAACATTGGTCTGCTACGCTACCGGTATCACTCTTTGTTCCAAGGTCTACACGCCTAGATTTACGCATAAAAAAGCGATCAACCGGAGCATCATTATCAAGGCCAGCCTTTTCGTAACCTGCATCATCGACCAGCTTTATCCTCAAGCGGGCGTCAGCGCCGTCAACGTGCTCCGCAGGTTGGGGGTGGAAGTGGACTTTCCGATGGATCAAACTTGCTGCGGGCAGCCTTTGTACAACGCCGGATTCGCCAAGCAAAGCCGCAAGCTGGCGAAACGGGTGCTGGAGAGCTTCAAGGAAAGTGAATACGTGGTGGTACCTTCGGGCTCCTGCGCCGCCATGATGAAGGTTTTCTTCCCTGATCTATTCCGGGACGACCCAACATTGTCGAATCAAGCAGAGGCCCTGGCTGGTAAAGTCTACGAGTTCTCCCAGTTCTTGAATGACGTTGTGGGTGTTGATCAAGCGGTGGGAAGCCAGGCAGGGACGGTCACCTATCACCCCAGTTGCCACCTGCTACGGGAAATGGACGTTAAAGATCAACCCTTGGCGGTCTTGGGTCGCGTACAAGGCCTGCGGGTTGAGGAACTTCCCAATGCTGAGACTTGTTGTGGCTTTGGGGGGTCATTCGCAATCAAGTTTCCTCACATATCCGAGGGTATGTTGGGGGATAAAATCAGCAACATTGAGGCCACCGGGGCCGAAACCGTGGTTTCTTGCGATATGGGATGTTTGATGAACATTGAAGGAGCTCTAACCCGCAAAGGTTCGTCGATAAAAGTCCGGCACCTCGCGGAAATATTGGACCAAGCCGAGCTTTCGCCAGGTTCTGATTAGCGCCGTCTCACCGGCAAAGTCTAGTTTCAGAAAACTTTAAATTACACGAGAGGTCTGGGTTCCGGCCATCGTCGGAATGACGAAATAAATCCTAACAAAGCGACGGAGAGCCTACCGTCGCACCGGCGTAGGCCGCCAAGTTACTGTTGAGGTTGAGGCGTTATCTGGGTTCCGGCCTTCGCCGGAATGACGGAAGCGTCAGGCGAATTTCTCCTAGGAGACAGATTACCGTTGGCTGACATCAAGACCAGTGAATTCTCCAAGGCTTCGACTTTATCCATCAAGGACCCTCAACTTCAAAGGGCGCTGGGTAGAGTCGGCGCGGGCTTCGATACCAGCCGCCAGGAGGCCATCGCCGAGGTGACCCCCGAGGTTTGGGAGACTTGGCGGGAAGAAGCCCGTAGCATCAAGGCTCACACCTTGGACCATCTGGACTATTACCTGGAAATGGTCTACGACAACGTGACTAAAGCCGGAGGCCAAGTCCACTTTGCCAACACAGCGGACCAAGCCAACGAGATTGTTGCCCAACTGGTCCGCACTCGAAACGTGAAGATGGCGGTCAAGAGCAAGTCCATGGTCTCGGAAGAACTGAGCCTAAACCCCGTGTTGGAATCCTTGGGCGTGGAGGTGTTCGAGACGGACTTGGGCGAGTACATCATCCAACTGGCCGATGAAACGCCGTCCCACTTGGTTGCGCCAGCCCTTCACAAATCCAAAGAAGATGTTGCTCAACTCTTTTCGGAAAAGCTGGGTCTGCCTTACACCGAGGACATTGAGGAGATGGCTCGAGCCGCCCGGGTGCTGCTGCGGGACAAATTCTTCCAGGCAGATTTAGGCATCAGCGGCGCCAATTTCGTGGTGGCTGAAACCGGCACGCTGGTGATAATAACCAACGAGGGCAATGGCCGTTTGTGCACCTCCGCACCCCGTATGCACATCGGAATCACCGGCATGGAGAAAATGATTCCGTCGATGCAGGACCTGGCGGTGTTCCTGCGCGTGTTGCCTCGCTCAGCCACCGGCCAGCGAATCACCAGTTACGTCAGCATGGTGACCGGGCCAAGACGCTCCGATGATGAAGACGGTCCCGAGGAGTTTCACCTAATCCTGGTGGACAATGGCCGGTCGCGCATGCTGGCCGACCCGGACCTGCGGGAAGCCCTGAATTGCATCCGTTGCGGTGCCTGCCTGAACATCTGCCCCGTTTACCAAAAAGTGGGCGGCCATGCCTACGGATGGGTCTATCCCGGCCCCATCGGCGCAATCGTGTCCCCCATGCTGGTTGGCTTGAAACAGTCCAAAGACCTGCCCTTTGCTTCCAGCCTTTGCGGAGCCTGCCGGGACGCTTGCCCGGTGAAAATCAACATCCCCAAGATGTTGCTGAACCTCCGGGAAAAGCTGTCGGAAAGCCCCGATCCAGAAGTGAAAGCCTCACCGGATTTGGACAACCTGCTGGCCAGGGGCTACGTTCGGTTGATGAGCAATCCGAAGCTGCTGTCAATCGCACACCGGTTGGGCCGCAACCTGCAAAAACCCTTGGCATTCCTCCCATTTTCGCCATTTTCCAAAGGCCCTAAGCTTCCTTTGCCATTAATCTCCCAGTGGACCAAATCCAGAGACTTGCCGAAATTCCCGGCGCGCACCTTCCATGAGATATGGAAGAAGGAACTCAGCAAGAGTCCAGGCGGAAAATCGCCGGAAATTCCTGTATCAGATGCCAGCGACAAGCCATAATATGTCCGAGCTTGGCGGTACTCCAAACCTTGGCGGGACTCCTAAAGAAGAGTTTCTCAGTTCCGTGCGCTCTGCCTTAGGCCGGGAAAAAGCCGCCCCTCTAATCCCGTATCCGCTGCTTGAAGAATCTCTGCCCGACCTGGAAGCCCAAGCCCAAGAGATTCGACAGCGCTTGACCGAAAATCTGCCACTGATCTTGGACAAGTTTGAGCGTATGGCCATATTGGGCGGCTGGAACGTGCACAGGGCAACCGGATATGAAGACGCAATTGAGTACGCCGTATCGTTGGTCAATTCCCTGGGAGTGGACCGGACAGTCCGAAGCAATCAACCGGTTTTTGACGAATTGCCGCTGGATTCGGCGCTGACCAACCTGGGAGTCACTGTGACCCAAGTGACCCAAGGTGCAGACCAATCCCGCGAGTCGCTGCGGCAAGAGATTATCGCCTCTGGCTTAGGTCTAACCGGGGCTGACTATGCGGTGGCCGAGACCGGCACGGTGGTGATTATGCCCCGCAAGGGTCTGAGCCGCCTGGTGTCTTTGGTGCCGCCGGTGCATCTGGCACTGGTCCGCCCGCAGGACGTTGTGGAAACGCTGGCCGATTTATTCCTGCTGCGGCGGCTGCAGTTCCATAGCAACGACGGCGAGATGGGAAGCTATCTGAACTTCATCACCGGACCCAGCCGAACCGCAGATATTGAGAGCACGCTGGTGGTTGGTGTCCACGGCCCCAAGGAAGTCCACCTAGTCCTGCTGGACCGGTAGGCACTCTGGGCTGGTGGAAGGGCTCTTTCGTGGAGGGATGGTTCGACAAGCTCACCACGAGCGGGTTTATCTCAGCGAAGAGATTTTTTATCAACGACTAGAATTAAACATGAGGTTACCCAATGCCGATACGTGCTGGGTTTTCCAGGTTCCGGAAAGAGATGCTGGAGCGAGAACTGGAAACCATTCAAGAACTGCTCCCTATACTGGGGGTTGAGAAGGTTATCCTGACCGGCGACATGGTCTCGGAGGACTACCAGCCCGACAGCAGGATTGAGCTAATCGTAGTCCACAAAACCGATGCGACCTTTGGCCGCCGGGCCGATTTTTTCTCCTACCATCTGAACACCGGAGTTTCGGTGGATGCCCAGGTTTACACTCCTGAAGAGTTTGATGAATTCTCGGAGAAGTTGCCGGTTCTGAGTCAAGCCTGCAAATTGGGCAGAGTGATTTTCCAAGCGTGAACCTTGAGCCGAATCGCGGCTTGAGCCCCAAGGTAATCTTCGGCCAGGATCTCCCGGCAGGTTCTTTTCCCGATTAATGGCAATCTTTGACGTTATGAAATTCCCCGAAAAAGGACGAGTTAAACTTCTATGCCTGATTATTTGAATGAAGCCGCCCGGTGGATGAGGCAGTCGGTGCAAGACCTGGATGACGCGGATTTTCTTCGCAGCGGGGAAAGGTTCAACTTGGCCTGCTTTATGGGGCAACAAGCGGCGGAGAAGGCGCTGAAAGCCTATCTATTCCACCGGAAGGTCGAGGACGTTTGGGGCCATTCGTTAGTGGACCTTTGCGAGGACGCAAAGCTCTTTGACATGATGTTCGACATCATAAAGAGCGAAGCGCGCCAGTTGGATAAGTACTTCGAGATTACCCGTTACCCTGGTTATCTGCCTGGGGGCATATCATCGGAAGCCTTCGACAAGCTTGACGCTGACCGCTCCATCGAACTGTCCAATCAAGTGGTGAACTTCGTCAAAGAGCGAATCGCTTAACCACCCACTGCAGGGCAACTAGACCAGAGATATTCCCGCCTGCAACAGACCCACAGTACGCTGGGCGGCCGCTTCCAGAAGTTCCTCGGTGCGCCTCAGGCTCTGGGTGAAGCTCATGGGGCGGTCGGCGATACAAACGATTCCGGCCACGCCGTGTTGGTACAACTCCTCATATCCGGGGCCCAGACTGCCCGCCAGAATCACCGTGGGAACTCCTTGAGCCAAGGCCCTCCTGGCAACACCCACCGGCGCCTTGTCGAATACGGTAGAACGGTCGGTGCGTCCCTCTCCGGTTATAACTAGGTCAGCCCC
>Ga0066376_10004770_pt1 | contig 11708 bp, 10 predicted proteins | sample Knorr_S15_td_Bot_FD_77009 | JGI IMG/M metagenome (GOLD analysis project Ga0066376, IMG submission 77009) | Marine microbial communities from Southern Atlantic Ocean transect - Knorr_S15_td_Bottom_ad_5009_LV_A | ecosystem: Environmental > Aquatic > Marine > Oceanic | place: Southern Atlantic... | reverse complement strand
TGTTCGCGTCGCTGATAAACGCCGACCGCGGGGAGATCGCCTTTGCCCGCAGCACCGTCGAGGCGGAGAGCAATATCATCAACGGCATGTCCGAGCACCTCGCCGGCGGCAACGTCGTCACCAATGACCTGGCGTTCTCGGCGAACCTCTACAATTACCAGATGCGCCAGTTCGACGGAGTCGACGGTCTCGACGGTCTCGACGTGCGCGTCGTCCGCCATCGCGACTGGCAGGTCGACATGGCCGCCATGGAGCGCGCGATCGACGCCGACACGCGTCTCGTCTCGGTCGCGATGGTGTCGAATGTCAACGGCTTCCTCACCGATGTGCGGGCGCTGAGCGAGCTTGCCCACGCCCGTGGCGCCTGGCTCTACGCCGATATCATGCAGGCCGCCGGCGCCGTCCCCATCGACGTGCGTGCTCTGGGCATCGACATCGCCGCCTGCTCGACCTTCAAGTGGCTGATGGGGGTGAAAGGGTATGGCTTCCTCTACGTGCGGGCCGATCTGCAGGGCACCGTCGTCAAACCGTCCCAGCACTCGGGCGGGGTGAGCTTCAACTACCAGCCCTGGACCGATTCGCCCGACCCCGATGCGGCCGACCTTCGTTTTCAGCCGACGACCGGACCCTCACAATACGAAGTCAGCTATCCGTCGTATGAAGGCGCCATCTGCGCCCAGGAGAGCCTGCGTTACATCCTCGATCTCGGCGTCGACAACATCCGCACCCACGCCAAGAGTCTCACCGACCGGCTCCACGACGAGCTGCCGAAGCTGGGCTACTCGAGCATCACACCGCGCGACAACGACAGTCCCATCGTCTCCTTTGTGACCCCCGATCCGGCGGCGACGATGGGGAAGCTCCAAGCCGCCGGAGTGCATGCAGCCATGCGTTTCGGCGACAAGATGCGCCTATCTCCGTCCGTCTACAACAACCACGACGACATCACCCGTCTGCTGGAGGCCCTCGCATGAGCACCCCTTCGAGCCCGGATTTCGAGACCATTCACGAGAACGACATCGACGTACCTATGCGCGATGGCACCGTGCTGCGCGCCAACATCACACGTCCCGACGCGGACGGGCCGTTCCCGACGCTGATCGAGCGCACGCCGTACAACAAAGAGGCGGGCTCAGAAAACTCGTGTGGGTCACCGGATTTCTTCGCGCGCAGGGGGTATGCGGTGGTTATCCAGGACGTGCGCGGGCGCTTCGCATCTGAGGGGGAGTTTTATCCCTTCCGGGACGATGGCGCCGGCGTCCTGCGCGACGGCTACGACACCGTCGAGTGGGCGGCAGCGCAGCCGTGGTGCGACAAGGTCGGCACAATTGGCGGCTCCTATTCGGGCGCCACGCAGTATCGAATGGCTTTGAGCCGGCCACCTCATCTGGTAACGCAGTTTGTGCGCGAGTCGTCGGCCGACTACTACCGCGAGTGGGTCTATCACGGAGGCGCACACGAGCTCGGCTTCAGCTTGAGCTGGGCCCGAATCGTCACGGAACAGAATGTGGCCAATTTGTGCTCAGGTGATGAGCTGGTGAAACAGCAGGCCCTCCTCGGGCGCGTGCTGGAGGAAATCGACGACTGGTACGAGCGGCTGCCAGTGTACCCGTGCCGGTTCCTGGAAGGCATGAGTGACTGGCACAATGACTTTCTCGCTCACCCCGAGGACGGCCCCTACTGGTGGGAGCTGGCCGTCGACCGTTACCACGACCAGGTCGAAACCCCTATCTACCACCTCGGCGGCTGGTTTGACATCTTCCTCGCCGGCACGCTGAAGAATTACACCGGCATAAGACGCCGCGGCCGCACCGAGTCGGCGCGCAGGACCCAGAAGCTCATCATCGGGCCCTGGGTTCACGGGCCAACGGCCACCAATACCAGCGTGGCCGGCGACTACGACTTCGGTCCCGATGCGGCGCGCGACATCAACGAGATGCGCCTGCCGTGGTTCGACCACTGGCTCAAAGGGGTCGACAGCGGCATCCTCGACGAGCCGCCGGTGCGTCTCTTTGTCATGGGCCGCAACGAGTGGCGCGACGAGGCCGACTGGCCGCTGCCGGACACGCGCTATGCCAACTACTACCTCCGCGATGCTGGCAGGGACAGTGGCGGCAGCGTGGCCTCGCTGAACGACGGCGGGCTGTCAGCCGAGCCTCCGCAAGGAAGCGAGCAGCCCGACAGCTACACCTACGACCCCGATCACCCGGTACCCTCCATCGGCGGCAACACGCTGGGGATTCCGGGCGGTGCCTGCGACCACCGCAAGGTAGACGAGCGCTGCCTCACCTACACCAGCGCGCCCCTGGAAAAAGAGCTGGAGGTGACCGGGCCGGTGACAGCGGTGCTTTTCGCCATGTCGTCAGCGCTCGACACCGACTGGGTGGTCCGCCTCGAGGACGTGCATCCAGATGGTTACTCGCGCAATCTGTGCGACGGGATTCTGAGGGCGCGTTACCGGGACTCCTTCCAACACCCGGAGCCACTGGAGCCGGGCAAGATCTATCGCTTCGAGATCGATCTGTGGGCGACGAGCAACGCCTTCCTGCCCGGGCACCGCATCCGCGTGGCGGTCACCAGCAGCTGTTTTCCGCGTTTTGACCGGAACCTAAACACGGGCGGACCGATCCACCGGGAGGCGATCGGCCAGGTCGCGATCAACACGGTGTTGCACGACGAGCTGAGGCCGTCGCATATTGTGTTACCGCTGATCGAACGTTGACGGAGCAGTCGCGGGAAAAGACAGACGGACTGCGGCGGCTGCGTTACTGACCGTCGCCAGCAACCAGTCGCTTGATGAAGCACGGCAGCTGGCGTATCGTGACGCGCTGGGATGTGACAGGTTGGGTTGTGGCAGGCCACCCCCTACAAGGACACACTATGTCGCGCACCAGGAACTGGACGCCAGATCCGCTCACCAAGCTGAAAGCCGTCGTCACCAGTGTAAAAAAGCGGCAGCGTCTGGGAGCGAACAACGGCAACGTGATCCCCCATCCAGATTTTCTCAGCGCGAGGGAGGGAGGCAAGCTCTACAACCACTTTCAGGGGATTCAGCGATATGGCAAATACGTCATTATCTCCGGCGGCATCTCCTCCGGCAGCAGGAATCCCCAGGGATCACAGCTGATCGTAATTCAGATGGGTGCCAAGAACCCGTCTATGCCCTGGGGCTACCCCGCTATCAGCCAGCGGCATCGTCCTACGACTACAAACATCCCGATCCTCGCGACAAGGTCGTGGCCGTCATCCCGCTGGATAGGACGCTCTGGCACGCCGGGGGCATACAGATGATGGGCAGGATTCTCGCCGTGCCTCTGTACGGCAAGATGCCTGACGGTCGTCCCCGGTCCCACGTTCGGTTCTATGATTTCTCGGTGTCGACCAGGCCCACGGAAATCAACTCCAGCTGAGATCGCGCCAACCGGCGTTGACCGCACTACCCCAGCCGCCGTCGACATCGGCGATATTCCACAGGTCTGGCACGCGGCTGCGGTCGGCCATGCCAAACAAGGACGCGTTGACAAAGGGATAGTTGGGCATGGCGCCGATCTCGACACCGGCCACCCGGGACTCGGGGAGGGCGCCATCGAGCTCGAAGCTGCGGCGGATCCGGGAGGTGTGGTCGTCCAGCTTGAGTCCGAAGGACGGCACGAAGCGGCCGATTTTAGCATACGCCTGGTACGGCGCCTCGTGCAGCATGAGGAAGGTTTCGCGGAAATAGAACGAGTGATCGGGGCCGTCGAAGGTGTCCGAGAGACCGCTTGGCCGGCCCCGGGCGCCGGTATTTACCAGAATGGTCAGATGGTGGCGCGGATGGAATATCACCGGAAGGTCGATCTGCATGGGGAATACCAGCGAGCCCGACAGCAGCGCGGCCAGGCGCACGTCGGTGCCAATACGCAACATCGGATCGGCGTTCAGGTTCTGATAGCGTCCTGGCAGCAAACCGTATTTTTCAGGCCCACCGGGTGGGTTACCCCAGGCCCAGCTATCGTCGATAGACTCGGCGAAGGTGAGGGATTGCTCAAACGTGTTTGGTCCGAGGGGCAGGTTGTGGTCGTAGGTGGTGGCGTGATCGCGTCGACCGACAAAAGGGAGGTTGCGGTCCCAGTCATCGGTTGGGCGCGGTTTGGTGGCGATCATGGGCAGCGTCGATCGACCGTAGAATCTCCCGGAGGCGTTGCGCACGCCGCCGCCCGCCGGATCGACGTGACAGGACTGGCAGGACATATTGCACTTGCGCTCGGGTAGCGGCGGATTCACCCACTGGTTGGGGGAGAGGTGGCAGTTGTCACAGGTGCGGGCTGACCGCGCCGCGTACATCGTCGTCGCTGGGGACTCGGAGGCAAAAAAGGCCAGCAGGGCCGCTGCCAGAATCAGTTGCATGATTCCTCCGCACCTCCGTCGATCCATCTTTCGATGGTCAGCTTTTCCTTGCTGGTCAGACGAGGCCAGGCCCCGGGAGGCATGTCGTTGTTGACGAATATGTCCTCAATGATGTCGTCGAGGTTGGCGACGATCGACTCACACGACTCCAGCCCGGGATCGATACTGCTGGCGGTTAGATCGAGCAACCGAGCCGATGGCACATCGTCAGACTTCCGGATCTCCCGTTCGTCGTCATCACCAGAATTATCATCACCGGATCCCTGGTCGGTTCCGGCGTGGCAGGGAATACACTCTCGCTGGAATATCGGATAGACCTGCTCGAAGGTGGGCTTTCGAGCGACGATATCAGGGTCTGCCTCGTTGAGGGTGAGATCGCCCGAAGCACAGGCAGCAAGCATGGTGAGCGAAAGTACAATCAAGTATGGTGGTACAGTCAATTTACACGTCCGCCGCAGCACATTTCCCTCTAATTGACCGGATCGTCAGACAGGTGCCGCCACCGGCGGCGCGCCTCATTTACTTGGATAATGCCCCTGCGAGTTCCGCGCCCGTGGGCTCCTGAAACACCCTCAATCCGAAGCGCGGTACCACCGCCAGCAGGTGATCGAATATGTCGGACTGGATACCTTCGTACGCCACCCATTCGGTCGTGGTGGTGAACACGTAAATTTCCAACGGCAGCCCTTGGGGCGTCGGAGCACGGTGGCGAACGAGGAAAGTCATGTCCTGGTGAATGTGGGGGTGGCTCCGCAGGTAGGCGACCACGTAGGCCCGGAAGGTGCCCACGTTGGTCAGCCGTCGGCCGTTGACGAGTTCGGAGACATCGACCTTGCGCGCCGAATTGTCTGACGCCACCACCTGGCGGCGCTCGCGCACGTAGTCGCGGATCAGCTCAATGGCCTCGAAACGGTCGAGCATCTCCTCGTCGCAGAACCGAGCCGTGTTCATATCCAGGTGCAGGGATCGCTTGATACGCCGGCCGCCGCTCTCCTGCATGCCGCGCCAGTTCTTGAACGACACTTCCACGAGCTTGTGGGTCGGAATGGAGGTGATCGTCTTATCCCAGTTCTGCACCTTCACAGTGTGCAGGGCGACCTCGATGACGTCGCCGTCGGCGCCGAAGTCGGGCGCCTCAATCCAGTCGCCGACGCGGATCATGCGGTTCGAGGCGATCGTAAAGCTGGCGACGAGAGAGAGGATGGTGTCGCGGAAAACGAGGATGACGACGGCCATCAGGGCACCGACACCGGACAGCAGAACCCAGGGCGACTTGCCGGTCAGCACGGCCGTAGTGATCAAAGTTCCGAGGACGTAGATGACGATCTTGGCGATCTGGGTGTAGCTCTTGATCGGCACCTCGGTGCGCGCGTCGTAGTCGGCGATGATATCCTGGAAGGCGTCGATCGCCGAGCCCAGGACCAGCAGGACGACTACGGTGAGGGCGGCGTTGACGATCTGCAGGACATAGGCGGTAGGGCCGGGCAGGGCGCCGGCGCCGTAATAGAGGACGACGACGGGTGCCAGCAAGGCGACGCGGCGCAGTACGCCGCGCTCCAGCAGAATGTCGTCGATCTTGGTCTGGGTCCGGCGGATGAGGCGGGCGAGCCAGCGCAGCAGCACGGTGCGGGCGACGTAGTAGCTGATCCACGATATCAGCAGTACGGCGAAGGTGCGAGCCGTCGCGAGTGCCAGCGGTTGCGCGCGGAGCCACGTGGTCAGGATGTCGATCTGTTCCATGCCGTCAAAGGTAATGGGTCTGTTGCCTAAGAGGAAGGTGTGGCTGGCTCGCTGGGACCGTTCAGAGGCAGGCTGCGCCGGAGGCGCCTATAGACGGCATCCGCTTTCACCGGTTCGGCATCAACATCGTCGACGACACCGATCCTCCCGTGGTCACGGCCTATGGCATGGACCAGGACGGGCGCTGGGTAACCGGGATCCTGCACCCAGAGGGCGCCCGGTCCATCCGCGATGTCCAGCGCTCACAGATCCCTCATACCGCTCAAATCTGGCTGTTGAAGACGCCTTCGGGGAGTACGAGAGATTTAAAGCGAGATACGGGATTCCGATCCTCTCGGTCCTCGATGTGCCGTTCTCGGCCGGGACTCTGGCCGTCAACAGTGTCGAAGTCGACGCCTTCACGCCTGAGCACATCGACATCCTGCAGTCGGTGGGCCGGGTAATGGGAGAGGGGCTGCAGCGCCTCGATGACCTGCAGACCTTGCAGGATCGCACGGCAGCCGCCGAGGTGGCGCAGAAGGAGGCCAGCTTGCTGTACCGTGCCTCCGAGGCAGCAGCGGATGCCGACTTCGACGGTATCCTCCAGAACTGCATCGATATGGTGTGCGACCTGACTGGCTGGCCGATAGGTCACGCGTATGTGCCAAACGATGCCGCGGAGGTGCTGCAGTCGACGAGCATCTGGCACCTGCCCGGCGGTGAAAGGCATGGGGAGTTCCGCACGGTCACCGAGCAGACGCCTTTCGCTTCCGGGATCGGGCTCCCGGGTGGCATCTGGGCGTCAGGGAAAGCCGCATGGATCGTCAATGTGCAAGAGGACCCGAACTTTCCCCGCAATCAGCTTTGCCGCGATCTGAGCGTAAAGGGCGCCTTCGGCTTCCCGGTCGTGGTGGATGGCAGCACGGTAGCCGTGCTCGAGTTCTTCAGCGAGCAGGAAATGGTTGAGGATCCGCCTTTGCTGCGCACTCTGCGGGCTGTGGGCGAGCAGGTGGGGCGCCTCGTCGAGCGACGACAGGCACGGGAGGCGCTGCGAATCGCCAAGGAGGAGGCCGAGGAAGCCAACCGCGCCAAGAGCACCTTTTTGGCCAATATGAGCCACGAACTGCGCTCGCCACTCAACGCCATCCTCGGCTTCGCGCAATTGCTCGATCGCAGCGCCCACCTCGACGGCGAGGAGCACGACAACCTGGGTATCATCCACCGCAGCGGCGAGCATCTGTTGGCCCTGATCAATGACGTGTTGGAATTATCGCGGATCGAGGCGGGGCGCACCGTACTCGAGGAAACCGCTTTCGACGTGTACCAGTTATTCGAGAGTCTGGGCGATATGTTCCGCCTGAGGGCCGAAGGAAAAGGGCTGCAACTTATCTGCGAATACACCGATGGGGTGCCCCGCTACGCGCGCGCCGACGAAGGCAAGCTGCGCCAGATCCTGATCAACTTGCTGGGCAACGCGGTGAAGTTTACCGAAGAGGGCGGGGTCGCCTTGCGCGCCCAATGGAGCGAGGGCCGCCTCTTTTGCGAAGTCGAGGATACCGGGCCGGGCATCGCCGCCGACGAATTGCCGACGCTCTTCGAGCCCTTCGTGCAGACCCAGTCGGGTCGACAGGCGCACACCGGCACGGGCCTGGGCTTGGCCATCAGCCAGCAGTTTGCCCAGTTGATGGGCGGTCAGATCGCCGCGACGAGTCGCGAAGGAAAGGGCTCGACTTTCCGCCTCGACCTGCCCATGGCCGCCGCCGAGGCCGCCGAGTTGCCCGACGCCGAAGAGAGTCGCCGCGTTATCGGTCTGGCCAAGGGGCACTCCGAGTGGCGCGTGCTCGTCGTCGACGACGTGGAGGACAACCGCCTGCTGTTGCGCCAGGTGCTGGAGCCCGTCGGCTTTGCAGTACGCGAAGCACAAAATGGTCAGCAAGCCATCGAGGTCTGGCAGACGTGGCAGCCGCACCTGATCTGTATGGACATGCGCATGCCGGTGCTCGACGGCTACGCGGCTACCCGCCAGATCAAGGAGCTGGCAGGCGGCCAAACGACCAAGATCATCGCCCTGACCGCCAGCGCCTTTACCGAAGACCGGCAAAAGGTCCTCGACGCCGGCTGCGACGACTTCGTGCGCAAACCCCTCAGCGAGCAGGAGCTCTTCGAGAAGATGCGCGAGCACCTGGGGCTGGCGTATGTCTACGAGGGCGAGGAGCAAGGCGCAGTAGCGCCGACCGAGCTGACGCGGGAGGCCCTAGCGGTCTTGCCCGCAGCGTGGCGGCGAGCAGCTTACGAAGCGGCGGAAGTAGCCAGCGAAGAACAGCTGGAAGCACTCCTGGTCGAGCTGGACGCCGAGCACGCGGCCCTGGGCGCGACCCTGATTCCGCTGGTGCGCGACTTCCGCTTTGACGAGATCATGGACCTGACGCGGTAGGCCCGATATTCTCGACCCCTATGGCTTGGCGTCGCGCCCCTCGTGCCGACCGTAATCATACCAGTGATTCAGCAGGTCGGGATTGCCGAAGTGGACCGGGCAACCCCTGGCGAGCTCGGCCGCCTCGTCGATGGAATCCGCGCTGATCATCACATAACCGCCGATCATCTCCTTGGACTCGAGGAACGGCCGTCTGTAACCGCCCCGTCCGGGGTGACGATGAGGCCTTCGTCGTCGAGCGGCTCGCCGCCCTTGTAGATGCCCTGGTCGCGGAGAGAGGCGATCCAGGCGAACCACTTCTGCACGTGCTGCTGCATCTCATCGGGTGAGAATCCCATCTCGGAGGTGTCGCCTCCTCGAAACAGGTAGACATAATCGCTCATACCGAGGTCTCCTGGAATACGGTGGCTGGATGCGGTTCCTGGAATACTCTGCCTGTAATACGCAGAGCAGCGGGCAGCTGCCGAATGGACGCCACGCGCAACGACGTCCATTCGGCGTGGAGTCGCTTGCTCTCAAGCGATCAGTCGTCGCCTTTGGCCTGCCACAGGCCGACCACTGCACCGGTTGGATCGGCCACGATACTGAACGAACCCATTCCCGGTATCTCAGTTTTTTCCTTGACGACGCTGCCGCCCAGTTCCACGGCTTTAGCAGTGGATCCATCGACATCTTCAACCAGGATGTACGGCATCCAGGCTGTCGGTGCATCGTCGCACGGCTTGGTCATCATGCCGCCGATGGTCTCGTCGCCGGAACTGACCATGGTGTAGCTGGTGTCGCCCATCGGCATGTCTTCGAGCTTCCAATCGAGGAGACCTCCGTAGAAGCCCTTCGCCTTATCGACGTCCGAGGTGTGCAGTTCGATGTGACAGAATGAATTGGCCATGCTGTTCCTCCTGCAAATGGTGGTGGATGGGATTCGCCATGCTTCACCTAGATGACGAACGGGGAGGCCCGGGTTGGACAGTCGGCCCGCAGAAAGATGGTAACTGATGAAAAAACCTACGGTTGCGAATTTCGCTGATGACGATTGCACGCCGCGGTCTGCGTGGTTGTCCCATCTCGCCTCGGGGGATAGATTAAGGCACAACGGGCGAGTCACAATGAAAGTGAAACTGTCAGAATGAGTGATCGGGCCGACCCCGCCAGTGGATCAGGCCAGAGACGCACGGCTGGTCGCCTATCGCCGTCTCTCGCCAGATGAGTATCCGCAGCTCCCTCAGGGGCTTCCGAATCCGGGAATTCGACCAGAACGTGCGGTCGTTCTTCCTCTACGGCGCCTTCATCAACGCGGGGATGGCGCTATTCTCCCTGCTTTTCAATCTCTATCTCCTGCGGCTCAGTTATCAGGAGGATTTCATCGGATTACTGGCGAGCATGGCGCCCCTCGCCACCGGCCTGGTCGCCCTGCCCACCGGTGTGCTGAGCGACCGCTTTGGCCGCAAGCCCTTCCTCGCCGCCTCGGGAGTGCTCCTGGCCGCGTCCCAGCTGGGTCTGTGCTTCGCGACGAGTTCGACCACTCTTCTGGCTTGCTCCTTCGTGGGCGGCGTGGGCTCCGCTTTCATCTGGGTCAACCACGTCCCCTTTCTAGCCGATAACGCACAGCCGTCCCGCCGCGCCGAGGCGCTCGTCATCTGGTCCGCTCTGCAGGTCGTCATCCGCATGCTACTGAGCCTAGTCGGCGGCTTTCTCCCGGATGTCATGGGCTACTTCATGGGCGCGTCAACCGACATGCCGGAGCCCTTCCGTTACTCGCTGCTGCTGGGCGCAGCCTTCTCTCTCGCTGCCATATTGCCATTGCTGCGCATCCCCGGCCAGGCGGGTCACCAGCGTCCCGCAACCGACGAAGCTCCGGATGGCGCGCCGGAGCCGGCGGCTCAGCCCTGGCGCGTTTTCGGGGCCATCGCCGCCCTCAGTGGCACGCGAGGGTTTTCCATGGGGCTGACCTATCCCTTCTTCAACGTGTTCTTTGAGGGGGAGCTGCACATGGGCCCGGCGGCAATCGGCGCTATCTTCTTCCTCAGCCAGCTCGTCGGATTGCCAGCAACACTCTCCGCCCCGGCCCTTGTCCGCCGTTTCGGTGCGACCCTGACCATCCTGCCCGCGCGCGCCATCGGCGGCGGCGCACTGGGAGTCATGGGAGCCATCGTCAGTCTCCCCGTGGCGGTGCCGATGTTTCTGCTGGCCCGCATCGGTGAGGTCATCGACAACCCCTCGGACCAGCATTTCTCCACCCAGGTTCTGCCGCGGCGCTACTGGGCTCGCGTCCAGGGATTTCGGGTGTGCGGCTTTCAGATGCTGAGTTTCGTCGGCAGCCTTCTTGGCGGCGTCCTCATCCTCGACTACGGCTACGGGGTCACTTTCGGGCTCGCCTGCGTGTCGCGCATTGCCAGCGGGCTGATCATGGCCGCGTACTTCGGCCTGGGGCGGCGACCAGCTTTAGAGGGTTGATTGGGGCGTGGGCCACCTTCTTACGCCGGTCGTGCCGATAGTTCTGCCGGTAGCATCTCGCGGCTGCCGTTGGCCCCGGCCATCTGTCCAGATATCAGGCTAATTTTTCGTGCGAGTAAGAGGAAATTATGCAGCTGAGCGGAAAATCTAACATCAGACTGAGCCTTGTATCCAAGAAAGGTCCTTCGCCAAATCCTATATTTCGTCAGTATCTGAGCCTATGCGAGCTCAAACGGGAAACTTGGCGCGAAGGGACTGACGTCGATCGCTCAGATTCACGATGATGGAGAGCCAATATGTCCGGACTTGAGTGGGTTGTCATCGGACTTGCTGGTCTGCTAACACTGAGCACGGGAAGCCATATCAGCAACAGGCAAGTGAAAGAGCTGGCTAGTCGGACCGAAGAGGTGGAAACTCGACTTGGGGTAGTACGCGCAACCAAGGATTCAATCGACGTGCTGAACACGCAGATTCAAGAGTTGACAGACAAGTACAAACTCGAATGCCAAACGCTAATTGCCAAACGTGATTCCTTCGAGCTAGAGATCGGGAAAACGGTTTCGATTCTGGCGACACAGGCAGCCGACATTCACGATGACTCCCCTACACCCTACACCGAAGTACATCGCGACTACGCTATCGACATCGCGAAGGATCTGAAAGCTCCGGTGATGAGTTCCAAAGACGCATGGAGTCAGAGCGTGATGGACCGGCA
>Ga0066376_10004768_pt1 | contig 11710 bp, 6 predicted proteins | sample Knorr_S15_td_Bot_FD_77009 | JGI IMG/M metagenome (GOLD analysis project Ga0066376, IMG submission 77009) | Marine microbial communities from Southern Atlantic Ocean transect - Knorr_S15_td_Bottom_ad_5009_LV_A | ecosystem: Environmental > Aquatic > Marine > Oceanic | place: Southern Atlantic... | reverse complement strand
TGGATTTTGTCTGCTGCAGATTTTTCAATTCGCTCAACAATTTCTTCGCGTGACATTTCTGTCGCTTCCGCTATTGTCAAGTCAGAATTCCACGCCTCAGTAGCCCAATGTACCGCACCTTGGTAATCCCAAGTCGATTCATCTCGCTCAGCAACTTTACCTTCACCGAGATCTATCGTGTCTGGTAGATACTCACCAATAGTGACCCGAATAATTTCAATCGACTCTTCAAGCGAATCGCGAATAATCAATTTATGAAGATCTTCGCGATCTTTACCGACAATTCGGTCCGGCTCAATGCCAATATTCAAATTCTCTCTTATCCATTCCGTCATACAACTTGCTGAATATGTTGGGTCAAGATAGCTATACACCGATTCACTCACAGCTTTTTCGATGTATTCAAAAATGAGTTCACGAATTTCTCTACCCTCGAGAACTTGTTGACGCAAATCATAAAAAACGTGCCGCTGATGATCCATTACTTCGTCATACTCAAGAATATTTTTCCTGACAAGGAAGTTACGCTCTTCAACTTTTCGCTGTGCCTTAGTGAGTGCTTTTGTAAGCATGTTATGCTCAATAGCAACACCTTCCTTCATGCCCATCTTGCTTAACAACTGGAGCGTTCTTGGACCAGCAAACATTTTCATCAAGTCATCTTCCAAACTCAAGAAGAATCTGGTTGAACCATTGTCTCCTTGGCGACCACTCCGACCTCGCAACTGATTATCAATCCGACGCGCTTCGTGTCTTTCTGTTGCAATCACGTGCAGACCGCCCATATCTTCAACCCCTTCAAAGTATCGCAATTTATGCAACAAACATGCACCACTTCGGTCGAGCTCATCAATGAGCTTATCCTCTTTTATTGTCGATGCTTTCTCGCCATCAACCCACCAACAACACGTCGCCCACCAATGCTCAAGTAATGTACGACGAATATCTATATCACTCATCGCTTCAACGTCCGCTTTACGGAGACCAAGTTCTTTTGGTGCAATATGTCGATATATTTTCGTTTTAACCTCTTCAATGTCCATCTCTGCAGTGACATCTCGCGGGCAAAGATCGGTTCGCTTCCAGTGTTCAATTAACTCAGCAGGCGTAAAGTGTGCCAATTTAATGTCCGTACCCCGACCAGCCATATTGGTCGCAACGGTAACGGAACCAAGTTCACCTGCAAACTTTACGATTTCTGATTCTCGTTCGTGCTGCTCTGCATTGAGCACTTCATGAGGGATGTTGTACCGATTCTTAAGTATGCTGCTTAATTCTTTTGACTTTTCAACACTCGTTGTTCCTGCAAGTGTTGGACGACCCACGCGGTACATCGAATAAATTTCTTCAACGGCTGCGTTCACTTTATCTTTTGCTGTCGTAAACACTAAGTCGTTGTGGTCATCGCGAATTACTGGAACATTCGTTGGAATCACAAGCACGTCGAGTCCGTAGATTTCATAGAATTCTGTTGCTTCGGTATCTGCGGTACCAGTCATACCCGCAAGTTTGTCGTACAACTTATAGAAGTTCTGAATCGTAATAGTCGCCATTGTTTGCGTTTCTTGTTTTATTTCTACGCCTTCTTTTGCCTCAATAGCTTGGTGCAATCCATCGGACCATTGGCGACCAACCATTTTTCGACCAGTGTTTTGGTCAATAATCACAATGGTCATAACGCCTTTATCATCGGGTGCAACCATATAGTCGCGATCACGTTGGTACACGGTGTGCGCTCGAATAGATTGTTCCAACAGGTGTGGTACATCCATATTTTGCCCTACATAGAACGAACCGATGTTTGCTTCTTTCTGTGCTTCAGCAACACCTTCATGTGTTAATGTAGCTCGCTTTTTATCAAGTTCAATTTCGTAGAACTGTGTGAATTGACCCCGACTACTCTCTAGGTTTGGGAGATTTGCTTTTGCTTCAGTCATTCTGGTTTTTAACGCGGGTATAGTTGACTTATCAACTGCGTTTCGGATATCGCCCTCAAGTCCACTGATTGTTACCAAACAAGACTGCACTTCTTGGTCTAACTTTTCCCAAGGCTTTTGTTTCTCGAGGAGATAGCGAGCAAGTTTGTCTGCAAGTTCATATCTTGGCTGATCATCGTGAGCAAGACCAGAGATAATCAATGGCGTTCGCGCTTCATCAATGAGCGTGGAGTCAACTTCATCGACTATCGCAATTTCACGCCGCTTTTGCACTTGCTCTTGCGGGGTCATCTTCATGTTATCCCGCAAGTAGTCAAAACCAAATTCTGCCGTCGTTCCATACACGACATCACAGTGGTACGCAATTTGTTTCAATTGTGGATGTTGCATATGCTGAGGGTGAATTGCACCAACAGTCATTCCTAACATTCTAAAGAAGGGGAAGGTCCAATCGCGGTCACGTTGCACAAGATAATCATTCACAGTGACAACATGTACTTGTTTTCCTTCAATCGCAGCGAGGTAACACGAAAGCGGTGCAACAATTGTTTTGCCCTCTCCTGTTTTCATTTCTGCAATTCGACCTTCATACAACACAACTGCACCAACAAGTTGAACATCAAAAGGTCGTGCACGAAATGGTGGTTTTGATTTTGGATACAGTTCGCGGACTGCTTCGTACAATTCAACTGGAATGTCTACAAACTGCCACGCTGGAGTGGGCGCAACACAGCCAAGCAGTTCTCGGTCTGGTTTTCGATCTTCTGTTGCATCAATAATCGCTTTCGTATCATCGTACAATTTTCGGGCAGCATCTCCAAGTTGCATGGGATCAAAGTCGTGGATTGGGTTAAAAATATTTCTAATTCCAACCGCACGATCCATCGCTTCGCGTGCAATGGCGAATACTTCCGGAATTAAATCCGTTGGGCTTTCGCCTTCGGTTACGCGGGTACGAAACTCTGCTGTTTTTACGTACAACTCCGCGTCCGTAAGCACTCTGGTTTCTGCTTCGCGGCTTGAAACTTGTTCTACTAACTTTAAATATCGCTTGACCATACGATCATTGCGGCTACCAAATATCTTACGACCTACTGTACTAATGACTGGAACGCCCATGCGTCACCTCTTTTGTTATGAAATAAAATGTAAAAAAAATGAGAACTGAAACAATTTATCCACGGGATGGTGGCGGCAAATTATGTCGTTCTTCAATATCGGCAAGGGGAAGTAGATTGCCGTCTAGTATTTGCGGTTTCCAAGTAGTTGGTATACCCATCGCATGCGATGGCGTTGCAACTTCAAGGAACGCGACGTTTCCGTGCTGGGCAACTGTCCGGATGAGCACTCGATGTGTCAACATTGAGCCAGAACCAACAGTTCCACCAATACAGCACATCAAAATCAGAATAGTCGCAAAAGTTGTACCTCGATCGCTTCGCATGCCAAGCATTATACCCCTTTTTTACAAGCATTCAAGTGAATCTTCTTGCATTGCCAATGGGGTTATGGTGTTAGACACCATGGGGTCTAACACCAAAGCTCGGGTATCATGCCTGTATGGACACAATTGAACTTCAAGTCGATGAAATGAGCTGCGCTGCATGCAGTTCCGCTGTAGAAAAGGCATTACGCTGTGTCCAAGGCGTCGAGTCAGCATCCGTTGCATTTGCAACAGGCAGGGCGAGTATTTCTGGTACAAATTTGCAAGGCGATGCACTTGCAAAAGCAGCAACAAGCGCCGGCTACCCTTCAAAGGTCATTGACGAAGGTATCGACCCAGCAAAACTTGTAACAGAGATTGAAGCGAGGCAACATAAAAATGCTTCGCAGTGGAAACGCCGTGCAATTATTGGTGTTGCTATCTGGGCACCCTTTGAAGCCCTACATTGGAGCGCTGATTCTCTTGGAATAAGCGGACCTTGGATGCCGTGGGTTATGTTCGCAGCATCAACCACTGCGATGATTCTTATAGGTGGCGGATTCTTCAAGTCCGCTTTTGGAGCTGCAAAACGTTTGCAAACCAATATGGATACCCTCATCACTATTGGCGCTAGCGCTGCGTATTTCTTTTCGCTCTTTATCTTGATTTCTGAAAAACTGTTCGGTCAAGATTTAGGTTACCCGATGTACTTTATGGAAGCAGCCGCCCTGCTCGCCATCATTAGTATTGGGCACTGGCTTGAAGCTACTTCCACCGCGAAAGCCGGTTCTGCAATTCGAGAACTTCTAAAGATGCAACCCGATGTTGCTGAACAGATTAGTGAAGATGGGACAACAACAAAAATAGCAACCGGCGAAGTAAAAGAAGGAATCCGCCTTTTAGTTCGCCCCGGTAGCTCCATACCCGTCGATGGCATTGTTATAGAGGGTGCAAGCGAAGTCGATGAATCTATCGTAACGGGTGAACCTCTTCCCGTCGTCAAAGTAGTCGGCGATACACTCATTGCAGGTTCGATGAATACCACGGGGCAACTCATTCTCAATACAACCGTTGATGGTCGACACACAACCATTGCAAGAATTGCGCAACTCGTCACCAACGCGCAATCAAGCAAGGCTGGCATGCAGCGAATTGCTGACAAGGTGTCAAGTGTTTTTGTTCCCATAGTCCTTGTAATCGCAGCGATTACAGTCGTTGCTTGGATAATTGCGGGTGACATCGAAACTGGTCTTGTTTCTGGGGTTACTATTTTGGTCATTTCTTGCCCGTGCGCACTTGGTCTTGCAACCCCGATGGCGGTGATGGTTGCTGCTGGAGAATCAAGTTTGCGAGGAATCCTCGTCAAAGATGCTGGGGCTCTTGAACTCGCCGGCAAAATAGCAACTGTTATTTTTGACAAAACTGGTACTCTCACTCTTGGCAAGCCAGTTGTTGCCACAATTGAAAAAGAAGGCGAACACGCAGAGGAAGATGTGCTGAAATTCGCAGCAGCAGTAGAATCACCAAGTGAACATCCCGTCGCTTCAGCCATTGTGGACGAGGCAACTAAACGTGGGATTCCAATTGCGCAAGTGCAAAATTTTGTTGCGACTGCTGGCAGTGGTGTTAGCGGAATAGTTGAAGGGAAAAAAGTAGAAGTACTACGGGACGATGCTGCTACATGCAAGGTAGTTGTCGATGGAATTACGATGGGTCGCATTTCAGTCACTGACGAAGTACGACCCCAAGCAAAAGCAACTATTCAAGAGTTGCAAGCTTTTGGAATCGAAGTACACATGCTCTCGGGAGATCGAAAGGAAACAGCAGAGTCAGTTGCAAAGGACGTTGGAATTAAACCCGAAAATGTGCACGCAGAAGCATCGCCTGCTGATAAGTCGAATATTGTTGCTGCGCTTCCTCGACCCTCGATGATGGTTGGTGACGGTATTAACGATGCTGCAGCTCTGGCAGCTTCTGACGTTGGCGTTGCGATTGCCTCGGGGACAAATGTTGCGATGGAATCTGCCTCAATTATCATCCCAGCAAACAACATAGGAGCAACCGCAGAATCGATACACATCGCAAAGGACGCACTGCGAACTATCAAACAAAACCTCGTTTTTGCCTTTATGTACAACGTTGCGGCAATTCCACTCGCTGCTTTTGGGGTTTTAGGCGAGAATGGCCCTCTCATTGCAGCAGTTGCGATGGGATTGAGCGATGTTACGGTTATTGGCAATGCGATACGCCTGAAACATAAGTTGCGTAATCGTCGTATAAAAACGCAATAGCCATTGAAATTCCCTCGTTGAAATATACGATGCACATTAACTCTGGAGCTAACTATGATCGTTTCTTCATTAAAACAACTTAACCCCGAGGACTTTGACCAACAAAAAGCTCTGCACCTTTTGCAAAGAGCTGGTTTTGGCGGCACACCACAACAAGCAAAAACACTTGCTGATCTTGGTTTGAAGAAAGCAGTTGAGTACATCATTAACTACGAAGCACTCACGGATCCAAGTCCACCATCACTGGATGATTATGACAAAGACATTATCCGCCCCCCTACTTCAGCTGAACGTAATCTAATTCGTAAATCAAGAAAAGTTGGTGACGAAGATACGGTAGATATGTTTCGAAAAGAGCGCCAAAAAAGACAACGTGCTGATCGAAAACAAATCGCTGAAATGGAACAGTGGTGGCTCCGAAGATTAGTTTCCACCCCAAGACCCTTGCAAGAAAAACTTACATTGTTCTGGCATGGACATTTTGCTACTGGGTACCGAACTATTGAAAATAGTTACCACATGTACATGCAAAACATCATGTTTCGAAACAATGCGATGGGCAATTTCAAAGAAGACTTAGTGCGGGGAATAATTCACGACCCTGCCATGATTAAGTATCTCAATAACAACCAAAATCGTAAGCAAGCTCCTAACGAAAACTTGGCGCGAGAATTAATGGAATTATTCACACTCGGTGAAGGTGTTGGGTACTCTGAAGATGACATTAAAGAAGGAGCAAGAACACTCACCGGCTACACAGTAGAAGATGATGAATTTCTTTTTAACTCTCGCCAGCACGACTCCGGCACAAAAAAAATATTTGGCAGATCTGGAAATTTCAATGGTGATGATTTTGTTAATTTGATTTTCACACGACCAAGCGCATCTACTTTTGTCGTCGAAAAACTTTATCGGTTCTTTGTTAACGATTTACCCCACGGCGAAACGACAGAATCGAAATCATATATCAGATTATTATCAAAAGTGTTTAAGCGAAAGGATTGGAATATTAAGCCAATACTTGAAACCATGTTTCTGTCTGAACATTTCTATGCTGACAAAAATAGGAATGCAATCATCAAGAGTCCTCTGCAATTAATTGTGCAAGCTACCAGAACTCTTAACCCACCACAGCGAAAGAAAATGGCTCAAAACCTTGCGGTCGCTTCTGATATTATGGGGCAGCGCCTTTTTGCTCCACCATCGGTCAAGGGGTGGGACGGTGGACGTTCGTGGATAAACACGTCAACGATGTTCATGCGACAAAACACATTGCTTTACCTATTAACTGGACAACGACCAGGCGGCAAAGCATGGGATTTGGACAACAATACATTCGATGCAATGGCAATTGTCCAAGGACATACAGGTACACCGAAAAGCACCATCAAATTTCTACTCTCCTCGCTTCTCAATATTGAATCACCGAGTCGGGATCGAATCTCAACACTCGAAGATTTTATGAAAACCCAACAAAATAAAATCAACAATGAAACAGTTACCGGATTGCTTACGCTCATCACTGCAATGCCAGAATATCAACTCTGCTGAGGAACCAAACTATGTCTCACCATCATCACAATCCCGAACCTACTTCTAGCACTGGCTCTTCTGATGCATACAGCCGCCGTTTGTTCATGCAACAGGGCATGGCATTTCTTTCGATGACAACAACTGTCCCTATGTTTATGCAGCGTTCTGCCGAAGGCATCATGTTACCAGTTGGCTCTCTAGTTTCATCGCAAGCGGGAGTTCCAGAAGACCACACGCTCATTGTTATTCAACTCGCAGGAGGCAACGATGGTCTTAACACAGTTGTCCCATACGGCGACAGTGCGTATTACAACAGCCGCCCTCAACTCGCCATTGACAAGTCAGATGTTCTACAAATTCCGGGCGCGGACGGTTATGGATTACATCCAAATTTAACCGGCTTACTTAATCTCATCGACAATGGACAAGCTGCAATTGTGCAAGGTGTCGGGTACCCAAATCCAAACCGATCACACTTTACTTCAACCGATATATGGCACACAGCGAATCATAGTGGGCAAGGATACGGCTGGCTTGGAAAATACTTTGATAATACTTGCGCGGGCAAGCCAAACCCAGATGGTTCAATTGCAATTGGGAACAAGTCACCCCTTGCTCTCCTTGGCAAAACACAAAAGGCAGTAACTTTTGAGACAGAGGAACTTTTCCGTTGGGCGGGTGCAGCGACAAATTCATCTCTCGAAAAAACATACGATGTCATTAACCGAAAAGAAATAAAGGCAAAAGAAAATGACAGCCAACTCGACTTTCTTGTTCGCACATCTCTTAATGCACAAGTATCCTCTGAACGAATCAGAGCCGCTGTTTCAAAACAACCACTTGTCAATTACCCCGATGGCAAACTTGCCCAACAACTCCAACTAATCGCTTCCATGATTCGTGCTGACCTTCCAACCCGTGTCTACTATGCAAGTTTGGGTGGCTTTGACACACATGCGAATCAATCAAATAGCCACGCCAATTTAATGAGACAACTCGGCGACGCGCTGAACGCTTTCCAAAAAGATTTAGGCAAGCAAGGGAACACTGGAAAAGTGATGACGATGGTCTTCAGTGAATTTGGCAGACGCGTTGCACAAAACGGTTCCAACGGCACTGACCATGGAACAGCTGCGCCGATGTTCTTGATTGGCGACAATGTACAAAACGGCTTGCTTGGCAAACATCCTTCGCTCACAAATCTCGATGAAGGCGACTTAAAATACAACACCGACTTTAGAGAAGTATACGCAGCCGTACTCGAGGACTGGATGGGGGCTGACTCCAAGGCAATCCTAGGCAAAAAGTACACCAAAGCAAAAGTGTTATCGTAATACCACTTCCAAATAAACGACCCGCGGGATAGTTTTTTCTTGCCACGGAGGCAAATACCAAACCATCCAAATACTAGGGTCGCTGTAGAATAATGCAGACACCGTTACTTGGAATTTTTGTAACCGTTTGTTTATCTCCATTGGGCCAAACAACCTCAATGATCTTGATTGGTTTGTTGAAAAGATGTTTTGGTGTCGCAGAAGACGATTGAAAACCAAAGCCATCCGTGTTCCAACGAGTAGTAGTTGTGCCATCCACAAACGTAACGAGTAATTTTGCTCCAAGTCCTCTAGGATTTTTCTCGTCACCTTGTAATTGAATTATCCAAGGTTGTTCGTGCTGCGAATCGTTTCGCAACACTCGGACATCTCCGCTTCGCTGCGCAACGATAACATCGATATCACCGTCATTATCCAAGTCGCCAAAAACTGCTGCACGGTCGCGAAATTCCCCCTGAAGCGCAACTCGCTCAAATCTATCGCTATTTCTTTTTAGAAGTAAGGCTGGTTGATTCCGAGGGCTATCCATAGTATTCATCGTTGCTTCTGGATACACATGACCGTTCACAATGAATAAATCCTCGTCGCCGTCCAAATCAAAATCATGAAACCCGCAAGTCCAACCAAGAAGTGATCGGCTCAACAAGCCAAGTCCATACCATTTTGTTCGATCATCAAAATATCCAGACGCATCATTAATGTGCAACGTATTTGTATCGCTTGAAAAGTTTGTCGTAAAAATATCTGGTCGACCATTTCCATTGACATCTGCTACCCCAATACCCATTGTTGCCTGCATCGAACCATCGCCATTTGTGGCAACTCCCGAATGCACTCCCCTGTTTTCAAAACGCGTTGGCGTTTCACCCGTATTCACAAAAAGATGATTTGACATCGAATCATTTCCGACAAAAACATCCTGCAAGCCGTCTCCAGTAAAATCGAGAATCGCTGCGTTCAATGTAAAGGATGGTTCAGTCAAAAAACCCCACGACTCTGTTACATCTTGAAATGTTCCATCGCCTATATTTTCATACACAATATCTTTCTCTGGGGTCATGCCGTGCGGACCGCCAAGCACACTCTGGCCTTTGTACTTTGCACGAATTGGAGGGGCATCAAAATCATATTCCAAATAATTACAAACATATAGATCTAAGTCCCCATCGCCATCAAGATCTCCAAAACGAGCACTAGTCCCCCACCCTGAATCTCCAACACCAGCAATAGCTGTTGCATCTTCAAACGATGTGCCACCATGATTCAAAAGTAAATAATTCTGCCCGTGGCACGTAATATACAAATCTTCAAACCCATCTCCGTTTGCATCACCCACAGCAACACCGTTCGCCCACCGACGTATATCTATTCCCAACCGTTCCGTTACGTCTACGAAACCAATTGATTCTCCTCCAATGTTTTCATACAAGCGGCAAGGTTCACTCGACGCGTTCACCACGAACAAATCAAGGTCGCCATCGTTGTCAAAATCAAAGAGTGCAAGACCCGTCCCGTTTACTTCAATTATTTGCGTTGGATTATCTGCGCCGCATACCGTTGGAGCTATCGCGGTTTCCACTTCCGAAAAAAGTATTGACGATTCGTGTGGAAGTTCTTGCCCACATCCAGCAATCACCAAGAATACGAACAACCTTTTCATTCTGGAAACCTCGTTGTCCTGTGTAAGTCTGGTCGTACTCTATTTCTCGCAAGCGTACATTCATGTAGGGCGATTGACGCTTGTGCATTTTTCCCGACTCGTTGCAACGTAGTTGCAAGTCGATGCCACGCTTCATATAAATTTGGATTTTGTTTTACAGCTTCCTGATACAACACAATTGCATGTTGCCGGTCTCCAAGCTCTACATAGACATCTGCAAGACGCGCTTTTGCTTTTGCTTGGATTGAGGTGTTGGCTATCGGAGATGAAATCACAAGAAGAAAAATCGACTTCGCTTCTTTAGAATCCCCTCCTTCCATCGCAATGAGCCCGAGTGCAAACATCGAATCGGGCTCACCATTTTCAGTTTGTAAAAATGTATCAAAAGACTTTTTAGATGCTTCACTCTCTCCCAAGTAATAGTGGGACCACCCCATAAAATGCCAAACCAGTGAGTAAGTGTCCCCGTTTGATTCAATTGATTTTGTGAACCATTCGATTGCTTTTGAGTACTGCTTGTCGTTGTGATAACTAAGCCCCATTAAAAATAGGGGCTGACTCGTCTCACCGTGCTTGACCATATATTGACGCAACCTGACCCTCGCCGATCCGGTATTACCCCCGTTAATTAAATCATACTGTGTTTTTAGCCCAGAAACGAGCTTTTCTTGCTCAGCTTGCTCAGGCTGCTGTTGCTTGCAAGCCGTTACCATCAATAGAAGCACCATAAGGACACTTTTGTACGTCAGATAATTTTGATTCTTAAATAACATTTGGTGCAACCATATAATGGGTGTATCGTATCTTTATAGAGATAAAGGATAGGTAGGAAAATGGTACAACGAAGAACTTTAACAGCATCGATGTATATCGTATGTTGCATATATGGGAGTGTGCCGTCCAATGCAGATACCGTGCAACCAAAAGCGGGTGAACCCCTGCAAACCCTTACGGAAGCGCTTTTAGAGCGTTTTATCACAGGTAAAGCCTCTTTCAATCAAGAACTCACGATCGAGGGCGGGCTTGGCCCAATCTTCAATAAAGCCAGTTGTGCCAATTGCCACAACAATCCTGTAGGCGGCGCTGGCTCCCAAACGGTCACTCGTTTTGGCTTTATTGGCAAAAAAGGCGGGTTTAACCCCCTTTCTAGCCTTGGTGGATCACTTCTTCAAGCAGAAGCAATAAGCGAGGAATGCGGAGAACTCATCCCTCCCGAAGCAAACGTTTCATCGCTTCGCGTGACAAACAGTGCTCTGGCATTTGGTCTTGTCGAGGCTATCAGCGATGTTGACCTTCTTGCAAACAGAGACGGACAACCCCAAGAGCAAAGAGGCCAAGCGCACATGGTGACCAATTTCGAAGACACGCCAGATGAATTTCATGTTGGCAGGTTTGGATGGAAAGCGCAAGTCGCTTCTGTCCTCACGTTCTCTGCTGACGCAGCACAAAACGAAATGGGATTGAGTAACCGCTTTCTTCCTTTTGACAACGCACCAAACGGAAATGAAAAATTGCTCATGCAATGCGATACT
>Ga0066376_10004767_pt1 | contig 11711 bp, 10 predicted proteins | sample Knorr_S15_td_Bot_FD_77009 | JGI IMG/M metagenome (GOLD analysis project Ga0066376, IMG submission 77009) | Marine microbial communities from Southern Atlantic Ocean transect - Knorr_S15_td_Bottom_ad_5009_LV_A | ecosystem: Environmental > Aquatic > Marine > Oceanic | place: Southern Atlantic... | reverse complement strand
GTGATGAGCGTAAACCCTGGTTTTGGTGGGCAATCATTTATTGAAAACACCTATAAAAAAGTAACACAATTAAAACAATTGATCGAGTTTTCAAATTCGAACGCTCAAATAGAAATTGATGGTGGTGTAACTGATCAAAATGCCAATGCACTGGTAGAAGCTGGCGCAGATGTGTTAGTTGCGGGTAGCTTTGTCTTTAAAAGTGATGACCCAATAGCAACCATTGCTAATTTGAAGGCTTTATAAAATATCTTTTATAAAAACATAAAAAAGCAAGCTTTATGTTTTGCTTGCTTTTTGTTTTATTCGTGACCGCGAAGGGATTCGAACCCCCAACCCTCAGAGCCGAAATCTGATATTCTATCCAGTTGAACTACGCAGCCGTTATTATTTTCTTTAGGTAATCTCTACCTTATCCTGTTTTTAAAAATTTTTCTCTTTCTCTTGCTTCAATTCTAGTCTTAAATTTTTTAAAATATACAATATTCCATGGTCTGTAACCTTTAGTAGATTTTGTAATCCCTGCATTGTGCTGTAACAATCTCTTTTCTAAATCAGATGTTAATCCTTTGTACAAACGACCATCTTTTTCACTTTTCAAAACATAAACATAATACATAATCTAAATTTGATATTCCCTGCCTGCGGCAGGCAGGTATCCTGTTGAACTACACAGCCATCTTCATTCCCGTAAAACGGGAAATTTATTTTATATCAAATTCTTTTTAACCAATGTAGAAATGGTTTTTCCATCTGCTTGTCCAGCCAATTCTTTAGAAACCATTCCCATTACTTTCCCCATATCTTTCATTCCTGAGGCACCTACTTTTTGAATCGCAGCTTGAACTACTTTTTCGATTGCATCCTCAGGCAATGCTTCTGGTAAAAACTGCTCTATAACTGCCGCTTCTTCCAATTCTGGATCCGCCAAATCTTGTCTTCCTTGTTCTATAAATATGGCAGCACTATCTTTACGTTGTTTGACTTGTTTTTGCAAAATCTTCAACTCTTGCTCTTCCGTCAACTCATTTCCTGCTCCATTTTCTTTCTTCGCCAATAAAATTGCAGACTTAACAGCTCTTAAAGACTGCAAAGCAACAGTGTCTTTCGACTTCATTGCTACTTTTAATAAGGTCATTAATTCTTTTTCTAAACTCATCGTATCATTTTTAGAACTGCAAATATAGGTATAAAAAAAATTCCTAAGAACTTAGGAATTTTAAAATAATAGCTATTTTTTCTAAAGCCAATTATATAATTGTCTTACACCGTTTTAACTAATCAACATTGTCATGTAAAAATGAATTGTTAGAACGCAATTGAATATCATCACTTGCATCTGTACTTAATGTTGTTCTAGATTTACTAATTTCTGAAGAAACCTCATCTAAATTAACACCCATTCTTTTATACGCTGGCTGACGCTCAATTTCATCAATGTTTTTATGTACTTGATCTGTAAATTTATAGTTAAATCCTTTCATTTTCTGACGTCTTAATTCAGCCGTTTTCTCTAACTGAGAAATCGTTAAACTTAACGGAGAAACTTCTTCAGAAATGGTTTCGATTTCTTCTAGTCTTGGAGTTTCTTTTGTTTTCAATTCAAACTGTAACTCCTCTTCTTCAACAATCATATGCCCGCCCGCCTTAGAACTTTTTTCGATGGTTGGCTTCACATCAAAATCTTCCAGCACATATCTTTTCTCTATTACTTCATCATCTTTTGCTACAATTTCAACGGCATCGTTTACTTCAATATTAGCAGCATCAATAGATAGATCAAAACGAACTTCTTTTGCATCCGATTTTATTTCTTCGTAACTGTTAATTGGCAAGTCAAACAGTAAATCCGTTTGTAATTGTATAGGCGCTTCCTCTTCTAATACTTTTTCAACTTCTGGAGTTGCGTTTGTAATGATAAAATCTTCTTCAGAAACAGCTCCTATTTTAATCTCATCATATACAACATCAATATTTTTAATAAATTCTGTGGTTGGAATTAACGTCACCACCTCTTCGGCTACAACCTCTTCTTCTAAAACATGAACAATTCTTCGATCTTTATTAGCACTAATTGGCGCATCTAAAACACTTGATGTTGAAATAGTCTTCTCAGAAAAATCATACGTAGCTTTTTGATCATCTTCTAACGTATGTATAATTTTTTTAGCTTCTGTATTCGCGATTTCACTTTGCTGATCTACAGAAAACCCTGTTGCTACTATGGTTACGGAAATAGCATCTCCTAAAGATGCATCTTCTCCAATTCCCATAATAATATTCGCTTCATACCCTGCTTCCGTTTGAATATAATCATTGATTTCTCCAATCTCATCCAACGTAACTTCATCTGTTCCAGAAACAATTAGCAATAAAACATTTTTAGCTCCTGTAATTTTATTATCGTTTAACAACGGAGAATCCAATGCCTTTACAATGGAATTTCTACCTCTATTTGTCCCCGATTCTTTTGCAGATCCCATAATTGCTGTACCGCTATTTGCCAATACCGTTTTTGCATCATGTAAATCTATATTTTGTTTGTAATGATGTGTAATAACTTCTGCAATTCCTCTTGCAGCAGTAGATACCACTTCATCCGCTTTAGAGAAACCAGCTTTAAAACCAAGATTTCCGTATACTTCTCTAAGCTTATTGTTATTGATAATAATTAAAGAGTCTACATTGTCTCTTAAAACATCTATTCCAATCTGTGCTTGTTTTGAGCGCATTCTTCCTTCAAACTGAAAAGGCATTGTTACAATTCCAACAGTTAAAATACCCATTTCTTTGGCTAGTTTAGCAATTATTGGAGCTGCTCCTGTTCCGGTTCCTCCGCCCATACCTGCAGTAATAAAAACCATTTTTGTTTGAGCACTCAACATTTGTTGAATTTCAGCGAGACTTTCCTGAGCTGCTTTTTCTCCAACATCTGGATTTGCTCCTGCTCCCAAACCTGAAGTTAAGCTTTCTCCTAATTGGATTTTATTTGGAATAGGACTATTTTCCAATGCTTGTGCATCTGTATTACAGATTACAAAATCTACTCCTTTAATATCCTGCTGAAACATGTGATTAACAGCATTGCTTCCTCCTCCACCAACACCAATCACCTTAATTGAATTGGATTTTGATTTTGGCATGTTAAATGAAATGTTATCGAATTCTTCGCTCATAATAACTTCTCTATTTTTAAGTATGGTTATTTATTTTTTCTATTTTTTTATCTCAATTACTCTGCATTGTCCAAAAACTCTTTGAGCCGCTCTGTAAACTTTTCGAAAAAAGTTTTTCCTCTTTTAACAGGTTTTTTTTCTGTTGCAGCTAAATTTTCGTTCTCAACAGCATCGCTATTTTCTGAAATTTCATTTTCAGCGAATGCAGCTTCCTCCATTTCGACTCCTCTTTCCAAACCTTCCATCAACAACCCTACTGCGGTTGCATATGCTGGACTAGAAACTGAATCATCAGAACCTCCAGCTAAATGCTCGTTCGGATACCCAATTCTAGCATCCATTCCTGTAATGTACTCCACCAATTGACGTAAATGCTTCAATTGAGAGCCTCCTCCTGTTAACACAATTCCTGCAATTAGTTTTCCTTTTACAGTTTCGTGTCCATAATTTTTAATTTCTAAATACACATGCTCAACAATTTCTTGTACGCGTGCATGTATAATTTTAGACAAGTTCTTCAGTGTGATCTCTTTTGGTTCTCTTCCTCTTAATCCTGGAATTGAAACAATTTCTGTCTCTTTGTTTTCTCCTGGCCAAGCCGATCCAAATTTAATTTTCAACAACTCTGCTTGTTTTTCTATAATAGAACACCCTTCTTTGATGTCTTCTGTAATTACATTTCCCCCAAAAGGAATAACCGCCGTATGACGAATAATTCCGTCTTTGAAGATCGCTAAGTCTGTCGTTCCTCCACCAATATCAATCAAAGCAACTCCTGCTTCTTTTTCTTCTTGACTTAAAACGGCTCCTGCAGATGCCAACGGCTCTAATGTAATATCACACAAATCCAAGCCAGCGCTTTTTACACAACGTCCAATATTCCGAATTGATGAAACTTGACCAACCACCACATGGAAATTAGCTTCTAAACGGCCACCATACATTCCAATAGGCTCTTTGATTTCTCCTTGGCTATCTACTTTAAAATCTTGTGGCAACACATGGATAATTTCTTCTCCTGGAAGCATAACCAATTTATGAACTTGATTTACTAGATTATCTATATCATTCTCGTCAATAACTTCATCTGGATTGCTTCTTGTAATATAATCGCTGTGATGTAAACTTCTAATATGCTGTCCTGCAATACCAACAACTACATCTTCAATTTTTCGACCAGATACACTCTCTGCTTCTTCTATTGCTTTTTGAATAGACTGTATCGTTTGTGTTATATTACTAACAACACCTCTTTTTACGCCTAAACTTTTCGCTTTACCAATCCCTAAGATTTCTAATTTACCGTATTCGTTTTCACAACCAATCATGGCAACAATTTTGGTTGTACCAATATCTAGACCAACTGCTATTTTATTGTTTTCCATTCTGTTTTATTTTGTGCACACAACTTGATTGTGGTATTTTAAATTTATTATTTTATACTTCTCTATCGTTTTATCAACATATGCTTTGTTATAAAATGCTTTTAATTTTTTAAACTTGGCATTGAGGTTCTCTAAACTTCCCAGTTTTATTTTTTGTTTTCCACTTCGAACACTCAAAACAAATTCATCTTTCGGCGTTTTATGGATTCCAACAACTTCCTTTTTTAAAAAACCATCCGATAAAATCCTATTTACAAGTCGTGTGACCTTTACTAGATCATCCGTATTTACAATCCCTGTTACCAAGAGTACTCTTGCAGAATAATTTGACGACAAAGGAATTCTTACTCCTTGTTTATCAATATAATAAGACGAATTAACCATACTAACTCTTGCAACAGCTGTCCGCTGTTTTACGATGGTTTTTAGCACCCCTTCTATGGATAAAAAGACGATTGCCTTTTCTATATATGGATTTGATACTACATGATGCTCTAACCCTTGTAAATCTATGATAGATTTTGGTTGGTTTTTAACTTCTTTCTGATTTTGTATTAACAATTTATCAACCATTTTTTGACTTAGAAAATAGTTACTTCCTTCTTCAAATTCTATCAACACTTTCTGTACTTTTTTCTCTCCATTTCTGTGAGATGAAAAAGCATATAAGAAGCTCAATCCACCCAGCAAAGCAAGAAAAAACAAGTATGTCAACAGTTTTTTCATCTATCCTTTTTTATCGTTTTCAATTCATTTACCACCTCGTTCACCAACACTCCAATATCTCCAGCCCCCATCATAACTACAATTTTTGCAGAAGATTTTTCAATATTTATCAACACTTCTTTAGCGGAAATTATTTTTTTATGTGCTAAATCTATTTTTTCTAACAGCCAAGAAGAAGAAACCCCTTGTATAGGCAATTCTCTTGCTGGATAAATATCTAACAACAACAATTCATCAAATTGTGCCAAGCTAGCAGCAAAATCGTCTATAAAATCTTTCGTTCTACTAAATAAATGCGGCTGAAAAATTCCCAACACTTTTTCTGTTGGATACATTTCTCTTACAGAATTAATAACAGCATTAATCTCTGTCGGATGATGTGCGTAATCATCAATCAATACCAAATCGTCCGTTTTAATCTTGTACGAAAACCTTCGCTGAACTCCTTTAAATGTTTGTAATGAGTTTTTGATACGCTCTAACGAAACTCCATAAACATCTGCCATTGCTAAGGCCGCCAAAGCATTCATAACATTGTGTCTTCCTGGCAAATACAATTCAATATTTTGAACAGTTTCTGATGGAGTTTGTACATCAAAAATATAGACTCCTCTTTCAATTTTTAAATTAAAAGCCCTGTAATCTGCATCTGCATCAATTGCGTATGTCAAGCCTTTTAAAGGCAAGCCTTTTGCCACAATGAGTGTGTCAGATACTTTATCTGAAAAATCTACAAACGCCTTCTCTAAAGCTTCAGATTCTCCATAAATATCTAGATGATCTGCATCCATAGAAGTGACACAAGCAATATTTGGAGACAATTGTAAAAATGAACGATCAAATTCATCAGCTTCTACAACAGAAATTTCAGCGGCTCCCAAAATCAAATTCGAATTGTAATTCTCTGCAATACCTCCTAAAAAAGAAGTCGCCTTACTCGGCTGCATGATATGCCCCAGCATAGATGAAGTTGTTGTTTTTCCGTGGGTTCCTGCAACAGCCAAACAAAAAGTATTTTTGGTTATTTCTCCCAACACAGCTGCCCGTTTTAAAATTTTAAATCCATGTTGCTCAAAATAATTGAGTTCTTGATGGTTTTTCGAAATTGCAGGTGTATACACTACCAATGTGGTTTTTGCTTCTAAAAACGCTGCAGGAATGTTATGTACAGCATCTTCAAAATGAATTTCGGCACCCAATTCTTGTAATTGCTTTGTAATTGCTTTGGGCATCTTATCAAATCCTGCAACTTTTTTACCATTGGCAAGAAAATAACGAGCAATTGCACTCATTCCAATCCCTCCAATTCCTATAAAATAAATAGCCTCCCATATCAAGCCCTTACTACTGGGTAGCACTATTTTATTCTCTGGTATTTTGTACACTTTTTTATTCATTTCAATAACGTTTCTTCCCTCTAGGAAGACGGAAGATGAGATATCAACTTCTCTATTTCATTTACAATAGCACTTGTTGCATTTGGCAAGGCCAATTCATGTATGTTTTCTGATAAACTTTCTTGTTTCCCTTTATCTTTTAACAAGGTTTCAAATACAATCGAAAACGATTCCAACTCGCTTTCTTTAATCAAAATGGCTGCGTGTTTATCTACAATTGATTTTGCGTTTTTTGTTTGATGATCTTCAGCGACATTTGGAGAGGGTATAAATAGAGTTGGCTTCCCAACAATACACAATTCTGACACCGAACTTGCGCCAGCTCTAGAAATGATAATATCTGATGCCGCGTAGGCCAAATCCATTCTATTTAGAAATGAATGCACCTGTACATTCTCTAAGTCATTATACTTCTTGTACTCTTCAAAATACAACTTGCCACATTGCCAGATTAACTGAATATTTTGATTTTTAAAAAAGTCCAATTGCTCCTCAATCAATTGATTTACTCTTCTTGCCCCCAAACTTCCTCCTAGCACTAAAACGGTTGTCGTATTGTTATCTACCTCAAAAAAAACTTTCGCTTGCGCTGTTTTTGAGTAAATCGATAGCAAATCCTGACGAACAGGGTTTCCTGTTTTTATCATTTTATGTGATGGAAAAAATCGTTCTAAATAATCATACGCCACACAAATTTTTTGTGCTTTTTTACCTAAAATTTTATTGGTGATTCCTGGATATGAATTTTGCTCTTGAATCACGGTTGGAATCCCTCTTCTATTTGCCACCATCAATACGGGGCCACTGGCAAAACCACCAGTTCCAATAACAACATCTGGTTTAAATTTTTTAATGATTTGTCTCGCCTTCCACAAACTACTTATCAATTTAAAAGGAAACAGTAAATTCTTTAGTGTCAACTTTCGTTGAATTCCAGAAATCCACAGACCCTTAATTTCATAACCTGCTTGCGGAACTTTTTCCATTTCCATTTTATCTTTCGCCCCTACAAACAAAAAATTAGCAGTTGGATATCGCAATTTTAATTCATTTGCAATCGCAATTGCCGGATAGATATGCCCTCCGGTTCCGCCTCCACTTAGTATGACATTAATCGATTGCTTCATGTAAAATATCTAATGGATTATCATCTAAAATTGTTTCTTCTGTTTCATCTTTGGATGCACTTACACTCAAAATCATTCCGAGTGCAAAACAGGTCATCCAAATAGAAGTTCCTCCACTACTTATTAGCGGTAATGTTTGTCCTGTTACTGGCAAAATATTAACAGCAACCATCATGTTTATAATTCCTTGAAATATAATCGGCAATCCCACTCCTATCACCAATAATGAGGCGAAAATTGTGGTTGCTTTTTTAGCAGCAATTAAAATTCTGAAAAGCAGTAAAAAATAAACAAACACGACTAAAAATGCACCTATAATTCCATATTCTTCAATAATAATTGCATAAATAAAATCTGATGATGATTGTGGTAAAAAATTCTTCTGTACGCTTTTCCCAGGTCCTTTCCCTGTTAAACCTCCTGTAGCGATTGCTATTTTTGCTTTGGTAACTTGATAGCCTTCTACTCCGTCACTTTTAGTAAAGCTTTCTATTCTACTTTGCCAAGTAGCAACACGATTGGGCATTGCATCTGGAAAAGCTTTTGCTGTTACAATAAATAAAGACAATCCGAGCACGCCCATCCCTAGAATATATCCTATGTGTTTCAACGGATACCCTCCAATAAAAACCAGCAGCAGCACCATCATAAAAATAATTGCTGTTGTAGAAAAATTAGCAGGTAAAATAAGGATCAGCACAATGGCAACAGGTAACCATAGCTGCCATAAACTTTCTTTAAACTCAACTACTCGCTCCTTATTTTTTGCTAAATATCTTGCCACATACACCATCAAAATTAGCTCTGCCAAGGTAGATGTCTGAAACCCAACTCCAACGAATGGAATTCGGATCCATCTACTTGCGTTTGCACCACCAATCATTGTTCCTTGTGACAAGGTGTAAATCAATAATAAAATAACAACAGGCAGCATCAAAACAGAGCCTCCGCTAAAATAGCGGTACGGAACTTTATGCACTCCATAAATAATTACAAAACCCATAATCAATAAAATCATGTGCTTTATTAAATAACCAATCGTAGATCCAGAGCCAACAACATAAACCAAATTTGTACTTGCACTATATACAGGCATAAATGAAAATATTGCCAATACAGCCACAATAGACCAAATGGTTTTATCTCCTTTTATATGTTTAAAAATGGTATTCATGTTTTAGCTATTTGTCTCTTGTCTCTTGTCTCTTGTCTCTTGTCTCTTACTTGATATAACTTTTTTGCTATACCTACAAGGTTTTAAAAACCTTGTAGGATGTAGGTCTAAGTTCTTTTTTCTTTCTTCTTTTACAATTACAACTCTCTTACAGCTCTTTTAAATTGCCTTCCTCTGTCTTCATAATTGTCAAACAAATCAAAACTTGCACATGCTGGCGATAATAAAACCGTATCTCCAGTGCTTGCTAATTTTGCTGCTACTTTAACCGCTTCTTCTGCACCTGCAGTTTCCACAATAACATCAACTACATTATGAAAAATTTCAATAATTTTTTGATTGTCCAATCCTAAGCACACAATTGCTTTTACCTTTTCTCTTACCAAAGGCAATAAATCGTGGTAATCATTTCCCTTGTCTACTCCACCAACAATCCAAATCGTAGGATCATCCATACATTCTAAAGCATAAAATGTCGCATTGACATTGGTGGCTTTAGAATCATTGATATAGCAAACTTCTTTTACCTTTTTCACATTCTCTAAACGATGCTCTGCGCCCTCAAAACTAGACAGACTCTCTTTTATAGTCTGTTTTCTTACTTTTAATAATTGAGCAGTCATCGCAGCTGCCATTGTATTTTTCACATTGTGCTTACCTTGTAATGTTAAGTCTGAAATACTCATTGTAAATTTTTCTGTATTTAATGTTGTTATTATTTTATCTTCTTTTAAAAAGCCTCCATACTGCAATTCTTTTTCTATTGAAAAAGGGACTAGGTGTGCCTTTACTTTGTTATTTTTCAACCATTCTTCTATGGCATTATCATCTGCATCATAAATCAAAAAATCATCTGCAGTTTGATTCATTGTGATTCTAAATTTAGAATCGACATAGTTTTCAAATTGATACTCATATCGATCTAAATGATCTGGAGTGATGTTTGTAATGATGGCAATATGCGGAGCAAATTGCTCAATGCCATCCAACTGAAAACTACTCAACTCCAATACGTAATTTTCAAAATTATTTTGAGCCACTTGTTGCGCAAAACTATCTCCAATATTTCCTGCAACTCCACTATTCAATCCCGCACTTTTTAAAATATGATGCGTTAGTAATGTGGTGGTTGTTTTTCCATTTGACCCTGTGATTCCTACAATCGTTGCCTTGGTATATTGCCCCGCAAATTCAATTTCCGAAATCACTGGAATTGATAGCTCTTTCAGTTTTTGAATCAAGGCAATTGTATCTGGAATTCCAGGGCTTTTCATCACCAAATCTGCATTGAGAATTTTAGTTTCTGTATGCTTATTTTCTTCAAATGGTATCTTATGATGTAAAAGAACTTCTTTATATTTTTCGGCAATTTCCCCTGCATCAGAAACAAACAACGCATACCCTTTTTGCTTCCCTAGAATTGCGGTTCCTATTCCGCTTTCTCCTCCACCAAGAATTACCAGTCTTTTCATTTATCTTAACTTCAATGTTACAATGGTAAGCACCGCTAATAAGATTCCAATAATCCAAAACCGTGTTACAATTTTACTTTCGTGATATCCAGATTTCTGATAGTGATGATGCAATGGCGACATTTTTAAAACACGTCTTCCTACTCCATATCGTTTTCTTGTATACTTGAAATAAAAGACCTGTACAATCACCGATAAGTTTTCGACCACAAAAACACCTGCGAGTATAACTAACAACAACTCTTTACGAATGGAAATAGCAATTACAGCGATAATTCCACCAATTGTCAAACTCCCTGTATCTCCCATAAATACTTGAGCTGGAAATGTATTGTACCATAAAAACCCAATCAATGCCCCTGCAAATGCGGCTATAAAAACGGTCATTTCACCAGAATTCGGAATGTACATGACATCCAAATAATCTGCAAAAATGATATTTCCAGAAACCCATGCGAAAATGGCCAAGGTAATGACCATAATTGCGGATGTTCCTGCTGCCAAACCATCAATTCCATCTGTTAAGTTTGCACCGTTTGAGACTCCTGTCACAATAAACACTACAATAAAAATAAAAATGATCCATGCATATTTCTCATACCCATCACCCAAAAACCGCAATGCTCTTGCATACTCTAATTCATTATTTTTCAAAAAAGGAATGGTTGTTTTTGTTGATTTATGCGCGGGTCCAAAAACTGTTTTTCTTCCATTTTCTTGAACAACTTGCTCTTGCTTTGGCAACTGCTCTTTGATGGTTACATCTGGATGGAAATACAACATCGAACCAACAATAATCCCCAAACCAACTTGCCCCAATACTTTAAATCGCCCTTTTAACCCAGCTTTGTCTTTTTTGAAAATTTTTATATAATCGTCAACAAAACCAATAGAGCCCATCCAAAGGGTTGTTATTATTAAAATAATTACATAAATATTATCGAGTTTAGCCAATAGCAATACCGGAATCAAGGTTCCTAATATGATAATGATTCCACCCATTGTTGGAGTTCCAGATTTCTCAGCTTGACCTTCCAAACCTAAATCTCTGACGGTTTCTCCAACCTGTTGTCTTTTTAGATAATTGATGATCCTTTTTCCATAAATTGTAGAAAACAACAAAGAGAAAATAAAAGCCATTGCTGCACGAAAAGTGATAAACTGAAACACACTTGCTCCCGTAAGGTTGAATTGATTTTCTAAATATTCAAATAGGTAATACAGCATTCTTATTTATTTAATTGTATTAAACAT
>Ga0066376_10004765_pt1 | contig 11712 bp, 10 predicted proteins | sample Knorr_S15_td_Bot_FD_77009 | JGI IMG/M metagenome (GOLD analysis project Ga0066376, IMG submission 77009) | Marine microbial communities from Southern Atlantic Ocean transect - Knorr_S15_td_Bottom_ad_5009_LV_A | ecosystem: Environmental > Aquatic > Marine > Oceanic | place: Southern Atlantic... | reverse complement strand
TCGGAACTCGGAACTCAGAACTCAGAACTCAGAAAGGACCCCCATGTCGGAATCTCTTAAAGTAGGCATCATCGGCGTCGGTGGCATTGCAGCCACCCATGTCCCCGGATGGCAGGCATCCGGGAAGGCGGACCTGGTCGCGGGCAGTGACGTGAGTGAACCTGCCCTTCAAACCTGGGGTAAAGACCAGGGCATTACGAAGCTTGTTACGGATCCGTCGGAGCTATTCTCTGATCCGGACATCGATATCATCGATATTTGTACGCCGAATATGTATCATGCGCCGCTGGCTATCGCCGCACTCAAGGCGGGTAAACATGTCATCTGCGAAAAACCATTGGCGCCGACACCGCAGGCCATCCGCGATATGATCGCCGCCCGGGATAAATCCGGAAAATTGCTCATGACCGCGCAGCATTTCCGGTTTGCCGGCACGTCCCGCGCCCTGAAAAACGAAATCGATAACGGGGCCCTGGGGGATGTGTATCACGCCCGCGGATGGATGTTACGTCGCGCCGGCTTATTGACCCGGCCCGGCTTCGTGCAGAAGCAGCATGCCGGCGGTGGTGCCTGCATTGACATTGGCGTGCATATCCTGGATCTGACCCTCTGGATGATGGGCAATCCGAATCCTGTCGCCGTCAGCGGGGTCGCCCGTACCGAGCTGGCTAAGATACCGGGCGCATTCAGCAGATGGGCAGGCGCCATTCCAAAGAAATTCGATGTGGAGGAGTTTGCCGCCGGATTTATCCGGTTCGACAACGGCGCGACGCTGGTGCTGGAGGTAAGCTGGCTTTTGCACCACGACATCGAAGGGGAGGATATGCAGATGTGGCTATACGGCACCGGAGGTGGAAGCCATTGGCCATCCTGTGAGGTCTATCACACCGATTACGAGAAAAAACAGCAGTATAACACCACCCTGAAAATCACCCAGGATCGCCTCGAACCTCATGCTCAGGAATGTGTGGAGTTTGCGCGTGCAGTAGCCGACGAAGCGCCATCCCCGGTACCGGCAGAGCAGTCGCTACAGGTCATCTCTATTCTCGACGGTATCTACCGAAGCCAGCAGGAAGGCAGAGAGGTGGAGATCAGTGTGTGAGCAGGTGGGCAAGTGGGCAAGTGGGCAAAGGATGGAGGCGCTTTACCTGCCCTCCCTCCCTCTGCTGTTTCGCAATATCATCTTATCCTTCGGCTTGAGCGCTAAGGCACGGGCATAGGCTTGCTGTGCCTCATTCGGCATACGGGCTTGCTCATAGGCCACCCCCAGATTGTTCCAGGCAGCGGCATTATCCGGGGCATCCAGCACCGTTTGCTTCCAGATGGCGCGCGCCCTGGCCCAATCTCCGCCTCGCAACGCCACGATATCCGCGTTATCCGGTTTAATTTTTTCGTATATTTCACGGGTAACGATCACCTGATGCCAGGCAAACGTCCCAATTAATTGAGTGATGAGTTCGGTTCTGATTTTATCAGAAAGCTGAGGGCTAATGTTTTCCACGGGGATAATGCCTTCAGGCGGTTTCTCGAGGCGTGTGGGAAGTACGATGTGGAGCGTATCGGATACGCGGACGAATTTTTCATTGATAATATGTCCTGAAGGCACCTGAATCGCCCGGAGCGTTGCGGTCATGGTTGCAGCTTGATCTATAAAGGGTTCATAATAAGGCCTATCTATCAAGCGATAACCGGTAGGCGTAAAGCCTTCCTGCATACGGAATTTTTTTTCTTCACCATATTGCTCTGTATAGACTTTCTCTAAGTCGCCGATCAACACCAGGTCGGCGTCGAGCGCACGGCCTGCATCCAACGCCAGGGAATCTGAAATCTGCCCGGCAGTGTAGGTATAACGGGATAAAACCCGCAATATTTTCCTTGGTTCAATCACCGTGATGGTCGTATCGGCCCTGAGTCGCTGCGTCATCAGAAAGCCTACCCGATCGTTAAGGGCCAGGCCATCTCCGTTAAATCCCATATTGGCGATGGTCCTTCCACTCGTCACCTCTAAGACCGGCGGCTGGATCGCTGTAAAGCGTACGGGGATGGAAGGGGCGGCGCAACCCATACAGACGGTGGTCAACGCCAATAGAAAAAATGGGAGCAGATTCTTATGCGGTGATCTGGTCATAGTGGTTATTGGGAAGAACAGTAACGGGAGGGGAATCATCCTTCATCTGCTTTTCTGCGTCTTTCAGGGACAGCCAGTACGGTGTTTTTAATCCAGTCAAATCGGATGATTTAACCACATAGGCATCGGTAGACCAGGTTAAATAGTTATGCTGATAAACCGGGTAGGCGGTATTGATCACAACCGGTAGTTGCGGGGTCTGCTGTACAAGGCGCTCAAAAAGTCCTATACCGTCCTGTCCGGGCATCACAAGGTCGAGCATAACAAGATCCGGTAGGTCGGTCGGCCAGAACCCGCAGTGCCTCCTGGCTATCAGCCGCTTCAGCCACGTGATACCCGTCCTCCGAAAACTCGCGTGTGTAGAACTTTCGAAGATGGAGATCATCTTCAACGATCAATAATTTCGCCATGATTCCCATCCTGTAGATCTTTGTATAAACTACGTTGATTATAACAGTAATGTTATATTTGGAGGGAAAACCGATAACGGCTGCGTCTACTGAATAAATGTCTTTTAACGTATTGCATGTCAAGCGAAATCTGGCAAGAAACGCAAGTGGCCATGGGCTACAAATAGGTTGACAATAATAGATATGATTCATAAGGTACGATGCCATGGGTAAAATGATAAAAAGATTAGCGGGCGGCATCTATGACTGGTTAGATAACCGTGTTGAAGTGTCAGTTCTGGTCGATTTTGCCCACAAACAATTGACCAAACTGGCGCCCGGGCATCTTAATTGGTTGTTTTCGTTCGGCACGGTAACACTGGTTTTCTTTGCCTGCCAGTTTGTCTCCGGCTTGCTTCTGATGATCTACTATGAAGCTTCCGCCGACTCTGCCTATGAGAGCGTGAAATTCATCATGGAGCAGGTCCGTTTCGGCTGGTTGATTCGCCAGGTTCATGCCTATAGCGCCCATTTCATGATCGCCTTCTTATGTTTGCACGCCATCCGGGTCTTCTTTCATGGGGGGTATAAAAAACCGCGGGAAATGACCTGGTTGTTCGGTTTCGCCTTGCTGGTTGTGGCCATATCCTTTGCCTTTACCGGGTATCTTTTGCCATGGGACCAGCTATCCTTCTGGGGGACAACCATTGGTACGGAGATCGCCGGGACCACGCCTGTTATAGGAAAATATCTCCTGATTGTTTTACGGGGCGGTGAAACCATATCCGATGTAACGCTCACTCGTTTTTATGCTGCCCATGTCGTCGTTTTGCCCTGGGTTTTTGCCATGCTTGTCGGGATGCATCTGTTTCTAATCTACTATAAAGGGCTCTCAACTCTCGATCGGACGGATGTGCCTGAAAAGACGCCGGAGGAACTTAAAAAAACAGGCGGCAAACCTTTTTATCCCGAACATGTTTTAAAAGCAGCGATTGTGGTGCTGCTGGTCCTGGCATTCATGGTACTTATGATTATATATTCTCCTATTCCTTTATCTGATAGAGCGGATCCTTTTAATACGCCGGATGGGATCAAGCCGGCGTGGTATTTTCTGCCCATGTATCAGGCCCTGAAATATATGCCTAAAATGATCGGTATTATCGGTCTGGGCCTGGTCATTCTGGCTCTATGGCTGTTGCCCTTTCTGGATCGGACGCCGGAAAGACAGATTTCCAGACGTCCGCTGGCCATGTCGCTGGGTATTCTGTTTATCGTGGCTAATCTTATCCTGGCCTTACTGGGCAAGATCGGAGAGACGGAACATACCATCTGGGGGACGCGATATCATATCGATACATACGGGTATCCCCATGTTATTGCGTCGCCTGCTGAAGCGTTGATCATAGAAGACGCCGATTTGGCAGATGAGACTGAGGATGGGGAATGAGAAAGACAGAAGGCAGAAGGCAGAACGTTATTCGTGATCATGGCCGGCGTAACCTCGCACTACAAGTGCTCGTTGTCAACGAGACCATCATGCCCCTTAGAATAATCTTAAACAGTATTTGTTCTCTGATATGGATCTTTCTCTGTATCATCCCACAAGCCCAGGCCCAGTCTATCAAACCCGTCCCGGATGGGAAAGGGTCCAGCACGCTCGCGCAGGCGGTACTCAGATTGCCGGTCGTTGTCAGCCTCCTGCATACCGGGGCTCATCCGGATGATGAGAACAGTTCGCTGATGGCTTATGTCAGCCGGGGCTTGCATGCCCGTACAGCCTATATGGCCCTGAACCGCGGCGAGGGCGGCCAGAATCTGATCGGCTCAGAACTGTACGATGCCATAGGGATTATACGTACCGAAGAGTTGATGGCCGCCCGCCGGTTTGACGGCGCCGATCAATATTTTACACGTGCTTTTGACTTCGGATACTCCAAGTCAGCAGACGAAGCGATGGAATTTTGGAACCAGGATGAGATGCTGCTGGCAGACGTGGTTCGTATCATTCGGATCTTTCGACCGGATGTCGTGGTGTCCGTCTTTGCCGGATCGCCTCGTGACGGCCACGGCCAGCATCAGGCCGCCGGGTTGATGACCCGGGAAGCGTTCCGGGCAGCGGCAGATCCGAATCGTTTTCCGGAGCAGATCAGGGCGGGACTTCGTCCGTGGCAACCCGGAAAACTGTATATCAACAACACCCGGGCCTCATTCGAAAGTATTGATTCGTTGATGGTCAATACGGGGGATTACAGCCCGGTGCTGAACCGATCCTACCTGGAAATTGGTTTAGCGGGTCGCAGCATGCATCGCTCCCAGGATATGGGCACGATTCAGAGGAAAGGCCCCTCGGCTCGAATGATCAAACTGGTCGAACGTGTGGGGCTGTCTGAGCAGGCCGATGATACCCATCTGTTTGACGGGATCGACACCTCTTTTATGCGCCTGCTCAGCATGGCCGGTGCGGATGCAGGTCAAATACCGGACTTCGCCTCACGCCTTACCCGGCTGGATGCGCTGGCGCATGAGGTCATTACATCCTACCGGCCATTTGAGCCGACTGGTGTTTTATCGCCGACCCTCGCAGGGCTTCAACTACTTCGCGGACTTAGAGAGGATATATCCGGTAGTGGTATTCAGCAGGCGGCCAGAGCCGATATGCTCTTCCTGCTGAATCACAAAGAGAAACATTATATTGATGTGATTCAATTGGCATTAGGTCTATCTCTTGAAGTGCTGGCAGATGATGAAGTCGTGGTCCCCGGCAGCACGTTTGGTATCAACATGGCCTTGTTAAATCGCAGTCCCCGGCAGATTACCCCTTCCCGCCTCTGGCTCGAAGTGCCTGAGGGATGGACCACGCAATCGGAATCGGCTTCGCCTTCGGTGCTCGGCTACAACGAATTTGCAAGACGCGCCGTCACCGTGACGGTAGGTCCACAAGCCCGCTTGAGCAGACCATACTGGCAGCGCCAATCGATGAGAGATACACGGGTGACCGTTGAAGATGAGACGTTGATCGGATTGCCGTGGCAACCGCCGGATGTGATCGGTTACGCCCGATTTGCTATTGACGGCGTATCGATTGATATCGTCCAGCCGGTGCAATTTCGTTACGCGAACCGGGCGATCGGCGAGATACGTCGTGAATTGCGCGTAGCTCCTGCCCTGTCCGTGACCCTGGCGCCGAAGGTGACCGTCGTACCTGTTGACGGTGGCGTCCGGATTCGACAGTTTAAAATCAGCGTGCGTAATAATGTCAATGGAGAGATAGCCGGGACGATGCGTCTGCAGGCGCCGGCTGGCTGGCAGGTCACCCCGACGGACATCCCCTTCGCGTTTTTACGGGAGAACCAGGAAGAGACATTTTCCTTCATCGTGTTGCCGCCGGACAACGCAGCGCCGGGCGCCTATCCCATTCAGGGTCTCGCAGAGGTGGATGGAAAAACGTATACCGAAGGGTATCAGGAAATCGCGTATCCTCACATTGAGACGAGGCACCTGTACCGGGAAGCCTCCGTAACCGTTCAAGTCCTGGATCTTAACGTCGCAGAGGGTCTTCAAGTCGGTTACATTATGGGCGTAGGAGACGACATCCCGCAGACGTTAAGAGAATTAGGCGTTCAGGTGCAGATGTTGACGGGAGAAGACCTGGCCACCTCGGATTTAAAACAGTTTGACGTGATTATTACAGGTATCCGCGCCTATGAGGTTCGAAAAGATCTGGTGGCCATGAATCAGCGGCTGATGAATTATGTATATGAGGGCGGTACGTATATCGTTCAGTATAATAAGTATGCTTTTAACAGAGCCCAATACGGCCCCTATCCGTTTCAGATTCGACGCCCTCATGATCGGGTCACCCGCGAGGAGGCGCCGGTTAAAATACTCCAACCGGATCATCCGGTGTTCAACGTGCCCAATAAAATAACGGAAGAAGATTTCAAAGGCTGGGTGCAGGAACGCGGGTTATACTTCCTGGGAGAATGGGACGATCGCTATACCCCGTTGATGTCCTCACAGGATCCGGGCGAAGCACCGAAAGCAGGCGGCCTGATAGAAACGCGTTACGGAGAGGGCAGGTACATTTATACCGGCTACGCCTGGTTCCGGCAACTGCCTGCCGGTGTCCCCGGCGCCCTCCGGTTTTTCGCCAATCTCATCAGCTTGCCCAAAACTACATTAGTGCCGTAATATTTCAGTTTACAACACCACGCAGTCTATTACGGAACGGCACTATGACCCCTCCATTTCGAATCATTTCTGTCCTCATCTGGACAGGCGTTCTCTGTTGTTTCATACCCGGTGGGATGAACGCCGCCGATAGGTATGTCAACACCATCGGCGTGCAAATGCCGCCGGATGCGGCGCGTCCGGAAGATCAGGTCCTGCGCCTTTTTTTACGGGAAGGGCGGTCCATGGAGCATTTCGGTTCCATCTATCAGGGCATGGAGGCGATGTGGATGGTAGCCGAACCGTTGATCCGTCGGGATAAGGACTTCCAGCTTCTGCCTGCAGGGGCGGAAAGCTGGTCGGTAAGCGACGACGGGCTGGTCTGGACTTTTCACATTCAGCCGGGGTTGCAATTCAGCGACGGCAGACCGCTCAATGCGTACGATTACGTGTATTCTTTTCGCCGGGGCGCCGATCCCCGGAACGCATATGACGGAGAATTCTATTTCCACGGCATCAAACACTGGCAGGATGTGGTCGGCCGGCGGCGGCCGATCGAAGATCTCGGCGTGTATGCGCCCGACGAACAGACGCTGAAGATCACCACCGATACCCCTATGCCGCATCTCCCGCAGTTATTGACGTTCTCTCATGTTACGCCCAGACAGGCGGTCGAAAAGTACGGCGATACGTGGTCGACCCGGGCGGAGACCTACATCTCCAGTGGTCCGTTTCTCCTGCATGCCTGGGCGAAGCGGGATCAACTCACTTTGAAGGCCAACCCCACCTATCATGGACCGGCAAAGCCATATCTGGAGCAGGTGGTGTACAAACTTTTTATACCCGCCGCACCACCGCCTTATCTGGCCGCCTATCAAGCCGATGAAGTGGATTATATCCCGGTAGCCTACCAGGCGGAGTTGTCCCGTATCCAGACCGATCCGTTATTACAGCGGGAATTGCATTCCTTTCCTGAATTTACGACCTTTTATCTGTTGATGAATACACTGGAGCCGCCGTTTGATAATCTGAAGCTCCGGCAGGCGCTGAGTCATGCCATCGACCGAACGGCTCTGGTGTCGTCGGCATTGCGCGACGTGGCCGAACCGGCCTGGTCCATGCTCCCGCCGGGTTTTCCCGGCGCTGATCCTGAACAGTTACGCGATATCCAGCGATACGACCCCGTGCTTGCCCGGCAACTGCTGGCAGAAGCCGGGTATCCTGAGGGTATGGGACTGCCACCTCTGGAACTGTGGTTGCGTGATGAAGGACCGGTGCAGAAAACGGCGGCGGAAGCGATTCAGGCCATGCTCAAACGGAGCCTCGGTATATCGGTTCTGGTCCGGAATCTCGAACGTAAAACGTTTATGGATGCGTTGAACAGTCATCGGCTGACCTTTGGGATGACATCGTATGTCTATGATTTCTACGATCCCATCAGCCTCCTGGGCATTTGGCGGTCGAACGGCCGGCACGCCTGGCGCCATGATCCTTTTGATCGACTCATTGTGGAAGCCGGAAGGACTGTGGCTGATCCTTTACGCCGTCTGGATCTGTATCGGCAGGCGGAACATAATCTGGTCGGCGACGTGGGCGGTGTGTTTCTCTGGCATCCGAAGACCAACACCTTATGGAAGTCCTATGTACGCGGCGAGGCGCTGGAGCCGAATCGATTCGGCTATCGCGCCTGGCGGAACGATGGCCTTATGAGGCTGACCAGCACCCTGTACATCACGAACGAACGGTACGCTTTATCAGAGTCGTCCGGTGGCTTCTGGGATTGGTGAGGGAAAAGTAGCGCAGGCCTACGACCCGCCACCCACCACAAACAGGTTTTCCAGAAAGGATGATGATCCATGAATGATTCTGTTCGCCGGGATTTTCCGGTAGTCCAAGAATTCAACCATTTGAATTCCGCCATGATTTCTCCGTTGCCGACACCGGTCATGGAAGCGGTGCGCGGTTATTTCGATGGGCGTCAGGCTATACCGACCATCAAACCCTGGCTGGCGAAAGCGGACGAGGTGCGTCATCAGGTTGCCACGTTGATCGGTGCCCGTTTTGAAGAGATTGGTTTTGCCATGTCTACCGCCGATGGGATCAACCTGGTGGCCTCTGCCATCGACTGGCGGGCGGGGGATAACGTGGTCCTCGATGATCTGGCTTACGTCTCTGATTTCGTGCTGTGGCAGCACTATGAACAGGCCTATGATATCGAATTACGTATTGTGCAGAATCAGGAAGGCGCTGTACCGGTGGAGGCGTTCGCCCGGCAGACGGATAAACGAACCCGGCTGATCAGCATCTCTTATGTGTCGCATCATAACGGGTATCTGCATGAGATCAGGAGCCTGGCGGATCTGGCGCATGCGTACGGGGCGTATTTGTACACCGACGCCATACAGGCCGTAGGCGCGATCCCCATCGATGTAAGGGCAGATGATGTTGATGTCCTGGCGTGCGGCACGTATAAGTGGGTGTTCGGGCCGTTCGGACTGGCGTTTTTGTATGTGAAGGAAGAGCTGTTGGACCGCATTCCGCCTAATAAATTCGGTTTTCTGCAACGGCAGAATTTTCAAGGCCCTTTCCGCGACTGGCCGGCTCATCATACGGCAAAACAGTACGAATATGGTACCTATAACTTCGGTGGTATTTATGAATTCGGGGCCGGGTTGGATTATATCGAATCCATTGGCCTGGCACACCTCAGTACACATATCGTCGGCCTGGCGCACCGGATATGGGATGGCCTGAATGAACTGGGATACCGCATGTATACGCCGCAACATAATCAGACGCCGATCGTGACCTGTTTTCTGGAGCATGCCGACCGGGTCGCTGCGGCTCTTGAGGAGGCCAACATATCGGTGACCGTCCGGGAAGACCATGGGGAGATGCGCGTTTCTCCGGGTATATTTAACATTCAAGAAGAGGTGGATGCGTTCCTGTCATGTATGGCAGGTGTGTCGTAAATACAAAAGGAACCAGTACCAAAGTACGTTATGCGGTTTATGCGTAACATCAGTTAGTATATAATACCGGTTGCCAAATTAATGACCATATATAAATGTTTATAATTGATTGAAAATAATAAGGTTTTCAATCATAATTCACAATTTATAATTCAACAATTTGGTATAACTTAATCCAGGAGACCTGCCATGAACATCTTACATGCCTACGAGGAAGACGCCCGGGAAATAGATCATGTCCACGGCGGCGCCGGCCCCATTCTCTTCAAGAGTCTGATAGAACGGGATACTTTTGAAACGCCCTGGTGTTTTATGCATACGGCCTTGCTTTTACCGGGTGGTGGGATCGGGTATCACCGGCATGACCACTGTGAGGAGATTTTCGTCACCATCGACAACGCCGCTCAGTTTACGCACAACGGTCGAACAGCGGTTGTTACCGGCGGTGCGGCCGTGCCGCTGCGGAAGGGGGAATCACACGCGATCTACAATCATACGGATCAGGCAACACGCTGGTTCAACTTCAATGTCACGGATCCCGGAGGCGTGGCCGATTCTACCGATCATGACGATAGTCGCGCCGATGCGCCGCTTGAATCTGTAGATCGGCTTCCTATCGGCCGGTTTGACCGGAACTTATTGGCCTACCACCAGTCGCACGAGGGGAAAGGAGAAATCGGAATTCGTATGATATGGCAATCCATGGACTTTCAGACCCATTTCGGTTTCCTCGGCCATGCGCTGCTGCCGCCAGATACCTCTGTCGGCTACCATCGGCACGACACCATCGAGGAGTGCTACATTATTATGCAGGGAAGCGGTCGGATGACGGTGGACGACGAAACAGCAGAAGTACATCCTGGTGACGCCATCTTAAATCGGCTGGGTGGATCGCACGGTCTCTACAATCATACGGACGCGCCGTTGGAGATGTTCGTCGTGGCCGTTTGTATGGAAAAGAGTAAAATGGACGCCACGAATTGGGATGACGATCTTTCAGACCGGGTATAACGCCATACTATCCTGGAGGCAGGCATGACGTTATATCCGGCCTATCCGTCACTTGTCATGTAATACGAATTGTCATACGATAGACCATGTATATTTTCCTATAACTTACAGAAAATTATAATGTTATCAATCATAATTCATAATTCAACAATTGGTATAACATCCGGTATGCACTACTTCGCCACACCGATGACACCGATACCCAGCCGGGCGCCGGCAGCGCCTGTAGGTTGAGAGGTCAGGTCGTCCGCCCCTGCATGGATAATCACGCCGCGCCCCAGGATGGAATTCGGGCCGTCGAGCGACAGATGCGTATCATTACGATCAAGGGTAGCTACCCCGTTTTCGTTCGCGGTAATGTTACCCAGGTCGCCCACATGACGTTCCTCAGAATCCGGGCCGCCATGGGATTTATCCGCTGGATTGAAATGTCCACCGGCAGATGTTCCATCGGCTGCGCTGGCATCGCCATACTGATGGATATGAAAACCATGTTCTCCGGGCGGTAAACCGGTCAGATTCGCCATAACCTCTATGGTCCCGTCCCCTCTGGTAAAAGTCACCGTTCCCCGCACTTCATTGCCCTCCGTAGGATAAATCACGACGATCGCTTTATTGATTACCGGACCGACAGATGCCGGCGGAGCGGCCTCTTGCTGAGCCTCGGGTTGGGCGCATCCGAACAGGACGACCATAGCGGCGACACCGAACCATGTTTTGCATGTACTGGATAACATCTTTTTCTCCTTTTCTATATATACTAAGGTTTGGACAATTCACTCTTGAAATAATAAACACGCGTCATTCCCGCAGGCTTTAAGCGGGAATCCATATCAGGCCTATATAGACGCTGTATGCAATTGTTGTACCATTTCAGCTATTACAAACTCGCCGAATATGCTCATCCAGGTGAATTCGATAAAATATCCCGACTGAATACTTTCAATAAATCAACCTGTATGAGATTTTATATCCTCCTTTTCATCATGTAAGGTGACTCTGTCTAACAGATCAAAAAATCCTGGAAACGTTTTATTGGTAC
>Ga0066376_10004764_pt1 | contig 11713 bp, 8 predicted proteins | sample Knorr_S15_td_Bot_FD_77009 | JGI IMG/M metagenome (GOLD analysis project Ga0066376, IMG submission 77009) | Marine microbial communities from Southern Atlantic Ocean transect - Knorr_S15_td_Bottom_ad_5009_LV_A | ecosystem: Environmental > Aquatic > Marine > Oceanic | place: Southern Atlantic... | reverse complement strand
TGGGGATGGGACGGGGTCAGACGCCGCCCACAGAAAGTCTCGCTCCACCCAGAACGGCACGCAGGCGGGGCCTGACCCCTTTTCAACCAGCACTCGTTGCAACTCGAAGAAGGGGTCAGGCCCCGCCTGTGAACCGCGACAGGTGGAGCAAACCACGTTGTGGGTCCGCCGAAGGCGGATCTGACCCCAGGGTCCGAGTTCTTCAACAGCCTGTTAGGCCCCCTGCCATGACCGATTCCGCTGCTTCTGCTGCTTCTGAAAAGGTGCCGAGACCCTGTTCCGAGTGCCGTATCGTGCGGCTCAATGCCGAGCTGTTTCCGGTCACTGACGAGGAGCGGGCGGAGTACCAGCGGGCGGGGATCGTGCCGATCGAGTGCGAGAGGAACGGGCTCGAGGAGCTGGCTGGGGTCGTGGCCGAGGCCGACGCTGTGTTTGCCGTCAGCGTGAAGCTGCCCGGGGAGGTGATCCGGATGATGTCACGCTGCCGGGTGATCTCGAGGCTGGGAACCGGGACCGACCGGATCGACGTGGCCGAAGCGACCCGGTCGGGAATCGTGGTGGCCAACGTGCCGGACTTCTGTGTCGAAGAGCAGGCCGATCACACGCTGGCGTTGCTGCTGGCGGTCGAACGCCAATTGCCGCGGATGGCTCGAGACATGGTCGAGGGTCACTGGAGGGAGTCTCGGGCCACGGCCGGCCACAGCCACCGCCTCTCGGGTCGGACCCTGGGCCTGGTCGGCTGGGGACTCTCGGCCCGGGCCACCGCCCGCCGGGCTCTTGGCTTCGGGATGAAGCTGCTGGCGACTCGACGGCGGATGCAGATCGAGGCTCCCGAGGCACAGGGGTTGGGTGTGCGACTGGTCGCACTGGGGCAGCTGTTGGCCGAATCGGACTACGTTTCGCTGCACCTGCCGCTGACCGAGGCGACTCGCCACCTGCTGGATGCCGAGGCGTTTTCACGGATGAAGCCCGGTGCGGTGCTGATCAATACCGCACGAGGAGCCATTGTCGATGAAACCGCGCTGGTCGCCGCTCTCGATTCGGATCAACTGCGTGGAGCCGGCCTGGATGTCTTCGAGCGGATCAACGTGCATGATCCCGAGGAGATTCCTCCGACGGGCGACCCGCTACTGGGCCGGGACAACGTGGTGCTGACTCCTCACGTGGCCGCCTACGGTGTCGAGTCTCGACAGGACATTGCGGTCGGCGGTGTGGAAAACCTCGTGGCCGTTCTTGAAGGTCGCTGGCCTCGCGACGGCCGAGTGGTGAACCGGGATGTCACGCCGCGGTATGAGCTTGCCGCTCACTGACGCTTCGGCGGTGCCGGTGCCGGGTTCGGGAATCGGAATGCGTAGAGCTGGCAGTCCTTCAGATGGAATCTCAGGCGGATCGTCCGTCCGGCCAGCCGTGCCAGGTCACCGCCTGACTTCCAGGCGACCGGCATCTTCAGCGAGTTCCCGCTGGCGGGCAGGGCTTTGTCCTTCGAGAAGCCCGGCAGCGGGCGTCCGTTTTCATCGAGCAGTTCGACGTGGATCGAGCCACCTCCGCCGGTGACCGCGTTGAGTTCCAGGCGGGTGCCGCTGAACTTCAGTGGCCGGGTGGTCAGCCGGCCTCCGGCGAGGTTGGCATCGGCCGAGACCCAGCCGTCGCGACGCAATACGGCTCGGCCGATGCCGGTCCGGATCTTGCCGCCGGCGGCCGGGTCGAGCTGGTCGTCGTGATCGCGGTTGGACCCGGCGTAGTAGATCCAGATTTCGTCTCCGACAACGACCGGGTTGGGCAGAGCCCAGACGTAGCGGGAATCGAAGCGGCCGTCGGCTCCCTGGGCCATGAAGGGCTTCCAGTCGCCGACGCGACGGAACGTTTTGCTGTCGGTGCTGACGGCGAGGCGGACGTCAAACGAGGCGGGGGCCAGGCCCTCTTGGCCCGCGGGACGTGGCCTCCAGTGCCAGAAGGCCTGCGTCAGCATGATCGTCAGGTCGCCGTAGGGAAAGACGGCCGCGCCGTAGTAGTCGACCGCCGGGTTGCCCGGTGGGGTGGGGTAGAGTGCCTTGTCGGTCGCGTTGGGGGCCATCACGATCGACTGGTTTGTCCAGCGGACCAGGTCGGTCGACTCGAGACGCCGGACACAACGGTAGTTGTCCGGAGCCACGCCGGTGCCGTGCCGGTGCGAGTGCCAGAAGCGGGTGAACATCAGGTACTTACGGAGAAGGGGATCGTGGTAGATGATCGACTGAGTGTCCCAGCCGCCGGCGCCGATTTTGATCTGCCGGAACATCTTCCAGTGGATGCCGTCGGGTGAGCTGTACATGTGGAACTGGCCGCTGGGGTAGACCTTCTGCTGCGACTTGTAGCGGTGCTCGGGAGGTGCCTGCGGGTCGATCCAGACACTGCAGCCGCCGATTTCAGCCGGCATCACCACGTTGTTCTGCTTCGAGCCTCCGAACTCGACCAGGCCCAGCTTCGGTTTGACGAAGTGGATCCCATCACTGGACTCGGCATAGGCGACCACCCGCCTGGTGGGATCGCTGCGGTGGCCCAGGTCGTACCAGATCCGAAACTTGCCTCGATCGTGCAGCACGCTGCAGTAGACGGCCAGCCTCTGGTCGGGGTCGGACTCCCAGGGCTGGTCGTTGGTCAGCAGCACACGCCCGTCCCGACGTGGCGAGTGCATGGTCATTTGGACGTTGCGTGAGGTCGCGATCACGCGTTCGTCGAGCAGCAGTTGGGTCCGGCTGCCGATCTGTCGCGGCTTGGGAGCTTCGGCGGCGGTTGCGGTTTTCGTTGCGGTGTTGGCTGCGGTGCAGAGGAGTAGCAGCAGGGCGAGGCTGATGGGGTGAGCGGGGTTGGGTCTGGTCATCGGGGTTACTTGTTTGGGTTTGGGTTTGGCTTTGGGGTCACGTGGAGTTCGACCGCACGTGCGATGCGGGGTTTTTTCGATGAGGCGGCCTGTCGTTTCAGTTCAAGCCGGATGCGGTTTTCGCCTCGCCGGAGTGCCGTGGCCTCGATCGACGCTTCGAGCCGATTCTTGCCTGCCGGCTTCCAGTGGCTCAGCGCGTGTTTGCCGAGGATGAGGACCAGGCGGTCGTCCTCTTGCAGGTTGTCGATCTCGACCTGCACGGTCAGCCGGGTACCGGCCGGCGTTTTTGCGAGGTCTTCACCGACGCGCAGTCTCAGTGCGAGGGGCCGGTTGGTCTCCAGCGGTGCGGGCAGGACGCAGTGGAGCCAGTTGTTGGGGTATTCTCCGGCCGGCCGGCCTCGATCGACGGCGAACATCAACCGGGGGTTGGCCTGGCGGAGTGCGTTGGGGTTTCCGATGTGGTGGAGCATCGAGGCCATCCACGCTCCGTTGCCTTCGCTGTTGTTTTTGGTGTGAGGGAACCAGTTGAACAGGTAGATCCCGTCGGCCCCCTGGTTCCAGTAGGTCAGTGCGGTTCCGGCGGCCAGGTGTCTTGGGATGGGCGAGTAGCGGCTGGGCCAGCCATACAGGCAGGGGTAGACGGGCACGCCACGGGGAGCGGCCAGGGCCTTGAACTCGGCAATCTCGATCTCGATCGTGCCACTGCCCAGGACCAGGTAGTCGACCAGGCCGTCGTTGATCCAGCGAGCGACTTCGAAGCCGTCCTGTCGGCAGCCCGCCAGGCTCTCGTCGACCCGAACCGCCAGGCGGATCGGACGTCCTCGCGTGCGGGCCCGCCGGTCGAGGATCTTCCGCATCCGCCGCAGCATCCCGGTCAACAGCGGTGCATTTTTCTGTTCGGTGCCGGGCAGGAAGTAGGGGGCGCTGCGGAGGAAGTCGATTTCCAGCCCATCGAAATCGTATTTCTCGAAGATCTCATCGACGACTCGAACCTTGAGGTCGCGGACCTCCTTGATGGCGAAGTTGAGTGCGGTTTCGTAGCTGGTGACGTTGCCGTATTTCTTCTTGCCGATCAGCCACTCGGGGTGCTCGACCTTGAACGTCGCCCGTTCCTCGGGCAGAAATGCGTCATGGATGTCGTTGATGCGGAACGAGTAGAAGACATCGAGTTTTCGCTTGTGGGCTTCGCGGACGACGACCCTGGGGGGGTCGTTGCCCTGATCGATGAGTTTCTGGAGTGCCGGGTCGGCCTTGCCGGCTCGCAGCCCGTTGCGTTCGAGCACCTTGCTGTCGTAGTTGGCCGTATTGCCACCGGCTCCGTCGCACCAGAACAGCGCGTCGACGTGGCTGCGTTCCAGCGGCTCGAAGAGGTTTTTGATCCACTGGTCGAGGTCCCCCTTGGCGTCCTTGAACACGGCGTGGCCGTCGCAGTTGAAAATGACGCGGTACCGCTTGATCGGCCGCGGCTCTTCGCCCTGGGCCAAGGGGCACAGCCCCACGGTGAGGACGATCAGCAGCGGGATGACGAGGCGGTGCATCAGGGGCTCCAGGCTACTGGGCCGCGACCGAGAGGACTCGGTTCTTGGCGGGGAAGCTGACCGGGTGAGAATAGTGGTTGACCCGGCAGACTTCCTGTTCGTCACGAAGGACCGCGGTGGGCTGCTCGATCACGAAGTCGCAGAAGTCCGCAGCATTGAAGACGGCAAACGCCAGGCGGACGCTGTCGACGGCCGGTTCGAATCGCCGGGTCAGGTCGGGGAAGGCGATCGGTCCGGTGTCGACCTGCCAGACGCTGTTGTCGATGCTGATGTTCATGGTCTTGACCGGGTATTCCATCACGCAGCGGAGCCCGGTTTCGGCATTGGTGATCTCGGTCTGAGCCGCCAGGGGCGTGTCGGTCGCGGTCACATCCCGGATCTCCTCGAAGCTCTTCAACTCCTTGACCGACTTGCCGTAGTGCAACTTGAAGTCCGGTTCCCCCCACACGTCCTTGACCTTGGTCAGCTGTCGGTAGCGGTCACGGGCGTCGACGTGGCGACGAAGAATCAGCATGTCCTCGCCGCCGTAGATCGGCATGAAGTCGTAGTTGTCCTGCTTCAGCAGGTCCTGCTTGTCGAAGGTGTTCTCGCTTTTGCAGGACCCGCACTGGTAGATGACCAGTTGGGTTCCGGCGGTGTCGTCGTGGAGGATGGTGCGGCTTTCGATCCAGAACCTGACGGCATTGTGGTCCGCTGTGTTGCAGATGAACGAGCGGCCGTAGTCGAGACACTCGATCGTGTCCGGGTCGTCGTCGGCATCGGCCGCTTCGGTGGTCGCCGCCGCGCCGGCGGCGGCCAGGCCGGTGGCGAGGAAATTGCGTCGTGAGGTGTTCATCACACGGGGCTCCTGGGAAACGGCAGAGTGACCGGTCGCTGATCAGTTGTACGACTGAATGTAGTGCGAGGTGTTGGTGCGGGGTGTCAGCGAGAACATCCGGGCGTTCTTCATGTGAAATCTCAGTCGGATCGGCTTGCCCTGCAGCTGGTGCAGGTCCTTGTGTCCTTTCCAGGCCAGTGAGTGTCGGATGCTGTCGGTGGTCAGCGGCTGGCTGGCTTCCAGGCCGAAGCCCGGGATGGGTTTTCCATCGGCATCGAGAGCTTCGACGGTGATCTGTCCGCCCTTTGCGTCTGCGTTGAGAACCAGCCCGTCGCCCAGGAACAGGAGTGCTCGAGTGGTCATCGTGCCTCCTTTTTCGTCGGCGTTGATGGACACGAATCCGTCGCGTCGCAGCGTGGCCAGGCCGACCCCCTTTGTTGGAGGCTTGGCGTTGGGGTCCTTCTTGGGCGGGTCACCGGTCCAGGTCCACCAGTGCTTGGCGTTGGAACCCGAGTAGAAGAAGTGGATCTGGTCGTTGACGATAATCGGCTCGGGGGTGTAGTAGGGCGTGATGTAGCCCCAGTCCCAGTCCTTGTTCATCTTGCCGTAGGGCAAGAAGGTGGCTGCCTTTGCCTGGCGGCTCCAGTCCTGTTTGCGGTTCAGCGATGCGTTGCTGACGGCTCCGCTGCCACCGACGCGGAACCAGGTGACCGAGTCGCGGCTGTAGGCCAGCTGCAGGTCCTGCCGATCGGTCCAGGGCTTGTCGGCCGGGATCGGCTTCAGCGACTCGTTGTGGTAGGCGCCGATCAGCCCGATATACCCGTTGGCGTAGGGCATCGGTGCCATCTGGTAGAACTGGGTGGCCTGGACGTCATCGCGGCGGGTCTGACGGAACACCGTGACCTTGGGTGACCAGTTCAGAAAGTCCTCGCTCTCGGTTCGGCTGACCAGTCGAGTGTTGGGCGGTCCGAAGCGGAGGATCGCGATGTAGCGGCGACTGCGGTGGTCCCAGAACGGACAGATCTGCGTATCGCTGAAGGGGATCAGCGGCAGCGGTTTCGCCGCGGTCCAGTGGATGCCGTCGGGTGAAAAGCCGACGCTGGTCATCCAGGTCTTGGCGGTGCCGTCGGGGGCACAGCTGAAGAGCATCTTGTAGCGGCGAGCGGGGTCCTTTTCGGACGGGTCGCGGAAGATCCCCGCGCACTGGAACCCGGTGACCTTGGGGGCCTGGACCATGTTGGTCTTGCCCTTCTTGTCGATGATCGGCTTGGACCAGGTGACTCCGTCTTTTGAGGTTGCCAGGCAGAGGTTTCCTTCGGAGCGGCTTCCCTCGGGGACTTTTTTCCAGGTCTGGTACCACATCGTGAACTGCTTGGCCTTGGGATCGTAGTGCACGGTGCCGTAGCCCGGCGCGCCCTCCTCCCACGGCTTGTCCTTGACCAGCACGGGGTTCCGCTTGTGCTTGGTGGGCTGGTTGAGCTGCCGACGGACTCCCTCGAGAGACTCGATCAACCAGTCATCGATGAACAGCTGTGTTCCTCGAATGAGCCGGGCCCCTCCGACGGTGGTGTCATTGACGTCCTTGAAGAGTCCGGCTGGGACTTTCACCGGGGCCGCTGCGGCCTGGAGAGCAGCCAGAATGAGCGTGAATGTCGTTGCGAAGAGGCACAAGCGAAACACGGTAGGTCTCCTGAGGGGAATGTCGTGATTGCATCGAATCAGTGCGGGCTTATACAATCCTGAAGGCACAGTTGAGCACATTTGAGAAACAACCGTTCCGGACCGATGGGAAGTGATAGAACCTGCGGGACCGGGACCAGGGAGTGGACGAGTGAGTACATCCAGCCGCGGACGCCAGCACGACGCCCATCATGCCTCGCAGGTGGCCGCATCGCCATTCCAGCCCCCGGCCCAGGACACGATCCGAGTTGGCTCGCGGCGCTGGTTCCTGCAGACGGGTGTCGCCGGACTCGGCGGTGTCTCGCTGGCGGAGTTGCTGGCCCAGCAGGCTGCTGCGGCCCCCACGTCGGCTACTCCCACAAAGAAGAAAGCGGTGATTCTGTTCTGGCTCTCCGGCGGACCCAGCCAGTTGGATCTCTGGGATCCCAAGCCTGATGCGCCCCTGGAGGTCCGCGGGCCGTTCGGCACGATTCCCACGGCGATCCCGGGCGTCCGATTCGGCGAGCACCTGCCGCTGCAGGCGGCGATGGCCGACCGGCTCTCGATCCTGCGGGCCGTCGACTGCAGTGCCAGCAACCACACTCCGATCACGATGCAGGCGGGCAATCCCCTGGCACGTCGGACCAACGACGGCAAGGACGGCGGCGGGTATCCGTCGATGGGTTCGGTGGTCAACAAGTTCCGCGGCGGCAACGATCCGGACATGCCCGGTTTTGTGGGCCTGGCCCGCAGCTGGGGGAGCGACGTGTACGGTGCCGGCGAGATGGGCGCCGTTCACGAACCGGTCAAGGGCCTGGAATTGACCGGCAAGTTCGCTCTGCCCAAGGGCATCGCCGCCTCACGCCTGGCCGACCGGTCGGGTTTGCGGCAGGAGTTCGATCGGTTCCGCCGGGATCTCGATCAGCGCAACACCCTGGAGCGTCTGGACCAGAACCAGCGGCGGGCCTACCAGATGGTCGTCTCGGGCAAGGTCCAGAAGGCGTTTGACATGAACCAGGAAGCCGCCTCGACCCGCGACGCCTACGGTCGCTGCAGCGTGGGCGAGAAGGCACTTTTGGCACGTCGGCTGGTCGAGCACGGCGTGACGTTTGTGCTGGTCAGCGGTGCCTGGGGCTACTTCGACCATCACGGCGACGACATCCGCTGGGGCGGCATCTCCAAGGGGCTGACTCCGCTGTGTCCGCGGATCGACCGCGCGATGGCGACGCTGGTCACCGACCTGGAGACCCGCGGCCTGCTCGATGACACCTTCGTGATGATGATGGGCGAATTCGGTCGGACTCCGAAGATCAACGAGAAGGCCGGTCGGCATCACTGGACGCAGGTGATGTCGATGGTCGTGGCCGGCGGCGGCATGCCCTGCGGGCAGGTGATCGGCGAGAGCGACCGCAACGGTTCGACGGTGAAGGCCGGGGTGGTCCGGCCGCAGGACCTGGCGGCCACCACCTTCCGCCACCTCGGCATCGGGCTGGATACTCACTGGACCAACCGCCGCGGCCGGCCGATCCCGATCGTCGCCGAGGGCGGTCGCCCGGTGCCCGAATTGCTCTAGGTCGAACCTAGTCGCTGCGAGGGCTGCGGGCTTCCTCGGCGAATTCCGCCAGTCGTTCCAGCAGCACTTCTCGCACAAGCGGGTCGATGCCGCGGCTGCTTTCCCGGAACCGTTCGGCCAGGTCCGCGGCAGAAAAGATCGCGATGCCGGTCAGGATCGAGCTGTCGTTTGAGAGTGGCGAGTCGTCACCGGCGTCGACGTTGCGGTGGCTGAACGCGCCGCCCAGCCACGTGATGGCTCGTTCGTTGCCGCTGACGTCGTAGCTGAGTTGAAAGCCGGACACCTCACCCGAGTCGTCGATCCATGCGATCAGGTCGAAGAACCCCTGGTCATCGTCGAACCAGCGACGCAACATCTCGCCCTCGAGCTGGCGAACGGGTTTCAATTCAAACAGCGCCACCGGCTGGGGGCTCCCTGCGTCGGGTCGGAGTCGTCTCCATCTAGTTTCGAATCAACAGCAGGCCGGCCGCAAGTCCGGGATCTCGAGAAACCCGTTTGTTGCCCGATGTGAGTCTCAAGGGACTCGGCCGTTTGCCGTAGGATTGGGCCTCGGCCATAATCGGAAATCCCTCTTTCCAGTGACTCCTGCAGGACACTCAGACGATGGCCAAAGCCGCGGCGATGTTGCCGCCGGATCTGTCTGAGATCGCCGAGCAGCTTGGTGAAGACGACCAGATACTGACCTCCGGCGAGTTGCAGCAGATCTCGCTGTTTACCGAGCTGAAGAAGGCGCCGTCGTTCGATCGGTTTCCCGGGTTCACGATTCTTCGACGATGTCGACCCGGCCGGGTGATCTGCGAGCAGGGCGAAGCGGGAGCCACTGCGTTCGCGGTTCTGACCAGCGAGGACGTCGTGGCGATCCGCCGCTGTCAACTCGAGACCCTGGCCCGGATCTCCTCGGGCGAGCCGGTCGAGCACCCGGGGTACGAGCGGTTGTCCGAGGGCGAACGAATTGTGCTGGCGGCTGAAATCGAGGCGGAAGTTGTGGAGCTCGAGGAGCGTTGCCGGGAGATCGAATCGGCCGACGAGTCGGCTCGACGGCAACTCGAACAGGTGGCCTTTGCCCAACTGGTCGTTTCACTGGTACCGACTCGTCGCAAAGGCGGGGTCACCGGTTGGCTGAATCGGATCTTTGCTGGACGCAATAAGTCGCTCGAGAGCGACGAGTCGAGGATGATCCCCGTCGATGGACCGTCGGACATCGACAGCAGCCTGAAGCAGGCTCCGCTGTACGAGGGTGAGTTGTTCGGCGAGATGAGTTGCCTGAACCGCTCACCGCGTTCGGCCACGGTGGTCGCCACCCGCGACTGCTACCTGCTCGAGATGCTCCGCAACGTTGTCGATACGCTGCACAGCGATCCCCAGTACAAGCAACGGATGGACGCGGTGTACCGCGAGAGGGTACTCGAGGGGCACGTCCGTCGGTTGTCGGTGTTTGAGTCACTCGATGACTCGGAGTTCGCCCAACTCGAGGGCCACATCGAGCTGGTCGAATTCGCGTCTGGTGAGGTGATCTGTGAGGAATTCGACCCTTCGGATTGCATCTACCTGATCCGCAGCGGAGTGGTCAAGGTGATCGCCAATGCGTGGACGAGTCTGCGGGAGGTGGAATTCCAGGACCGGGACTGGTCCGCAATCTACTCGGGCCTGGTCGCCTCGGACCACGACGCTCCGGGCGCTCTGGCGGGCCTGTTGACCGAGGGATTCGGCGAGGAGTTGCAGGGTGAATTGACCCAGCGGGCTGAGTCGGGCGAGGTCTCCGACGAATTCAGCGGCAGGCTCCTGGCGGCACTCAACGACTTCATCCTGGCCGAGGGGATTCCCAAGCAGCTGGGGAAGACTCGAGCTGAGGTCGAGTCGCTGTTCGATGAGCCGGATTTTCGCGACCTGCTGTCGAGTTTGCCCGACAGCTGCCAGAACTGGTCCCAACTGGAAACCAGGACCTGTCGTCGCGGGCTGCTCGAACTGACGCTCGGGGCCGCGATGCCTCGTCGCGACGAGTCGGCCGGTGTGAGACGGACTCTGGCCTACCTGGGACGCGGCGAATCCGTCGGCGAAATGGGCGTCGTACTCGATTTGCCACGCAACGCCACAGTCGTGGCCTACGACCATCCCGACAGCGGGTTCCACCAGAGGATTCCCGATTCGAGGACCGGAGGTGTGCCGTCGCGGGTCGAGCTGGTCCGGATTCCTCGAGAGGCACTCGAGTCCGTCATGGAGTCGTCACCGTCGATCAGGTCGTCGATCGAGGAGATCATCGGGAAGCGGCAGGTTGACATCCGGCAACAGACGAAGCAGTTTGCCATCGATCCGTCGTCGCTGCGGCAGCGGACTCCGCGTTTCGAGCAACTCGGCCTGGTCCAGGGCCAGGAATTGATGCTGGTCGACCTGGATCGCTGCACCCGGTGCGGGGCCTGTGTCGACGCCTGTGTCGCCGCTCACGACGACGGAAACACGAGGCTGTATCTGGACGGTCCCCGGTATGAGAACTATCTGGTCCCGTTGACCTGCCGCAAGTGTCTCGATCCGGTCTGCATGATCGGCTGCCCGGTGGGAGCCATCAACCGGGGTGAGGAAGGCGAGATCCAGATCCGCGACTGGTGCATCGGCTGTCGGATGTGCGCCGACCAGTGCCCGTACGGCTCGATCCAGATGGATCACCTGCCGGTGCCCGTCGAGCCCGACGAGCATCAGTTGAAGTTGCTGGGTGAGGATGCGGAGGTCAAGAAGGTGACCGGCCGGGCGGTGGTCTGTGACATGTGCAGCTCTTTGCCCGGCGGCCCGTCGTGCGTCTACGCCTGTCCGCACGAGGCGGCGATCCGGGTCGATGCTCGGGGGTTCTTTTTCGAGTCGTCGGAGATTGCGGGGGTGGCTTCCGGATCGGAGTCCGCCTCGTGATTGTCGATCGTTCACACCGAACGTGGCTGCTGGTCAGCGGGATCCTGCTGGGCCTGGGTGCGGTCTGCTACGCGTGGTATGCCTCGGGACCTGCGGGAGTTTCGGGGGGCAGCCTGCCGGGCCTTTGCTTCGGAATCGTGGGCACAGCGATGATGATCTTCGCCGGGTTGCTCTCGGCTCGACGCCAGGTTCCGACCTGGCGGATCGGCAGCGCCAAGTTCTGGCTCAAGGGACACATCTGGCTCGGGCTGCTCAGCGTCGCCTTCATCCTGTTTCATGCCGGGTTCCGCTGGGGGGGGCCGGTCGAGATCGGGCTGTGGCTCTCGACCGCCGTGATCGTTCTCAGCGGAGTCGTCGGCCTCGCTCTG
>Ga0066376_10004763_pt1 | contig 11716 bp, 12 predicted proteins | sample Knorr_S15_td_Bot_FD_77009 | JGI IMG/M metagenome (GOLD analysis project Ga0066376, IMG submission 77009) | Marine microbial communities from Southern Atlantic Ocean transect - Knorr_S15_td_Bottom_ad_5009_LV_A | ecosystem: Environmental > Aquatic > Marine > Oceanic | place: Southern Atlantic... | reverse complement strand
GAACGCAGCCGATGAGCTCCCATGGCCCACGGTCGGCCGGGTTCTTTTGTCTCCTGGCCGCGTTCCGCTTCTCGACCGATGCGGCATGCATCGCTCTTCGAAGCGCGCCTTACCAGGAGACAAAATAATCCCGGTCAAATGATCCTATAAGATCGGAATAGACTCTAAACTATGCCGATGGATGAGCTTACCACCGAGCCCGGCGCCTATCTGCTGATTATTGAGATCGATGCTCCCCTGACCCTCGACGTCCCCAAGGGGACGGGGGTGGTGCTGGCGCCCGGGCTCTACGGCTATTGCGGCAGCGCCTATGGGCCGGGCGGCATCCGCGCCCGGGTCGCCCGGCATCGGAGACCATCCAAGACCCCGCGATGGCATGTCGATTACCTGACCGCCGCGGGACGCATCACCGCCGTCCGAGCCGAGCCGGGCGGCAATGAATGCGCATCTATGGACAGGCTCCGCGCCCTGCCCGGCGTGTCCATTCCGGCGCCCGGCTTCGGCAGCAGCGATTGCCGCCGCTGCCCGTCCCATCTGGCGGCGTTACCGCCGGATTTTACCCTTCCGGATCGCGGCGAAAGAACGGAATAAGGAAGATCAGGCAGGCCGCCAGAAACAGCACGGCACCGAAGAGAGCCGCCATATCGCCGCTCTTCAGGCTCGACGTGATGAAGCCCAGGGCAGATAACACGAAGAGTATCCAGCCGATGAGATTGAGTGTTGTATTGCGCATGACTAAATCTATCCGCCTCAACGGGCCAGGGATTCGGTGTTGCCGTCTACCGCGAGGGCCTGGCCGGATATTTTCGCGCCCGCGTCCGAGCAGATGAACAGCGCCATGGCGGCGATGTCCTCGGGGTCGATGAAGCTTCCCAGCGACATCGAACTTTGGTATTCCGCGCGCACTTCGGCCGGGGTCAGCCCGCGCAGACCCGCATCGGCGGCGATCACCCGATCGATGCGTTCGCCGGCCACCGAGCCGGGGCAGATGGCGTTGACCCGGATATGGTCCGGCCCGAGGTCGATGGCCAGGGACTTGGTGATCCCGACCACCGCCCATTTCGACGCCGCATAGGGCGTCCGGTTGGGGAAGCCGAGTAGGCCGGCGCTCGAGGACAGATTGACGATCGAACCGCCGCCCGCCGCGCGCAGCAGCGGGACGGCGCGGCGCAGGCAGTAGAACTGACCGTTGAGATTGACGTCGATGCAGCGCCGCCAGTCCTCGGGAGCCATCGATTCGATCGGTCCGGTGGGCCCGGCGATACCGGCGTTGTTGACCAGGATATCGAGGCCGCCGAGCGAGGCTTCCGCCTCCGTGAACAGGCGGTCGACCTGGGCCGCGTCGGCGACATCAGCGAGGGTCGCGCCGAGGCCCGGCGTATGGTCTGTCAAGGCGGCGAGCTTGTCGCCGTCGATATCGCAAATATGGACGCGCGCGCCGGCGGCCATGAAGGCGCGAACCATGGCCCGGCCGATGCCGTCGGCCCCGGCGGTGATCACCGCACGCTTGCCGTCGAGTTGGTGCGACAAGGCGCTCATTCCTTCTCTTTCGTCACTACCAGGGACAGGGCCCGGCCCGCCTCTCCGGGGATCGGCAGCTTTTGATGTTCAGCAACCACATCGGCCAACCGCGCGATCAGGTCTTGGGGAAAGGGCGTGGCGCGGGCGCCGCCGGCCGTGCTCACATGCAGCACCATGACTTCGCCGGTGGCCAGCAGGGCTTCGGTCTCACCGTGATACATGGCGTGGAAGATATGCATGCGCTTGTCGTCCATGCCGAGGAGCTGGGTGGTCACGCGCAGCGCCACCCGCAACCCGACTTCGGCGAGGAAGTGGATGTGGGATTCCACGGTGTAGATCGAAGCCTGGTGATGTTCGCGGTAATGACGGCCCAGACCGATATGGTCGTAGAGGGCGTCGGTGGCGTTGGCGAAGACCAGACCGTAATAGGCTTCGTGCATATGGCCGTTGTAATCGATCCAGGCGCGGCGCACGCGCTCGCTATGCAGGAAGAAGGGCCGCGGATCAAGCATCAGCGTCCGCGCCAGACCGGCGCGCGCTTCTCGGCGAAGGCGCGTGGTCCTTCCCTGGCATCCTCGGAATCCAGGACCCGGCCGTACCACGCCAGCTTTCCGGCGCGTTGCAACGACACCGTGTCGGCGAGCGACAGAGGCGCGGTCTTCTCGACCATTTCCTTGAGCGCCGAAATCGACAGGGGCGCGTTGGCGATGATCGAGCAGGCGATCTCGCGCGCCCTGTCCATGACCCCCGGCCCCGGAACCACCGCGTTGATGAGACCCAGGGCCAGGCCCTCTTCGGCGCCGATCCGGCGCCCGGCATAGAGCACTTCCACGGCGACGGCGCGCGGCAGCCGGGCGAGCAGGCGGCGCACGCCGAGCGGTTCGGGGGTGATGCCGACAGCGGCCTCGGGCAGCCACAGCAGCGCGTGGTCGGCGGCCACCATGAGGTCGCAGGCCAGGGCGATCTCGAAGCCGCCGCCCACGGCCATGCCGTTGACCGCGGCGATCACCGGCTTGTGCAGGTCGAGAAATTCGGTCAGGCCGCCGAACCCGCCCGAGCCGTAATCGTCGTCAATCGGGGCGCCGGCGGCCGCCGCCTTCAAGTCCCAGCCGGCCGAGAAGAATTTCTCGCCGCCGCCGGTCAGGATGGCGACCCGCAGGCTGTCGTCGGTGGCGAATTCGGCGAACACCGCGCTCATGCCCCGGCTGGTGGCGGCGTCGATGGCGTTGGCCTTGGGCCGGTCCAGGGTGACTTCGAGGACCGCGCCCCGGCGTTCCGTACTAATCGGATCGCACATGATTAATCCTAATTCATAAGGGCGCAGCAGGGCGCGGGAGATGATGTGGCGCTGGATTTCGCTGGTCCCGTCCCAGATCCGTTCGACCCGCGCATCGCGCCACAGGCGCTCGATGGGAAGCTCGGTCATCAGCCCCATGCCGCCGAAGATCTGCACCGCGTTGTCGGCGACCCGCCCGAGCATCTCGCTGGCATAGAGCTTGGCCATGGCGGCGTCTTCGTCGGCCAGGCTTCCCTGGTCGATTCGCCAGGCGGCGTTCAAGGCCAGCAGCTCGGCGGCCTGGATTTCCACGGCCATGTCGGCGAGCTTGAACGAGACCCCCTGGAACCTGCCGATGGCGCGGCCGAACTGTTTGCGCGTCGCCGCCCAGTCGAGGCACATATCGAGCAGCCGCCGCGCCCGGCCGACGCATTGGATGGCGACGGTGATGCGGGTCGAGCCGAGCCACTGGTTGGCGACCTCGAAGCCTTGGCCGACCTCGCCCAACACCTGATCGGCGCTAATCCGGCAATCCGTGAATTCCAGCGCGCAGTGATGAAATCCCCTATGCGACACGGAATCCGGCCCGCGCCGCAGGGTGAAGCCCGGCGTCTCCTTGTCGACCAGAAAGCTGGTGATTTCCTTGTCGCCGGTGACCGCGAACAGCACGGCGAAATCGGCCCGGTCGGCGTAGGAAATGAAATGCTTGGCGCCGTTGATGACGTAACTGTCGCCGTCCCGCTCCGCCCGCGTTGTCATGGCGCGCAGGTCGGAGCCGGCGCCCGGCTCGGTCATGGCCAGACATTCGACCCGCTCGCCGCGGATGACGGGCAGCAGATAGCGCTCGATCTGATCGCCCGCGCAGGCGCGCAGAATGTTCGACGGCCGATGGACGATATATTGCAGGGCGAAGCTGGTGCGGCCCAGTTCGCGCTCCATCAGCGCCATGGAGACGGCATCGAGACCGCCGCCGCCGAGTTCCTCGGGCATGTTGGCGGCGTAGAAGCCGCCCGCCCGGGCTAGCCTGCGGATCTCGGCGTCGAGCTCGGGCGGGACTTCGCCGCCGCGCTCGACCGCCTCCTCATGTGGCGCCAGCTCGCGGGTCACGAAGGCGCGCACCGCATCGACCAGCAGGGTTTGCTCATCACTGAGGGCGAAATCCACGGCTAGCTCCCCTCGCGGGCGGTGCGCCGCAGCTCAAGCACGGAGATCAGGAAGTCGTCGCGCTGGCGCTCGAGCTGCTTGACCGTCCGCCCGGCGGCCTGGCGGCGGGTCCCCTCGATCATCCGGCGGCTCAGTTCCTCGGTCAGCTCGGGGGCCTCGAGCTTGGTCCAGGGCAGCTTCAGGGCCGGGCCGAACTGCTCCAGCATATGGGCCATGCCGCCATCGCCGCCGGCCAGGTGGAAGGTCAGACACGGCCCCATGAGGGCGAGGCGCAGGCCCGGACCGTCGGTGATCGCCGTGTCGATCTGCTCGGTGGTGGCGGCGCCCTCGGCGACAATATGCAGGGCCTCGCGCCACATGGCCTCCTGGAGCCTATCCGAGATATAGCCCGGCAGCTCGGATTCGATGCGCAAGGGGTTCATGCCGATGGATGCGTAGAACGCGGCCGCCGTATCGAGCGCCGCGGAACCGGTCGCCGCGCCGCCCAGCACCTCGACCAGGGGCAGGATATAGACCGGGTTGAAGGGATGGCCGATGACCATGCGCTCGGGGTGTTTGCAGGCCGACTGAATGCGGCTCGGCAACAGTCCCGACGAGCTCGAGGCGATCACCACGCGCGGCCCGGCGGCGGCGTCGATGCGGCCATGAAGCGCGATCTTTAGGTCTTCCGCCTCGGGGGCGTTTTCCTGGATGAAATCGGCCTCGGCCACCGCGATCTCCAGGTCGGGCTCGAAGCGCAGGCGATCACGGTCGGCGCCGGCGGCCAGGCCGATACGCGTGAGCGCCGGCCAGGCGTTGTCGATGGCGGCGCGCAGGCGGGCCTCGGCCTCGGGGTGCGGATCGGTGGCGGTCACGTCGAGGCCGTTGGCCAGGCAGCGCGCCGCCCAGCCGGCGCCGATCACCCCGGCGCCGACGACGCAGACCCGGCGAATGTCCCCGGCGTCGGCCATCAATCGCGCGCGCTCAGGCCGAGTTTCACGCGCGCCTCGGCGGGGCTCAGGCTGCGCGCCCCCATGGACTCGATGATGCCGATAGCCTTCTCGACCAGCTGGCCGTTGGAGGCCAGCACCCCGCGCGACAGATAGAGGTTGTCCTCCAGGCCGACGCGCACATGGCCGCCGAGCAACACGGCGCTCGCCACCATGGGCATCTCGGCGCGCGAGATACCGAAGCCCGCCCATTGGGCGCCCGCGGGCAGCATGTCGCGCATCGCCTTCATGGCGTCGACCGTGGCCGGCGCGCCCCAGGGAATGCCGAGGCATATCTGGTAAAGCGGCGGGTCGGCGATCAGTCCTTCCTCGACGAGCTGGTTGGCGAACCGCAGATGCCCGGTATCGAACACCTCCAGCTCGGGCTTGACGCCGAGTTCCTTGATGCGCGCCGCCATGATGCGCAGCATGGCGGGCGTGCTGATATAGACCGCTTCGCCGAAATTCAGGCTGCCGCAGTCGAGGCTGCAAATCTCCGGCAACAATTCCTCCACATGGGCCAGGCGCTCCAGGGGGCCGACCATGTCGCTGCCCTCGGCGGCGATCGCCGGATCGTCCTCTGATGGTATGAAATCGCCGCCCATGCCGGCGGTGAGATTGATGATCACATCGCTGCCGCTGTCGCGGATGCGCGCCACCACCTCGCGGTAGAGCGCCGTATCGCGCACCCCCTTGCCGGTCTCCGGGTCGCGCACATGACAATGGGCAATCGCCGCGCCCGCCCGGGCCGCCTCGATCGCCGCACTTGCGATCTGCTTCGGCGTAATCGGCAAATCGGGGTGAATATGGGCCGTATCACTGGACCCGGTGACGGCGCAGGATACGATGACGTCGCTGTTCATCGGGACTCTCTCTTTGCGGTTCGCGTGATTCCCCTCAGACACCGGGCGGCGCCCCAGGTCAACAGGAATCTAATCGCCCGACGACGGTTGCGGCGGGAGCCCGCGGACAATAGGATTCAACCATGACCCTGCAACGGAAACCCCGCGCCTGGCAACGCATGTTGAGCGGCCGCAGACTCGATCTACTCGATCCCTCGGCGCTCGATATCGAGATCGAGGATATCGCCCACGGCCTGTCGCGGCTGGCCCGCTGGAACGGCCAGACATCGGGCAAATGGGCGTTCTCCGTGGCCCAGCATTGCCTTCTGGTGGAGGACATCGTCCGCCGCCTGAGCCCGCGGAGCAATCCGGCCCTGAGCCTCGCCGGCCTGCTCCATGACGCCGCCGAATACGTCATCGGCGACCTCATATCGCCCTTCAAGGCGGTGGTCGGCATCGATTACAAGGATTTCGAGAGCGGCCTGCTGCGGGCCATCCATATGCGCTTCGGCCTGCCCCCGGTGATGGCCGAGCGGGCGGCCAGGCTGATCGGGCGCGCCGACCGCATCGCCGCCTATCACGAGGCCACCCAACTGGCCGGGTTCAGCCGGCGCGACGCCCTGAAATATATCGGCCATCCGGGCCGCCTCACCGGCATCGACCTCGCACCCCTGCCGCCGGCGACCGCCCAGTCGCGGTATCTGGCGCGCTTTCGCACCTTAAGCAAATCCATGGCCCGGCCATGAACCGCGACGAAGCCCAATCGGTCGCCATCCTGGCCCTGTCCTACCTCGCCCGCGACCCGGACCGTCTCGACCGCTTCACCGGCTGGACCGGCCTGGCGATCGACGATCTCGCCCAGGCGGTGGCCAATCCGGACATGCTCGGCGGGGTGCTCGACTACCTGCTCGGCGACGAGAAGCTGCTCCTCGAATTCGCCGAGGACGCGGGACTGGCCCCCGAAGAGCCCGCCCAGGCGCGCCAGGCCCTGCCCGGCTACATGCCGCAAATGTAATCGACAGAAGGATCAAATCATGCTCGCACCCGAAGGCCGCGTCATCATGATCAGCGGCGCCAATCGCGGCATCGGCCGCGCCATCGCCCTGTGCCTGCTGGACAAGGGCTACAGCTTAAGCCTCGGGGCGCGCGACGCGGCCGCCATCGTGATCGACGGCAAGGCCGTCATGAGCCACCGCTACGACGCCACCGACGCGGCCTCAAACGAGGCCTGGGTGGCGGCGACGGTTGCGCGTTTCGGGCGCATCGACGGCCTAGTCAACAACGCCGGCGTCGCCCTTGACGCCGCCATCGAGGATGCCGACGAGATCGCCTACGACCGCATGTGGGAAATCAACGTCAAGGGACCGCTGCGCATGACCCGCCTCGCCCTGCCCCATCTCAGGGCCTGCGGGTCCGGGCGCATCGTCAATATCGCCTCACTTTCGGGCAAGCGGATATTGAACGACGGCGCGGGCTACGCCATGAGCAAGTTCGCCGTCATGGCGTTGAGTCATGCGACCCGCCGCGCCGGCTGGGACGACGGGGTGCGGGTGACGGCGATCTGTCCGGGCCTTGTGGCCACCGACATGACCCGCAACTGGACCGACGTCCCGCGCGGCGACATGATCGACCCGGCCGATCTCGCCGAGCTGGCGGCCACCGCCCTCGCCCTGCCCAACAACGCCGTTGTCGCCGAGCTGCTGGTCAACAGCCGTTACGAGCCCATGTTCTGATAGGCCGTAAATTTTTTCTACTGCTTTTCCAATGACTTAGAGGCTATTTCCAAGATATCGCGTGAAAGGCCGGGCGAGGCGAGAATGCGCTCGAGCTGGCTCTTCATTAGCCCCTGGCGGGCCTCATCGAGCCGTTGCCAGCGGCCCAGGGGCGCCAGGATGCGGGCGCCGATCTGCGGATTGACGCGATCCAATTCCAGCACCCGATCGGCGAGGAAGGCGTAGCCCACGCCGCCGGCCGCGTGGAAATGCAGGGGATTGCCGCCGGCGAAACCGCCGATCAGGGCATAGACCTTGTTGGGCTTCTTCAGGGAAAAGGCCGGGTGATCGAGCAGCCCGGTGACCCGTTCCAGGGTGTCGGGCAAGGACGATATCGCCTGCAGCCCCATCCATTTATCGAGCACCAGGCTGTTGGCGGCGAAACGGTCGTGGAAATCATCGAGGGCCTCGCGGCGCGCCGGGCCGTCCCGGTCGACCAGCAGACGCAGGGCGGCGACCCGGTCGGTCATGTTGTCGGCGGCGCGGTACTGGCCGGCGACCAGATCGCCGCCGTCGTCGAGCACCGCGAGATAGGACAGGGCGGCGTTCTTCAAGGCGCGCTGCCCGGCCTGGACCGCATCGGGGCTGAACGGCTGGTTGCCGTGGTTGGCGTGATAGGCGTCGCGCAAGGCATCCCCGAGCCGCTCGGCGATGGCCCGGCGCAGGGCCTGGCGGGCATGGTGGATGGCCGGCGGATCGTAGAGCGCCACGCGCCCGGCCAGGTAATCTTCGCCGGGCAGGGCGAGGACCTGGGCGGTGAAGGCCTTCTCGAGATCGCGGTCCTCGAGGATCCTGCCGAGGGCGTCGATGAATTCACCGGTCTCGCCGCCGTCGATGATCAGGGCGGTGGCGTATTGCTGGGCCGCCTCCCATCGGTTGAACGGGTCGCTGTCATGGGCCATGAGAAAGCCTCGGCTGGACTCTTCGCCCTTCAAGGTGACCAGCACGGGGGCCGAGAAATTACGGTTGATCGACAGCGCCCGGGGCTGCGCCACGTCCTCGAAGCGGAAGGTCTGGCGCGCCCGCCTCACGTCGAGCAGCCGGTCCGCCGCCATGTCGCCGCCGGAGTCGTCGAGCAGCCCGACGCGCAAGGGAATATGCATCGGCGCCTTATGGTCCTGACCCGGAGTCGCCGGGCAGTGTTGCGCCACGGTCAGGCTGAAGACCCGCGATTGGCTGTCATAGGCGCCATCGACAACCAACTCCGGGGTGCCGGCCTGGCTGTACCACAGCTTGAATTGGGCGAGATCGGCGCCCGTGGCGTCGCTCATGGCGGCGACGAAATCATCGCAGGTCACCGCCTGGCCGTCGTGGCGCTCGAAATAGAGCCTCATGCCCTTCTGGAAGCCCGCCTCGCCGAGCAGGGTATGGATCATGCGGATCACCTCGGCGCCCTTCTCGTAGACCGTCGCGGTATAGAAATTGTTGATCTCGGTATAGGAATCGGGCCGCACCGAATGGGCCAGCGGCCCGCGGTCCTCGGGAAACTGATGGCCGCGGAGCACGGTCACGTCGGCGATGCGCTTGACCGCGGCCGATCGCTGGTCGGCCGAGAATTCCTGATCGCGGAACACGGTCAGCCCTTCCTTGAGGCTGAGCTGGAACCAGTCCCGGCAGGTCACCCGGTCGCCGGTCCAGTTGTGGAAATATTCATGGGCGATGATCGCCTCGATATTGGCGTAGTCGGCATCAGTGGCGGTCTCCGGGTCGGCCAGCACATATTTGTCGTTAAACAGATTCAGGCTCTTGTTCTCCATGGCCCCCATGTTGAAGTCGCTGACCGCGACGATGTTGAACAAATCCAGGTCGTATTCCAGGCCGAAGCGCTGCTCGTCCCAGCGCATGGATCGCTTGAGGGAATCCATGGCGTAGGCGCAGGCGTCCTGCTTGCCGTGCTCGACATAGATCCGCAGCGTCACATGGCGGCCCGAGGCGGTGGTGAAGCTGTCGGCATGACAGGCCAGATCGCCGGCCACCAGGGCGAACAGATAGCTCGGCTTGGGGAACGGGTCGTGCCAGGCGACCCTGCGCCGGCCGTCGCCGAGATCCTTGTCGTCCGTCTTGTTGCCGTTCGACAGCATGACCGGAAGCCGCGTCGCGTCGCCGCGAATGACGGTGGTGTAGACCGCCATGACGTCGGGCCGGTCGAGGAAGAAGGTGATGCGGCGAAAGCCCTCGGCCTCGCATTGGGTGCAGAACACACCATTGGAAACATAGAGGCCGCTGAGCTTGCTGTTGTCGGCCGGCCTGATTTCGGTCTCGATGTCCAGGGTGAAGGCGGCGGGCGGCGACGGCAGGGTCAGGCCCGCTTCATCCAGCGTGTAATCGCCTTCGCTCAAAAGGCTGCCGCCGAGCGCCACGGAAATCAGTTTCAAATCCTCGCCGTCGAGAACCAGGGGCGCCCCGCCGACGCCGCTTATTTCCATCCGCGAGCGAACCCGCGTGGTCTCCTCTCCGAGATCGAATTCCAGACATACCGTATCGATGCGGTAATCGCTTGCGCGGTAGTCCGCCAGGCGGATGGTCTTGGGTCGTTCCGCGGTCATCGCTTTTCCTGCATTCAGCGGTGCCTATCGCCGCAGGTTGGTATAGGTTCGTTGCGGCAAAGAATGAAGGAAAATCCATGTCCGACGAGACGATTCCGCGACCCTATCTCCTGTTCCTCGGCGAGGCGCCGAGCAATCTGTGGGCCAAGACTGCTGCGGGCATCGCCCATTGGCGGCCCGACTGGTGCACCGGTCAGATCAGCCTGCCCGGCTGCGGCGCCGATTGCGGTCTCGAAGAGCTGACCCTGGAAGCGGCGGCGGCGCGCGGCGCCAAGACCCTGGTGATCGGCGTGGCGCCGGCCGGCGGCGCCTTTCCCGACGCCTGGACCACATCCGTGGTCGCCGCCATCGAGGCCGGCCTGGATATCGCCGCCGGGCTGCACAGCCGGCTCGGCGACATTCCCGCCCTCGCCGAGGCGGCCCAGGCCGGCGGCCGCCGGCTCATCGATGTGCGCCATCCGAGGCGCGGTTTCGACATCGCCACCCCGGCCCGCCGCGGCGGCCACCGCCTGCTCACCGTGGGCACCGATTGCTGCGTCGGCAAGATGTTCGCCGCCCTCGCCCTGGAACGCGAAATGAAGCAGCGCGGCATGGCGGCCGATTTCCGCGCCACCGGACAGACCGGCATCTTCATCGCCGAGCGCGGGGTGTCGGTCGATGCGGTGGTCTCGGATTTCGTCTCCGGCGCCACCGAATGGCTGACCCCGGCGAATGATGCCGATCATTGGGACCTCATCGAGGGCCAGGGCTCGCTCTTTCATGTGTCCTATTCGGGGGTCAGCCTGGGCCTGCTTCACGGCAGCCAGCCCGACGCCCTGGTGCTATGCCACGACGCATCGCGCAGGTTCAACGACGATTTCCCCGAGATCGAACTGCCCGGCCTGGAAGCCTGCGCCGAGGCCAACCTGGCCTGTGCGCGCATCGCCAACCCCGGTGTGCGACTGGTCGGCGTCGCCCTGAACACGTCGCAGACCGATCCGGCGGGAGTCGAGCGCCTGCTCGACGAGACCGCCGAGCGGCTCGGCGTGCCCTGCGTCGATCCGGTGGCCACCGGGGTCGCCGCCATCGTCGATCGCCTGTGAGCCCGGCCATGCGCATATTTACCGTGACCCCCGAATCCTGGCCCGTGGACGGCGAGTTCATCATCTCGAAGGGGGCCTGCACGAGCGCCGAAATCATCGTCGTCGAGATCGAGGAAGATGGTGTCGTCGGGCGCGGCGAATGCGAGCGCACGGACAAATTCGAAGACGGTTATCCGGACGTGTTCGCCGCCGTCGAAGCCATGAGACCGGCAATCGAGTCAGGCGTCGGGGCTAAGGAACTGCAAGGCCTGATGCCCTCGGGCAGCGCCCGCAACGCCATCGATTGCGCCCTGTGGGATCTGGCGGCGAAACAGGCGGGCGCGCCGGCCTGGAGGCTTGCTGGCTTGCCCGCGCCCGAGCCCTGCCTGACCGTCCTGACCATCAGCCTGGGCACGCCCGAGGTCATGGCGCGCGACGCCGCCCGTGCCGCGAAGCGGGAAATCCTCAAGCTCAAGCTCGGCGGCGAGGGCGATATCGAGCGGGTCGCGGCGGTGCGCGCGGCGGTGCCCCATATGCGGCTCACGGTCGACGCCAACGAAGCCTGG
>Ga0066376_10004762_pt1 | contig 11718 bp, 10 predicted proteins | sample Knorr_S15_td_Bot_FD_77009 | JGI IMG/M metagenome (GOLD analysis project Ga0066376, IMG submission 77009) | Marine microbial communities from Southern Atlantic Ocean transect - Knorr_S15_td_Bottom_ad_5009_LV_A | ecosystem: Environmental > Aquatic > Marine > Oceanic | place: Southern Atlantic... | reverse complement strand
CTTCCAACCGAATATGGTAGTTTGATGGGCTTTGCGTGGGTCGTTCGCATCGCTACCGATTCAATGGGTTTTCAGAGGGCCACTTCCTCTAGCCTTGTAATCAATATTTACCATCCTTCTTGCGTTTCTTCTTGTATTGCATCATCAGACCGCAATCACGACACATCCAATGTTCAATCGCCATGAATCCAAGCATCTGACTCTTGATTTGACAGGTAACATCAGAAGATTTACACTCTGGACAGACTTTACTCAATCTCATGGATAAGCCACTCCTTTCAAGGAGAAAACCAATCTATTTAATTACCAAATACGGATAGTTAGAGGGCTCATCCAAAAACCCAGCAAATGGCCAATTTGAAAATTCCTAATTCTCATATCATGGCCCGGCCTGCGTTGGCCATGGCCCGAGAGATCAGTGAAGAGGCCATGATTAAAGCAACTGGGTATGGCAAGGAACATTGGTATCCCATTCTAGAGGAATTGGCCAAGAATGCTGCCGAAAGAAAAGAGATAACCATGGGTCTTTGGAAAGGATATGAAAAGCACCTCAGTGCCTGGTGGGCGCAGATGGTCACCGTGACTTGGGAGCGTGATACCAAGCGTCGAGTGATGAACCAATCTTGTTATGGTGATTTTCAATTCTCGGTCTCAAAAACCTACCCTGGCGATGAACACGCCACATGGAATGCACTTTCCACAACGGATTGGCTGGATGGTATGGTCTGGGAGGAAGGAGCGGAATTCACCACAGATTGTGGTACGGCAACCGTACGCGCGGTGCGCCCGGGAAAGATTCTACGTATCTGGTGGCATGGACATGGCGAAGGACCAAAATCTGTATTAGAGGTTCAACTTTGGCCAAAAGGCGAAAAATGTTCACTTAGATTTCAACATCAAAAACTGCCAGAAGACAAATACATCGAGCCACTGAAAGCACGTTGGCAAGATGCGTTGGAACTGATAATGAAAAACCGATGAGCAATATTCAAGAAAGACCTTGCACAGCACTATCACATGGCGCAGTCTGTACTAGAGTTGCTCAATGGTATCAGATCGAAAAGAGGTATGGTCGAGACCATGGGCCTTGCCGATGTGATAATCGCTGATTTTGCTGCAACGGATACTTCTTTGGTCCAAGCGGTCGAGGAAGCCGTTGGGATTTACGCTTCACTGCTCGAGGAATTTGGTGAGGAAATAATGTCCTTGCCGGAGGCTGAATTAGTCGCTGCCTTACAAGAGGATTTCATCAACTTCTATTCTCCAGCAACTATCAACCCATACGTAGCCATCGCAGGATGTGGCCCTTGGTTGATCACCGCATCGGGTGCGGTCTTACACGATAATGGCGGCTATGGCATGCTCGGAAGTGGCCATGGCCCAGAAGCGGTTATCGAGGCGATGTCAAAAAATTGGGTTATGGCCAATGTGATGACCCCCTCATTTAGCCAAAAACGCTTAGCGAATCGACTGCGCAAGGAGTTGGGACATAGCCGCGGTTCATGCCCTTTTACGCACTTCATCTGCATGAATAGTGGTTCGGAAGCAGTTACGGTAAGTCTGCGTATCGCAGATGCCAACTCAAAGAGAATGACCGATAGTGGTGGTCGTCATGAAGGGAAACCAATCAAATTACTGGCGATCGAGAAAGCCTTCCACGGCAGAACCGGACGGCCGGCACAGATATCTCACTCCTGTATCGATAAATATGCCGAAAACCTCGCCACTTTCCGCGATAGAGACAACCTTCTATTGGTTCCAGCAAATGATATCGAGGCATTGAACAAGGTATTTGCTCGTGCAGATGATGAGGGATTCTTCATCGAATTGATGGCGATTGAGCCGGTTCAGGGTGAAGGCAACCCTGGACTTTGTGTCAAAAGAGAATTTTACGATGAGGCACGACGCTTGACCTTAGAACATGGTGCCATGTTATTGGTCGATTCTATTCAGGCGGGCATTCGCGGCCAGGGCTGTCTCTCTATAGTCGATTACGACGGTTTTCAAGATGCACAAGCACCCGATTTGGAAACTTGGTCTAAGGCGTTGAACGCGGGACAATACCCGCTATCAGTTCTTGGGCTAAGCGCCCGTGCTAGCGACTTATATGTCGTTGGAATCTATGGCAATACCATGACTACCAATCCGCGCGCCCTTGAGACCGCGATCGCTGTACTCGACCGTATCACACCAGAATTAAGAGCCAATATTAGGGCGAGGGGCAAGGAATTTGTCGACAAATTAAATGCACTATCCGAGGAATTACCAGGTACGATAGTCAAAGTGCAGGGTACTGGATTACTATGCAGTGCTGAACTGAATCCTGAGACCCTTCCAGTAGTTGGATTTGACAAGGTCGAGGTTTGGTGCAGGAAAAATGGACTAGGGGTTATTCACGGAGGCGAAAATGCACTGCGTTATACCCCTAATTTCAATATCACTTCAAAGGAGATCGATCTGATTATTGATATTACTCGTCAAGCCATCAAGGCTTTCAGTGAATGATTAGACCATCGATTTCGGTTCTGATCTCCGAGATCCAATCAGACATCAGGTAATAGCCCGATTTTTGAAAGTCCGGTCCAAATCGGGTCGAGGAAAGCTGGAAGGAAACGATGTCTGAGATAGACGGTTGCTGCGAGCGATAATTTTTGCATCTTATTCAACTTGACCCGCTTGGTGAAGACATCCCCTTGTTGGCGTTCGATCTTGCGCAGGATTTTGCCATAGAATGCAATCATCGCCGCTGGTGAATAACGAGATCTACGCGATAAAAGCGGCAGTAATTGCTTGGCTTCATCCAGATAGGTACGGGCACGCTTTGCATAGTGGTGAACATATGGTTCCCATGCGGTATTGAGAACTACTGACTCACCCAATTCCGCCTCGGTTATACCATTCTTTTCCAACTCATCGAGAGGTAGGTAAACCCGATTGCGCTCGATATCTTCGCCTATATCACGCAGGACATTTGTCAATTGCATGAAAATACCCCAAGACTCAGCATAACGCTTAGCTCTTGGGTCATCATAACCATAGATTTCGATACACATCAAACCGACAACACTTGCGACGCGGTAGCAATAGAGATATAATTCGTCAAAATTGCGATAACGATTATTGTAGAGATCATCTTCCATACCGGTGATGAGATCATCGAAGACCTGTCGTGGAATGGAATAACGACTAACCGTATCCTTTAGGGCGAGGAAGACCGGATCTGTGCTGCACACCTCATTATAACAAGTGGAGAGTTTCTTCCTAAAGAAGAATAATTGGGTTATCTTCTGGAGATATCTATCCTCTTGAAGAATGGTATCCTTCTGTTGTAATTTCTCGAGTTGATTGCGATAATCTACCGCTTCAGGATCCAGTTCTCCACGACTGCCTGGGAATTTATCCTGCCAGTCACCATCGGCGATATCATCCGCTCGGCGACAAAATGCATAGACAGCACACATCGCCTGTCGTTGCTCATCAGGCAAATACTTGAATGAATGATAGAAGTTACCCGCTTCTCGCATGGTCAACTGTTCACAATAGGTATATGCCAAGCGCATCAATTCCGCCGGTGGTTCTCTCGGCCAAATCGGTGCTTCGAGATGGGCGAATGGATCGACCAATTCATCTTGCTCACCGAGGATACCAATCATCGAAGCACCTTGTCTTAGTGCTTCCATAGCCGTTAGGCTTACAGCCTTGACAGCATCCTTGGTCAAGATCACTGCCGCACGCAATCTATCGAGAGCAGTCACACGATTAGAGTCGTGCGAGCCATTGTGGTTTGCCGCACCGCCCTTGAGGGGGAAGAGCAGTTCCAAAGGCTTGCGGCGCTCTAACATGACAATCGGCATGGAGGCCTGATAACTCATCGGTTATGAGTCTGTCCTTTCAGCGGTCAGCGGGCTTATCGCTGACGCTTATTCGCCCGTCGCCATTGGCGGCGCGCCTGCAAATATAATCTGATTTGCTTGAATTTTGAAACCGTGGGACGTTTGCTCCAAGTATCGTAATCCTGTGCACGGATCGAGGCGAGAATCGCTTCTCCCCCCTTGGTGAACATCATCAAATCCACTGCAAGATGAGCATCGACCATCTGCCACAAAGGTCTACCTGCATCGAATAATCTCTGCGCCCGCTCTACCTCAAAGGCCAACATTTCACGCCATTCTGCGCTTGCTTTACAGCGACCATATATTTGCCAATCGACCGAGAATTTCGCCATCGTATCCTCGGGCATATAAGAGCGATTCTGCTGCCAATCACGGGCGATATCCTGCCAATGATTAGCCAATTGCAAAGCTGTACAAGTATTGTCACTTATCTTACGCATCTCCTCATCATCATGGCCGTAAACATAGAGGAATAGATGCCCGACTGGGTCGGCTGAAAGTGTGCAATACTCCTTTAATTCCTGCCAATTTTCATAACGGGTTTTTACCTGATCCATCTTGAAGGCTTGAATCAATTTCCAATATGGCTCAACCGGTATTGAGAACTCCTTGGATGTGTGCTGAATCGCTACCAGAATCGGATGTCTAGGATCACCACTCCAATCAGCGCGTGCTGCTTCTTCTAAATCGGCTTCCCAAGCATCGAGCAATATAGTGCGTTGGTCGTTGGGAAAAGGTGCTTCGTCACCTAAATCATCACCATAGCGGCAAAAGGCATAGATATTTTCGATATGCTGTCTTATGTGAGCGGGTGTAAACTTACTGGCAATAATGAAATTTTCATAGTGAGCGGTGGCGATTTTTCGACAATAAGCCTCGGCTGAATCCAAGCCGGGATGACTGTCCCAACCGGCGAGAAAAACAGGTTCGATACAATGCTCACCCCAGTCCAATTTCTCAGCCATCAAATCACCTTCCATCCGGGGCTATTCCTTTGTGGCCTACTGGGCCAATCTGGCCACTCATCGTCGAGATTCCAATCACGATTATGAATCCTTGCAGCTGCTGCAAGACCAGATCTAGTAGCACTTTCCATCGTCGATGGCCAACCGGTCATCGTATACGAACCTGCCAAACTGATATTTGGGCCAGCGGAGTCGACGTGTGGGCGGTTCTTGCAACTACCCGGGGTCGGGGCGAATGTTGCTTTGGGAACTTTGACAATCAAGTGATCAACCAATTCGACTGCGGAATTTTCAGGCCATAGACATTCAAGGACCCGCGTTAATTCAGTCATTATCTCCTCATCGCTGAGATGTAGGTAATCATCCGCCCCTGATACCGGCACACTTACCCACTGGATGCCCTCTTGAATCGGTTCATCCAATTCGTAATTACGGTTGAATATCATCTGGATTAATGGTTCGTCGATCATCGCCGCAAAATGGAAGTCATCAGGTACTCTATTACCCCTATAGAATGCATGAATGCCAATCAATGCACGGTATTCGAGTGCAGATATTTTTTCACTGAGAGTTTTGTCTATCGGCTTCAATAATCTTGCAGCTAAATGGGGGGGTGTGGCGATTACCACATGGTCGTGAGCTATTCGTTCGTTATTGACTATTACGTGATCCCTAGCAACCGACTTCACGGTTGCTGAGGTTCGCACCTCGACTCCAGATTCTTTCAGTGCTACAAGGAGTGATCCGTTCATCGCTTTACCCAAATCCTGGGTAAATGCAACTACATCAAATGCATCTTTTGCACCGAATAGACCACTGCGAAATAACATCACACCTTGGGCAGCACTCGCTTCAGATATCTTGAGATTTAGTGCTGCCAAGGTGAAGAAACCGAAGAATCGCTCAATCGCCCGCGGGGTTTGACCCTTGCTCTCAAGCCATTTTTCGAAGGTGATGTCGTCGAGTCGCCATTGGCTTTCATCATCCTCTGCCGCAAAAGCCTTTATCGCCTTTCTCATCGCTAATTTATCCCTAATCGACAGATAGGGGAAGCGCATCATCGAGGTCATCATGTGGTTTGGCGGTGAGAGCCTGCCGGTTCGCAAAGAGGCAAATACCTTTTTTTCTGGGGAGACGAAGGGGAGGTCGGTCCTACTTTGAATTCGAACGATATCTTGGGCAGAAGCACGGCCCAATAACTGGAAAAAGCAATCGTAGACCCTGAATGCAGCATGTTGACAATTATCGATTTCGACTCCCATTCTCGGATGACGGACACTTGCGACCCTACCTCCTAGATGAGCACGTGACTCGAAAAGGGTTACCTGCGAACCAAGATCTGCCAAAGCGAGTGCAGCGCTGATTCCAGCAAGGCCGCCACCGACGACGGTAATAGCCTCAGCGCCCATGAATGACTGCCTTGGCCACGAATGGATGAACCTTGTCCTGAACAATGGTGTCGACAAGCCGAAGTGCAGCATGGGCTTAGTATAATCACAAGACTTTATGATGGGGGGTGATTTCCATGTGGAAGGGGATAGCCTTGCAGTGTGGCTCATGTAGTGACGAGATTCCTGACGACAGTATTTTCTGTCCAGAATGTGGTGCCCGTCAAGAATTATCCAGAGCAGGCAATATTCCCGGGATGAGCAATCCGAGTGTTGGCGGAGGACAATCGTTACCGGGGCGTAATTTCGGTGTGGTTTCTGGGCAGGCAATTCAGCAACAAAATCAAGACGGTCCCGATATGCAAGGACTATCGCCTGAGTTGCTTTCTCAAATCGCAGGTGATGTTCAACAACAACCAAATCCAGGCATCGACCCTTCTATGATGGGAAATATTCCCAGCAATTTACAAGACGATATCGCACAAGGGCCAAATATTGGTGGAGGACAAGGGGATTTACCTCAAGTCCAAGCCAGTGGCACGCTGATCAGTGGTGCGCTGCCTAAGCAATCACCCGGGCAGGTGATGCCGTTGAGTGACCCGGCACTAACCGGCACTGCCGTCGCGGTAAATCCAGTTAATTCGCCAACAGACGCAATGGTCAATCGCCTTGCGGTTGCCGAACGTGAAATCAAAAACGAGCGCCGCAACCAATGGCTGGAAATGAATCAGGAATCTGCGGTATCGGTTCTCTCAAATCTTAGCCAAGATTTACCAGATCACCTCAAGGGTACACAGAAAAGCTCGCCAGCGGCGGAATTCCTCGCCGAGAAGATCGGCGACGGTACCAAAGCGGAAATCGATCAGAATCTATTGCGTAGAATGGCCGAAGTAGCGGTGCGTAGAGTAGCAAGAAAACGCGGCGTAGCGGTTGAGACACCTCAGGTCAAACTGGAGGACTCTATGGCGGAGATCAACGTGACCTTTGTCGATGACGGTCGTGTTCTCGACTCTCCAGAAGACCTCGCTCAAGCATTTGAACATGCGATTACCACCGAGGTAGCACTCAAAGGGTTAGAGGTTGAAATCATGCTTTCATTATTCCGTTCTAAAGACGGTGAAGTAGAACGAATGACGGGTTCTGTAAGCACTGACGATGACGCCGTTGATGAGGACATGTTTGCCTGTGAAGTCTGTGATGGATTGGTTCGTGAATCCGATTCCGAATGCCCGCACTGTGGCGCATTATTCGAAGATGATGACGAGCCTGTGCAAACCAAATCAGGCCCCCCGAGCCCCGGTGGCCGCAGTGGACCTCCGGGTCCCGGCGGTAGAGGTGGACCCCCTGGCCCCAGTGGCAGAGGTGGACCTCCGGGTGGACCGAAGAAGGGACCCTCCGGCGGCGGACCTCCGGGTGGGCCAAAGAAAGGACCTCCAGGCGGTGGTGGCAGAGGTGGACCTCCAGGTGCACCGAGCAAAGGACCTCCGGGTGCACCGAGTAAAGGACCCCCCGGTGGACCGAGCAAAGGACCATCAGGCGGATCGGGCAGAGGACCCCCTGGTGGACCGAAAAAAGGACCGCCCGGTGGACCAAAACGCGGACCTCCGCGCTGAGAAAAAACAATTGGTGTGAATTCTCATTCACTTCTCAATCCGGCTTTGATCAATTCTCCGAGCAGGATTTTACCTATTTCGCTGGGATCACGGGCGCAAGCGATTCCCGCCGCTTCAAACGCCGCGAATTTCTCTTCCGCAGTGCCCTTTCCGCCAGAGATTATCGCTCCTGCGTGCCCCATCCTCTTGCCGGGAGGAGCGGTTGAACCAGCGATGAAACCGACTATTGGCTTGCTGACATTATCCTTGGCCCAAGCGGCAGCTTCCTCTTCAGCACTGCCACCGATCTCCCCGATCATCACAATGGCTTTGGTCTGTGAATCGGCCTCAAATGCTGCGAGGCAATCGATGAATCCCGTACCATTGACCGGGTCGCCACCGATTCCCACGCAGGTGCTTTGACCCTCGTCGATACTCATTGTTTGCGCCACCGCTTCGTAAGTCAGTGTTCCAGACTTGGATACAACACCGATTCTACCCTTTGCGTGAATATGACCCGGCATAATACCGATTTTACAACCACCTTGCTCACCGGGAGTGATAATACCTGGGCAATTTGGACCGATTAAGCGCACTCCTGAGCGTGAATTGACGTAGGACACCGCCTTGACCATGTCTAGGGTGGGAATTCCTTCGGTAATGCAAACGATGACTCCCTCTCCCTTGACCTGATGGAAGGCATCTGCCGCTTCCATTATCGCTTCACCAGCGAATGGTGGAGGAACGTAAATCACTGTTGCATCAGCATCTGTTTCTCTAATCGCTGAGATCATACAGCCAAAGACCGGCACCTCAAATACCCCGAGGTCGACCTTTTGTCCTTGCTTTCCAGGGGTGCAACCTCCGACGATGGCAGTGCCGAATTCGGCCATCATTGTTGCGTGGAAATGACCTTGCTTACCAGTGATTCCTTGAACTATTACCTTGGCATCTTCGCCGATCCAAATACCCATCAAACACCACCTCCAATCAATGAAACTATTTTTTCAGCCCCTTCGGCCAAATCATCGGCAGCATGGATATTCAAGCCGCTATCGGCAAGGATTTTCTTACCCTGATCGACATTGGTTCCGGCAAGGCGAACCACCAATGGAATATTGAGATCGAGTGCCTTTGTTGCCTCTATAATACCTCTTGCAATGATATCACAACGCATGATTCCGCCAAAGATATTGACTAGAATCCCCTTGACATTTTCATCCTCAAGAATGATGCCAAAAGCGGTCTTAACCTGTTCTTCATCGGCACCGCCGCCGACGTCGAGGAAGTTGGCCGGCTCGCCGCCATAGAGTTTGATGACATCCATTGTCGCCATCGCCAAACCCGCTCCGTTGACCAGACAACCGATGTTTCCATCGAGATTAACATAGGATAAATCGGCCTCATCAGCCCTGATTTCGGCAGCGTCTTCCTCGGAAAGGTCACGCATTTCATCCCATGCTGTGCGGTGACGGAAGTGAGCATTGTAATCGAATCCAACCTTGCCGTCGAGTGCGATGATCTCGTCGTCCTCGCTCTTGACCAGTGGATTGATCTCGACCATGCTACAATCGTTATCGACGAATAAGCGGTAGAGATTGCCAATTAGAGTAAAAAATGATTTCAGTGCGGCCCCAGACAGCCCTAGAGCAACTCCTAAGTTCCTCTTCTGGAAGCCTAGTAGGCCGGTAGATGGGTCGACCCAGATTTTGTGAATCGCTTCTGGTGAGTTCTCAGCCACCTCTTCTATATCCATCCCACCCTCGGTAGAGGCCATTATCAATACCGATTTTTCCTCACGGTCTACCAAGATTGCGAGATAGTATTCATGGGCGATTGCACAGCCGGATTCGACATAGAGATTGCGCACGATTTTCCCTTCAGCACCGGTTTGTTTGGTGACCAGTAAATTGCCGATGATATTGGTCGCATAGGATTCGACCTCATGGCGGTTGAAGGCGATTTTCACACCACCTTCCATCACTACCGAAGAGCCATCGGGCGTGTAGAGTGTTCCTTTTCCTCTACCACCGGCATGGATTTGGCTCTTGACCGCAACGATTTGGCTATTGAGGGTGTCATAGGCTTGTACTGCCTGTTCGACACTGGTGCAGTGAATACCTTCGACCACCGCAACTCCATTATCCCTGAAAAGGGCCTTTGCTTGATACTCGTGAATATTCATCTCAATCGGCCTCGCCACCCGAACTAGAACCTTGAACCCTACGGATGCCGACGACTTCTCTGGACAGGGTTCAAACACCTTTGATATCTGGCTATTACCATGCAGGTGGTCATTCTCGCAGGAGGTGTCGGTTCGAGGATGCAGCCATGGACCAATTCCATGCCAAAGCCGCTATTACCGATGCTCGACCTGACTCTTTTGGAAAGAGTGGTCGAAAAAATTCCCGCGACGATGGTCGACGAGGTCATTGTCGCAGCCGGATATAAGGTCGAGATGATCGCCGAATATTTTGCAAAAAACGATCCGGGCTTCGATGTAACGATAGTCCATGAAGAAAAGATGCTTGGAACCGGAGGGGCGCTGAAGAATTGTCAGGACTTCATCAGCGGTCGATTCGCATGCTTCAATGGCGATATCGTGTCCTCGTTGCCCTTTGAGCAGATGTTAACCATGCACGATGCCAGTGATGGAATCGGCACTTTAGGCTTGTGGGAGGTAGAGGACCCAACTCGCTTTGGCATCGTTGGTCTGAACGATAACGGCCGGATAACTCGCTTCAAGGAAAAACCACTACCTCACGAGGTATTCTCAAATCTAATAAATGCCGGCAGTTATATCCTCGAAGAGGATATTTTTGCGCTGATGCCAGATGGAAAACATAGTATCGAGCGCGACGTCTTTCCACAACTAGCTGAGCAAGGTCAACTCTCAGGCTTCCCATTCAAGGGCTGGTTCATCGATGCTGGGACTCCCGCTTCGTGGCAAGATGCGGTGAGCAGATGCCTTAGTGAGGGGATGTTTACCAGTGGTTCGAGGAAAGGTAGTTCGTGGTGTGCTAACGAGGTAGTAGACGCTGAAAACTCGATGATTGAGCAAGGTGTTTCCAGTGCTGGTTCAATTTTGGACTCGACGATATTGAGTGGATCTTCTATCGGCAAAGACTCACGGATAACCCGCTGTTTAATCGGGCGCGATTGCCAGATCGGTAAAGGGGTGGAGTTGGTCGATGTAATCGTCGATCACGGGGAAAATATTGCTGATGGCTACCAACAGAGCGGGGGAACATTTCCTCTTCCGCAGCAATGAAAAAGGCGATTCAACAGGCGGCCATATGGCCGCACCACTAATAGTTGTCAACTTCAAAACCTATGCCTCTGCATCTGGGCACAGAGCAGATGCACTAGCAGCCCACATGGCTTCACTCGATACGGATGCCAGATTGGTCGCCGCAGTGAGCGCATTTGACCTTTCGTCGGTAGCGGCTATCTCCGGCGTAGAGGTTTGGTGCCAACACCTCGATGATGTTTCGCAAGGTTCGGCAACCGGTTGGCTTGAGATTAATACCGCTATTGAGAGAGGTGCTGCTGGTACATTGATCAATCATGCCGAGCATAAAATCTCGATTGAAGAGGTAAAGAAAATACTCGACATGCTACCCGAGGGGATGCCGGTTTGTGCTTGCGCAGCCGATGTCGATGAAGCGAGGGCATTGGCCGCACTTGGGCCAACGTTCATCGCGGTAGAACCTCCTGAACTAATCGGCGGTGATATCTCAGTGACCAGTGCTGACCCTGCGATTGTTAAAGATACGGTCGCCGCGGTAAAGGAAGTCAACCCAGAGGTGCGTATTCTTTGCGGCGCTGGGGTTAAAAACGGAGCTGACGTTACCGCGGCAATCGCATTGGGGGCTGAGGG
>Ga0066376_10004761_pt1 | contig 11718 bp, 8 predicted proteins | sample Knorr_S15_td_Bot_FD_77009 | JGI IMG/M metagenome (GOLD analysis project Ga0066376, IMG submission 77009) | Marine microbial communities from Southern Atlantic Ocean transect - Knorr_S15_td_Bottom_ad_5009_LV_A | ecosystem: Environmental > Aquatic > Marine > Oceanic | place: Southern Atlantic... | reverse complement strand
ATTAAGGAGGACACATGGCCAAACCAAGGCTGATTCTTGTTCTGGCCGTAATGGCTTTAGTTCTTGCCATTCCTTCAATGGTTTCCGCCCAACTGTTGCCATCGCACGTGTTGGTAGGCACTGCCATGATAGATGGCTCTTCAGCGCCGGATGGCGCAGTGGTAACAGCTTGGATCAACGGGGCGGAAGTCAAATCGACCACCGTCTCAGACGGACATTATGCTCTTGTGGTCGACAAACCCGAGGAAGGGTCATTGATTTCATTCAAAGTTGATGGCAACGATGCTCCAGAAATCACAACGTGGACCCAAGGCGTTGCCGAGCTCAACCTCTTCGCAACCAGTGAGCCGGTGGTGCCAGGGCGTGTGGTCAACATAGTCATGGCCGAACTTAACGATTCCGGCCAATCAGGCACAGCCGCCCTCACAGAGTTGGGACCCAATACCCGAGTGGAATTGTCTCTTTCCGAGGGTACTCTCCAGTCCGAATCGGTCCACATACACTTGGGACAGTGTGAAACCCCGGGTGGCGTCGATGTTGGTTTAACTAGTTACGCCGGCGGTAGTGGCGAGTCCACTAGCATGGTCGCAAAAACCATTGCTATGCTCATGGACGGTAACCACTACATCAATAACCACGAAGCTGACAATCCTGGCACCTCCACCGCCTGTGGCAACATCCCTTCCTACGTGGCAGCGACTGTTGCGACTGCCTGGGCTGGCCTTAGCCAGTACTTGGTGGACGACCGCGGCATGAGCCTCTATATGTTTACAGTGGACGTAAAGGGCACGGATTCCACTGACCCAGTCGCGAACTGCACCGGACCCTGTGCCAACTTCTGGCCTCCTCTTTGGACCGCTGGAGACCCAGTCGCTATGGACCAGCCCGAGTTCCGGGACGGCGCTAACGCAGAGATGCTGGGCACTGTTGAATGGGAAGACGGCCGGTCACAGGCCACCTACAATGGCTATCCTTTGTATTACTACTTCAAAGACCTGGCTCGAGGGGAAGTGTACGGACAATACGGGGATTGGTTCCTCCTAGCTCCGCAAGGCACCCTCTTGGTCGGGGGTACCAACGTTGACCCCGCGGGACCACTTCAGAACGGTCAGGACGGCGAGGATGGTGACGATGGTGACGATGGTGACGCTGGCGCAAGGGGGGCTGAGGGCCCAGAGGGACCTGAAGGAACCGCAGGCCCATCAGGCTCTGCCGGGAATACGGGGCCGGCAGGCTTACAAGGCGCAGCAGGGCCCGCAGGAAATGCAGGTTCCGCAGGAATTCAAGGCGAAGACGGGGGCAGCGGCAGCGCCTTAGCCATCATAGCTCTGATTCTGTCGGTAGTCTCTCTCCTAGGCGCTGGCGGAGTCTTCTTCCTGAGACGAGGCAGCTAGTCTAGCTTAGATATATCCACCAAATCAGGCACCAAATCAGGCACCAAATTAGGCCAATGAACCCTGCTCCGATGCTATTGGAGCGGGGTTCTTGATTTCTTGCGATGTCATAGGCATCCTTGTTCAGGGCCAAGTAGCCTACCAGAGCATGCCAGGACATGTATATAGTTTCAAAACTCCTCTTAAGCCGCATCCATCTCCATTGAAACGAGAATCTCCATCCGGCAGGATGTAATAAGCAATCTGCGTCCGTTAAACCCGATCAAAGACTGATGGGCGGCTGGTTCTGTTGAGGACGTCAAGACCAGGGAATCAGAAGGGGGGATGAGGTGGGGCGGCAGCTGACTTTGCTATTTCTAGCGATTATGGTGATGGCCATTTCCACTTTAGCCGCAGTGCCCCAGCAGGGGGAAAGGCCGCCTCAACCATTCTTTCAAGACTTCTATTCGGGCTCCGTTACGCTACAAGGGGCGCCCGCCCCAGCAGGCACAATACTTATTGGTTGCTTGGTTGATTGCGAAACCAGGTTCCAAAGCAAATCCGTTGAAATCCAAGACGGTGGAATCTTTGAGATGCTTGAGGTCAATCCGACAGACCAAGCGTTAATCGGCCTTCCGGTAAGCTTCTATATAATCAATGAATTCGGGCGTATCAAGGCCCTGGAAACAGCAGATTTTACCGCCATATTCGATTTTCACGTTGTGGATTTAACCTTCACCGATGGTCTGCCAGCGCCGACTCCCATTCCCACCGTCACTCCAACTCCCCAACCCACTCCCACAGCAATTCTACCTGTGCCTGGAGACCCGGCTATCACGGAGATTCCCCGGTTGGCGTTGATAATTGGAGCTGCCGCAGTGGCAGTAGGGGCCGGGATGATACTACTGGCCAGGCGCCGAACAGAGTAGTCTCCATCGACACATTTTAGGAAACACATCCCGGGATTAGCCCTTCTCATGAAGCCTGGAGAGGCCTTTCCTACTATACTTGGCAACCGGCCTTGCCAGCCGCTTGCCCGTGACGTTCTAGGCTGCCCGGCCCTGCGGCGCCAACAGAACCACCCTCATGTCCGGTGTAAGGTTGGATGAGGTAGCAATCAACCGCGGTTGTGTTTGCGCCTCGCTCAGTCCCATTCGGCTCAAGAAAACGTCCACCCCTTGCAATGCTTCGTCTATCGGCGGGACGCTGTAATGCATGGGAATCACAACCTTGGGGCCCAGGTCCTGCATCAACTGAAGCACCGCATCCAAATCCAGGGTGCAACCGCCTCCCGTTGGCACCAGCAGCACATCCACCGGAGACAAGTCATCAACTTGCTGGGGGCTCAGTGGTTCTGTAATGTCACCTAAATGGCAGATATTTACCCCGTCCATCTCTATGGAATAGGCGACGTTACGCTGGTCCGTTGCTGTGTTCGGAGGCAAAGGCGTCATAACGCCCCGGACGCTTATCCCCGAGAATTCGTACTCGCCAGGGGCACTGAACACCTTGGGCGCCCCCGCCAAATCCTCCACGCTACCGTGATTCGGATGGGTATTGCTGATGGTGACTACCGTAGAAGGCCGGACTTCCGGCTTCAATCCCAATGAAAGAGGATAAGGGTCGGTGATGACCACAAGCTCATCGGACCTCAGGCGAAAACAGGAGTGTCCCAACCAGGTTATGTCCACGATTATGCCGCTCCTAAGCCTTACTTACTTACAAGTTTATCAAGGGGTGGTAAAAGTTGGCCGTGAATCTTGAGTGTGGTTTACTGTGAGCGTTGATAGCAACAAAGAGGAAAGTTCGCTATCTCCTGATTCATGGTGGTTTCTCTGGGGGCTAAGGCGAGTATGAAGTATAATAACATTGTTTATGGCCGGTCAACGACCGTGGAGTCACTTCAACGCAGGACGGTCGTTACAACGTCTCAAAAAATGCAAAATTAGAGTTTGCCACAGTCTACTTCGTGGGCTGAGTTAGCCTCTAGACTATCTAATGAGGAAATTAGCCCTTAAATCGACTCTCACAGCTTTTCAGACATGAACCAAGCACAATCCGTCGACTCCCCATCGGTTATTTAGCTGTGAATGCAAGAATGGGCCAAAATAAATCTACAGGCCAGTCCCCGCTATGTTAGTCAGCCAAGTGTCAATCAGACAATTGAGGAAAAACCCATGGCGGTAAATAACGACGACATTGCCCAATTGTTCCAGAACATGGGCACGCTGCTTGAGATGAAAGGCGACTCGGTTTTCAAAGTGAGGGCCTACCAGCGAGCCGCCCGAACCATCGAGAACCTGTCCTTTCCCTTGGCTCAAGCCGTCGCCGACGGCACCGACTTGAAGAATATACCCGGCATTGGCAAAGCCATCAACGACAAGATTCACGAACTTCTGGACTCCGGTCGAGTGTCCGCCTATGAAAAGCTGGTGGGAGAGTTGCCTGACGGCGTTTTGACCCTCATGGATGTTCCCGGCGTCGGCCCCAAGACAGCCATGCTCATCACCCAAGAGTTGCAGATCAGTACCATCGAAGGCGTTGAGCGGGCTGTACAGGACGGCAGAATGGCCGCCTTGCCAAGAATGGGCCAGAAGGCTGCGGACAACATCTTGCGCCACGTCAAGAACCTGCACACCAAGGATCAGAGAACCCCCATAGGCCAGGCCTTACCCTTGGCCGAAGAAGTCATCAGCCAACTCCGCCGAGCTTGCCCCGACATCGGCCCTCTTTTCCCAGCGGGCAGCCTCAGAAGGTGGGAAGAGACCATCGGCGATATAGACTTGGTGGGAACGTCACCCAACCCGGAGCAGGCCGGAGACGCCTTGGTTGCTCTGGACATCGTTCGAGAGGTGGTGGTTCACGGCCCAAAAAAGACCAGTGTTATCGTGGAGCCCGGGGTACAGGTGGACCTGCGGCTGAGCGACCCTGGCTCGTTTGGAGCAATGCTCCAGTACTTTACGGGCAGCCAGCAGCACAATATTCGCCTCCGAGACTACGCCAACCGCATGGGGCTTTCCCTGAACGAATACGGGATTACCGACCTGAGCACCGGAAAGGTTGAGGAGTTCCCCGACGAAACAGCTTTTTATGCCCGCTTGGGGTTGCCCTACATATCACCGGAATTAAGGCTGGGAATGTGGGAGTTGGACTCCGCCCAAGAAGGCCGATTGCCGGACTTGGTCCAAGAGTCCGACCTTACCGGCGACCTCCATTTGCATAGCGATTGGAGCGACGGCCGCGACCCCATAGAAGCCATGGTGGTCGCTGCGGCGGACCAAGGCTATCAATATATGGCCTTGACCGACCATTCTTCGGGCCGCGGCATCGCCAATGGTCTATCCGATGAACGGCTGAGCGAGCAGATTGCTCTACTGCGCGCCCTCCAAAGCAAGCACTCTATAAAGATTCTGTGCGGCTCTGAGGTGGACATACGGGCCGACGGGACATTAGACTATCCAGACGAGTTACTAGCCCAACTGGACGTGGTGGTGGCATCGGTCCATTCTGCCATGGGCCAGGACAGCGAAACTATGACACAACGTATTATCAAGGCCATGCACCATCCGGCCGTGACCATCATTGGTCACCTTTCCACCCGGTTGATCGGGCGGCGGGAGCCCACTGAGTTCGACTTGGAGGCTGTGCTCCAAGCGGCCAGGGAAACTGGCACGGCCCTGGAAATAAACGCCTCCCCCGAGCGGTTGGACCTGAAAGATATTCACGCCTACCGGGCCAGAGAGTTGGGTGTGCCGTTGGTAGTTAGCACCGACTCTCATCACTACGCTGATTTACCCCAAAGGCGTTTCGGCATAGCCGTCGCCCGCCGTGCTTGGTGCGAGTCCAAACACCTCCTAAACACTCTGCCGGTTGACCAATTCCTCGCTTTCATCAAGGCCCCCAAGCCGGGACGCTTGAGTGTCTTCGACGCAGCCTTAGCCAGGGGCAATTAGCATGGACCCAGAAATCAACCAAAGCCCGTTTCCGGGTGAAGTCGAAGACCCCAGTCTGGCTCAGCAGACTCCGGAGGCTTTGCTGCACTTGAAAAACCGGGTGCTGTCGGGAACGCCTTGGCACCTTGCTCTGTTGGAGGCCATTGGTCTGTGGACGCTGCCTCAGGAAGAGTTCCAAGGCCGCACCTACCAGTACCTGATTCACGGTGAAGCATTCGATTGGCTGGTTCTGGCGGAAAGGTTATGTGTCGAACTGGACGGGATCATCCCTGATAAAGAAAAAGAAACCTTGCTATTTACCGGCAAATTCCCCGAGCCCGTGGAGCCGGAGAAGTTTCGCGAGTTGTTGGGCGCCAAGAAGCACGGAGCCTACCTGAATTTCTGGTACGGCGTGGTGGTGGAAGAGGCACTGCAGTTATCTGTGGAAGAGGCCGTGCGCAAGAGGCACATCGCCAGGTGTTATTCGGATAGCGAGGACATGATTGAAGAAGCCTTCAGCCATCTTTACGAGGCTTCCAAGGCCGACCTAATCGAGCAGTTCCGTACCGAAGTGCACCTCAGCAGTCGCATCCCACTTAGCCTTTCCGACACTAAGCAGTTCACCTACTGGCTCCATAAACGGCGGATAAAAATCTGGGACCCAGCGCGGGTGGCCAGTGACACAAACCGTGGTATGAAGCGGTTAGAAGTCTTGGAAGAAGCAACAGCCGTGGCCGCACCCGAGAAGGTCGGGGTTTAACGTTCCAACTGTTTCCCGTTGTCGGCTGATATCTATATTCGTCCACCGATTCTCCAAAACAAACCCCAACAACAAGAGACATTCCCTTACTCACTACTGCTTCCCCGGCATCTCCCTCTAAGCTGACCTTTCGCCCCTTAACCACACCCATTCTCATGGACGCTCCCAGCCTATCAATGATATATTTGCTTGGAGTTCGCTCCTGATTTTTAGATGGGGTATCTCCGATTCACGGGACTTCCGAATCTGACGAGACCCCCTGGCAATAAAGGACCACACAATGACCTTTCGGGCCTCATCCGACATTCCCAGCGCCTATAACGCGGCTGATGTTGAGCAGCGGATTTATCAGGAATGGCTGGACAAGGACTACTTCACAGCCAAGATTGAAGCGGGTAAAGAGCCGTTCACCATCATCATGCCACCACCCAACGTGACCGGTGAGCTCCACTTGGGTCACGCTCTGGAAAAGGCACTTGAAGACGCTCTGGTCCGCTGGCACCGTATGCTGGGCGACCCCACCCTCTGGCTTCCCGGCACCGACCACGCCGGCATCGCCACCCAGTGGGCCGTCGAGCAACGCTTGGCCAAAGAAGGCAAGAACCGGCATCAATACGACCGGGACGATTTTACGGAATTAGTGTGGGAACACGTCCGCAAATTCGGTGGAATTATCCACGAGCAATCCCGGCGCTTGGGCATCTCGGCAGACTGGAGCCGCCACAAGTTCACCTTGGACCCGGGACCCAGCCGGGCAGTACGCACTACTTTCCTGAACCTATACAACAAGGGTCTTATCTATCGCCACGAGCGAATCATCAACTGGTGCCCACGCTGCGCAACAGCCCTTTCCGACCTGGAAGTGGACTACCAGGAAGTGGACGGCACGCTTTACTACATACGTTATCCCCTAACCCCTCGCCCCGAGGAAGAAGAGCCAGGGATAAAAGAATACGTGACAGTAGCCACCACACGCCCTGAGACCATGCTTGGTGATACCGGCGTCGCTGTCCATCCCATCGACCCCAAATACAAGGATGCGGTGGGCCGATCGGTCATATTGCCCATCATGGACCGCATCATACCGGTGGTGGGCGATGACGCAATCGAAGCCGATTTCGGCACCGGGGCGCTGAAAGTCACCCCAGGCCACGACCCCGTGGACTTTGACATCGGCCAGCGTCACGACTTGCCAATCATCAATATCATCGGTCTGGACGGAAACATCACCGAGGCTGGCGGAAAATTCGCAGGGATGGAGCGCTTCCAGGCACGCAAGGAAATCGCTGCCGAACTCGACTCCATGGGACTGCTGGAAAAGGCCGAGGATTACCATCATTCAGTGGGCCATTGCCAACGTTGCGCCACCGTTGTAGAGCCGCTAATCAGCCTCCAGTGGTTCGTCAATCTGGGCAAGCACGACCAACCCGACAGCATCGCAGGACGGGCATACGCCGCCGTGGCTGGCGGCGATATTCGAGTGGTGCCCGAGCGATTCAACCGAGTGTACCTAAACTGGCTGGAGAACATACGCGACTGGTGTGTCAGCCGCCAATTATGGTGGGGGCACCGCATTCCCGTTTGGTACTGCGGCGACTGCGCCCATTTGACCGTCTCGGTGGAAGACCCTTCCAACTGCGCTGGTTGCGGTTCCGCAAAACTGGAGCAGGACCCCGACGTGCTGGACACTTGGTTCAGTTCCGGTCTGTGGCCTCATTCCACCTTGGGCTGGCCGGAAGAAACCGAGGACTTGAGCTACTTCTATTCAACCTCAGTCTTGGAAACAGGCTACGACATCCTGTTTTTCTGGGTTGCTCGCATGATTATGCTGGGCATCGAGAACACCGGCCAAGTGCCATTTCGCACAGTTTTCCTTCACGGCTTAATCAGGGACGCCACCGGCGCCAAGATGAGCAAGACTAGGGGCAATACCATGGATCCCCTGGAATTGGCCGACAAGTACGGCACCGATGCCGTTAGGTTCGCCCTGACCACCGGCACTGCCCCCGGCAACGACCTGCGGTTCACGGAATCAAGGCTGGAATCGGCCCGAAACTTCGCCAACAAAGTCTGGAATGCCGCCAGGTATGTCATCACCAGCCTGGAGGGCAAACCTGGGTTGGAGGGCTGGCGCAGCCTACCTTCGCCCAGCAATCGTCAGGACCGCTGGATCGTGGCCCGTTTGGACCGAGTCACCGCTGAAGTGAACACTTCCATGGAAAACTTCGAGCTTGGTGAGGCACAACAAAAACTATACGATTTCATCTGGAACGAGTTCTGCGACTGGTACATCGAGATGGCCAAGATTCGCATGCGGTCAGGAACCGGGCCGTCGCCTCTACCCGTCTTGGCTCATGTTCTTGAGCGTACGCTGCGGTTGCTGCACCCCTTCATGCCCTTCATAACCGAGGAAATCTGGCAGAATCTGTTGGCCCGGCTGCCCAAAGAAACATCGACAGAAGGCGATATCGCCGAGTCAATAATGGTTTCGCCTTACCCGACGGCCAATGGCGATAGGCAAGACGACCAGGCCGAAGCGGAAATATCTCTGGTAATGCAAGCAATCCGGGCCGTCCGAAACGCAAGGGCTCAGCTACACATCCCGGCCAACCAACAGCTGGAGGCGTTGGTGGAGGCCAACGGGTCTCAGAAGGCCTTGGAAGAGGAGTCGGAGGTAATCCGCACTCTCTCCAAGGTGAATCCCTTGCGCATATATTCCAGTGATTCGGTCCCGGAGAACACCGCCCGGGGTGTCACCTTGGTGGTCGACCAGTTGGTGGTCCACCTGCCATTGGAAGGAGTAGTGGATCTTTCTGCCGAGGCTGCTCGGCTAAAGGCGGAAAGAGACGACTGTGCCAGCAACTTGGAGCGTGTTTCCAAACTGGTTTCCAATCCCAACTTCCGGGCAAAAGCCAAGCCGGACGTGGTGGAAGCCGAAGAAGAGCGACTCAAAACCTTGCAAGAACGAAAGCAGCGCCTTGACGAGATAATCCAACAGATTGGCGGCTGAGACAATCAATATGCGCCCGACTGTGATTCAGCCCCTGACACAGGAAGAATAACCATGGCGACCGCCAAGATGGGCATCATAGGCTTCCCCATCCGCCACTCTATCTCTCCGGTATTCCAACAGGCCGCCCTCGACTATTTGGGCCTGGACGCTACCTACGAAGCCTGGGAGGTCGAACCCGGGAGTGTTGGCGAATTCGTCAACGGCCTGCGCAGCCCCGACACCTTGGGGATAAACGTCACGGTGCCTCACAAAGAAGCGGTGATTCCTTTCTTGGACGAGGTTGACGATTGGGCCACCAGCGCCGGAGCGGTCAATACCATTGTCAACCGAGAAGGGAGGCTGACCGGGCACAACACGGACGGACCAGGGTTCTTGAGAGCCCTGCGGGAAGGCGGAAACTTCGGCCCTCAAGGTAAAAATGTCTTGATACTGGGTGCCGGTGGCGCTGCCAGAGGCGTGGTACTTGCTCTGATAAAAGATGGCGTAGGCCGCCTCACCATTGCTAACCGGACCTTGGAACGGGCGCAGCAACTCAGCCGCATGGCTCGTGACAATGGCTCGGACAGCCAATCAATCTCGCTTGAAGAAGACGGCCTAGCAGCAGCAGCAGCTTCGGCAAACCTGATAGTCAATTGCACCACGGTGGGTATGTCCCATGGTCCCGATGAAGCTGGCTCACCACTGCCGCCAGCGATGATACCAGCCACCTCCTTGGTCTACGACCTGGTGTATAATCCACTGGAAACTCCGTTGCTACGCGATGCGGCAAGGGCCGGGGCTGGGACGTTGGGCGGCATCTCCATGTTGGTCTACCAAGGGGCCTTGTCATTCAAGATGTGGACAGGCCAAGACGCCCCTGTGGCAGTGATGCTTGAGGCTGCCACCAAAGCCATGGCCTCCCGTTAATTTTTCGGCATAATTCCCTACACATCAGTTCTTTCGGATTCCCCAAATAGCTTAATCACCAGCGAGATTATGTAGATGGTCCGGTTCTTCACAGCAGGCGAATCTCACGGCCAAGGCTTGGTCATAATCATTGAAGGCGTCCCTGCCGGGTTGCCCATCACCGAGGACTACATCGCCGTCCATTTGGGACGGCGACAGCGGGGCTACGGCAGGGGTGGTCGCATGCTCATTGAGCAAGACCGCGCTCACATCATGTCCGGCGTCCGTCATGGGCGCACCCTCGGCAGTCCTATAGGCATGACACTGGAAAACCGGGACTGGGCAAACTGGCAATCAACTATGGCCGTTGAGGCCGTGGACGACCCCAACGCCGACGGTCGCGGCCAGCGAATCACTCGCATCAGACCGGGACACGCTGACCTACCCGGCGCTATGAAATACGGCTACGACGATGTCAGAGACGTGCTGGAACGCTCCAGTGCCCGGGAAACCGCCGCCCGTGTGGCCGCTGGGGCCGTCGCCATCAGGTTCTTGGAAGAATTTGGCATCATCTTACGGAGCCACGTGGTTTCCATCGCCGGAGTGTGGGCCAAGATTCCAGAGAATATCGACTGGAAGCTCGTCGAAGACTCCCCTGTTCGCTGCGCCGACCCCGAGGCCGCAGCTCTCATGATGGTAGAAATAGACGCAGCCAAAGAGGCTGGGGACACCGTGGGCGGCACGGTGGAGATAATCGCTGAAAACTTGCCCATTGGATTGGGTTCCCACGTGCACTGGGACCGGAAGCTGGACGGCCTAATCTCCCAAGCGCTCATGTCCATAAACGCCGTGAAAGCGGTATCCATCGGCCCCGGCTGGGAAACCGCCGACCTGAAGGGGTCTCAGGTGCAAGACGTGATTCTACCGGTCACCGACCCCGATAATCCTTGGCAACGCAAGACCAACATGCTGGGCGGGACCGAGGGAGGGATGTCCAACGGTATGCCTCTGGTGGCCCGCTTTGCCATCAAACCCATCGCCACCATGGTCAATCCACTGCCTTCGGTGGATTTGGACACAGGCGAGGCCGTGCAGGCCCACTATGAGCGCTCCGATGTCTGCCAGGTGCCCCCGGCCGGTGTGGTCGGCGAGGCTATGGTTGCCCTAGTGCTGATTGATGCCTTCATGGAGAAGTTCGGCGGAGACTCCATAGACGAGACTCGCCGCAACCTGCAAGGCTACCTCAAAACCGTGGGGCCACGTAAGGTTTATCAGTAAGCCCCCACGTTTCGGCTTCCACACGCCAAAATCATGATCCAAAGCCGAGCTCCTTCCCCCAGATCAATCTCCAGATTAACCTCCGGATCACCAACAGATTTAAGCGTTCCCGCCGGCGTCTGGCTGATGGCTGGTGTTTTCGGACTGGCGGTTGGCGCTTTGGTATGGCTCATTAGCGACTCTTTGGCGGACCGCGTGTTGTGGTTGGCCGAGGTTTACAGACACAATGGACTTCGGCTACTAGACCAGCAGGTACTCGATGTTTCCAGTGGGGTACGCGTTTGGGGCTGGTCCGGCATCATAGCCGGGTCGGTGGGACTCACTTTAGGCTGGCAACCGGTCAGAAAGCGGATTGTTGTAGCGGCGTCATGGCTCGCTGGCAAGACAACCCACCCGCTGCTCCTCCCCGCTGAATGATTTGGGGGGAAGTTTTTCCTACTGGCAGCGGCCGTGTTGGGTTTTACGGCCGTCAGCCAT
>Ga0066376_10004760_pt1 | contig 11720 bp, 14 predicted proteins | sample Knorr_S15_td_Bot_FD_77009 | JGI IMG/M metagenome (GOLD analysis project Ga0066376, IMG submission 77009) | Marine microbial communities from Southern Atlantic Ocean transect - Knorr_S15_td_Bottom_ad_5009_LV_A | ecosystem: Environmental > Aquatic > Marine > Oceanic | place: Southern Atlantic... | reverse complement strand
TCCGTCAGATCGTAGCGTCCGCCCATGTCTATGCTCCCACTGTTTGGAAGCTTGAATCACATAACGGGGGTTTTGTGAATCCCTTTTATGAGTACATGGCCTAGTTGGTGCCGAGAACGAGCGCCATACGGGTCGAGGTTTCGATGTCCATCTCCAGCTGGGTGAAGTCAGCGTTGACCTCACCGCTGAACGGTATTTTGATAGGGATCATGGGCACATACTTATAGGTGCCGGTAACAGTAACGAAAAATCGATTTGCGCCAAGCACTTCAAAGGTTACGGCAACGACGATGCGTGTCACATCGAGCCCCGGCGCATTGTCCTCTACGACTTGGGTAATATCGTTAGTGCTGGCGTTGAGATTGACCATGGTATAGCGCGCCGCTTCTTCGACGGCGAATTCCATGGTGTTCTTTGTCCAGAAGACCCGGCCGAACTCGAAAATGCCGTAGACCAGGAAGAGAAAGATCGGCAAGCCCAGGGCAAACTCGATCGCTACGGAGCCCCGGCGAGCCCGTATGAAGCGCATCAAAACACCGCCACGAGCTCGTCTGCTGAGATTTGAGTTTCGCATGGTCACGGCACCCGCAAGCTGGTGACGCCCTTAAGCACAACGGGGTCGGGAATTCCGGGATAGGGAAATATGGGCGTGAAGGTGTTTGACACGGTGACCCGCACGGACAGAGCAGGGAATTCACCGCCGGTACAGGACCCACCGCAACCGGTTGTGCCGGAAACCGCCGTTTCACTGCCGTCTGAACAGCTGCAAAATGTCTCCGTAGTGATAGTGGCCCCGGTAGCCAGATCCGTTGAAGAGGCCCGAACAGCGACAGCAATAGACACTGGGTCCTGGGAATTGCCGGGGCTTTGAACGGCATATTGGGCGCCGGCGCGCGATGCGCTTTGTATCTGCATCTTCTCATAGATGTACGAGCCAAGATCGACGGAGCCGAGCAGAATTGCCGCCAGCACGGGCGCCAGCAGGGCGAGTTCTATGGCGACCGAGCCACGCGCGCAATCGCGAAACGCCGCCGCCAATCGCGGAATGACCCGGAAACGGCCCGCCTTCCCCGGCTTCGATCCGCTGATATTCATCCCTTCTGTCCTCATTTCCATATGCTCACTCACCAAGCGACGCAACGAGTTTCCCGATGATGGGGGTGTCTTCGGCGGAGGGACAATTGGTTTGCAGTCCGGTATCGCCAGTGATGGTCACCTGCTTGGCGATCAGACGGGTGCAGCCACTGCCGGCCTCGCTGCCGCCTTGGAATGTGGTCTCCTGCGACGGCGTATAGATATAGCCTTCGAGGTCCAATTCCGCACCGCCAGAGAAGACATTTCTGTGCGTCGGACCCGAGTCGACGTTGCGATCCTGGTAGAACAGCACACCGGCATAGCCCGGAGCATCATCCGGAGCCTCGACTGGTGCGGTTAGCTGTATATCGGCGCCGCCGTTGACCTCGAAATTGCCGATCTTGCTGTCGGCGCCGGAGCTGGTGAGAATGATGGTCACGCCGTCGCCTGTGACCGAGGCATTGGCAGCTATATCGAAGTCGCCCTAGTCGATTATATAGACCCCTGGGGCCAAATCGATGGTTTGGCCCACCGCAACACTGAAGCCGCCGCATATGACCATGATGCCCCCATAATCCGAGGCGTCCAGGTCGCTGGAAGCCTTATAGCCGCCGCTATTGCCGCTGCCGAATGTACCTCTGTCACAACCGACATCGATATCCTCGTCGAAATCCGGATCAAGGGGATCAGTGGGAGGGTTAAGGTAGCCTGTTCCGTCGAATGCCGGTACGGCGAGGTTTTCAAGAGGGTCATCCAAGGGACCCGCCGCGCACGGGCGGTGATTCACTATTGAGCGTGCCGCCGCAGCCGCCTGAATCACCGACGGTACCGACGGTCGAAATGGAGGTTGTGGTAAGGGTCGCATTGCCGCCGACGCACAGAGCGTTGCCGGTCGTGGGATCGGAATTCACCGCAACACCGCAATTGAGTGTCGCCGTGCCGTTGCCGCTGACCTGGACCGCATTGGCTGTAGTCGGATCAAGGCCGAGAATGCAGAAATCACCCGAGATCGCCGTGTTGGCCACTGAGCGCGCCGTGGTGTTGAACTGTTGATTCGACGCGCCGATCAGATTGAAGAACGCCGTGGTGAAGAACAGCGGCATCTGGCGGGTGATGATAATTTCGACGGAACCCTCGTTGCCCGTGTTGGGCCCGGAGGTCGGCGGATTGTTGATGGTGATGAAGTCCGTCGCCGGGTCGTAATTATTGCGCGTGGCGTCGGCTGTCACCACTGCGACTATGATCGCCGCGTTCGATCCGTTGGCGACTTCGCCCCCGCCCGCCAGGGCAGCAGCGTCGGTGGTGTCCTGCAGGGCGCGTTTTTCGGCATACCAAATGCCGACATCGGCGGTGAGACCCATCATGCCGATAACCATGGGGATAAGCAGGGCGACGAGGATCGCCATGACGCCGCCGGTGTCGCGGCAAAAGCGGCCCACGAGCCGGGAGGCGCATGGTGCGGCTTGCCGTTCAATCGCTGTGGGTTTCTTGGCAATCATATATTTATCCAAATTTATTGCGCTGCTGACCTCGTTCCCACGGTTCAAATCGACAATAGCAATTATAGTCTCCTTAATCGGTTCTAACCATGGCGTATTCAACTCACTATGCATCGTGGATATCGAATTGTAAGTGACCACGATCACAACTGCCGCCCTCGATAATTCCCCCGATTTCACGTCCAGGGCTTGCCTTCGGCTCGATTTGCGCCAACATTCACCAGTAACGATGATGAAGCCCTAGACCGAAGGCGTCGATAGATGTTCATTCAGACCGAAGATACCGGCAATCCACAAATCGTGAAATTCCTTCCTGGCCGCGGCATTACGGGTTCGCGAAACCTTCATTTCGCCGATGCCGAACAGGCGGCCGAGGTCTCTCCCCTGGCCTGCCGGCTGTTCTCGGTCGACGGGGTGGGCGCGGTTTCCCTGGGCGCTGAGTCAATTTCCATCACCAAGGACGACGCCGCCGATTGGGCCGAGCTGCGGCCCTCGCTGCTGCGCGCCATCATGGAGCATTTCACGGCGGATGAGCCGGTTCTCACGCCCGACGCGCTCGATGATGATGGCGAGGATGAAGCTGGCCAGGAAATTGCCGACAAAATTCGCGAGCTGATCGACACCCGCATCCAGCCGGCGGTGGCCCAAAACGGCGGCGTGATCGAGTTTCGCGGCTTTGAGGATGGCATCGCCCTGCTCGACATCCAGGGGCCGGCCGTGGCCATGCTGTCGGGCATCGAGAACATGCTGCGGCACTATGTCCCTGAGATCACGGCGGTGCAATCCTTCGAAGAATACGAACGGCTGCAAAAGCCCGAGATGAACACCCCCGAGGCGCTGGCCATCCGCGAGCTTCTCGCCACCCAGATAAACCCCTCGGTCGCCGAACACGGCGGCCATATCGCCTTGATCGACGTGAAGCCGGAAACGGTCTACATCCGTCTCGAAGGTGGCTGTCAGGGCTGCGGCATGGCCGATGTAACCCTCAAGAACGGCATCGAGACCGCCATCAAGCAGGCCGTTCCGGCGATCACCGCCGTGCTCGATGTCACCGACCATGCCGGCGGCGACAATCCCTATTATTCACCGGGCAAGGGCGGCGCCAGCCCGCTCTGAGACCCGCGCTCCAGCCCATACTATGGCGCGACTGCTTCTGCTGATCCCGACCACGTCGTATCGGGTCGGCGATTTCATGGCCGCCGCCCAGGGGCTCGATATCGAGGGCCTCGATGTGGATCTGGTGATCGGGTCGAACCAACCTCCGGTACTGGCGCAATTCGCCGGCCAGCGCGGCCTGGCTCTCGATTTCACCGATATTGCCAAGGGCTGCCGGCAGATCGAAGCCTATGCGGCCGATTACCCCCTGACGGCGATCCTCGGCGTCGATGACGAGACCCTGCTGCTCGCGGCGACGGCGAGCGCGGCCCTGGGTCTGACCCATAATTCCCCCGAATCCGTGATTGCCACGCGCAATAAATACCGGTTTCGCGGCGCCCTCGCCAATGCCGGGCCACCGGCGCCCGAATTCCGCCTGGTCAACCTCGATCACGACGATGCGGCCCAGGCGGCGCGCGCCGCGTCCTACCCTTGCGTGCTCAAGCCCCTGGCCCTGTCGGCGAGCCGGGGCGTCATACGCGCCGATGATGAAGCCGAGTTCATCGCCGCCCATGGCCGCATCGCCGCCATCCTCGAGGCGCCCGAAGTGGCGGACGTCCAGGGCGAAGCGGCGCGGCAAATTCTCGTCGAGAGCTATATTCCCGGCGGTGAGGTCGCCCTCGAAGGACTGCTCCATGACGGTGAGCTTGAAATCCTCGCCCTGTTCGACAAGCCCGAGCCGCTGGTGGGTCCCTATTTCGAGGAGACCCTCTTCGTCACCCCGTCGCGCCTGCCCGCCACCGTGCGGCACGACATCGCCCAGGCCGCCCGCCAGGCCGTCGCCGCCCTGGGGCTGCGTCATGGTCCGGTCCACGCGGAATTCCGCGTCAACGAAAAGGGGGTCTGGCCGCTGGAAATGGCGGCGCGCTCGATCGGCGGCCTCTGCGCCCGAAGCTTAAATTTCGGCCCCGGCCCGAGTGGAAGTTCAAGACTCGGTCTTGAGGCGCTGCTCCTGCGCCATGCCCTGGGCCTGCCGATATTCATCAGCAAACAGGAACAGCGGCCCTCCGGGGTGATGATGATCCCCACGCCGGAGAGCGGAATCCTGCGCGAAGTGCGCGGTCTGGAAGAGGCCCGCGCCGTGGCCGGCATCGAGGATATCACCATCAGCATTGTAGCCGGCCAGCCGGTAGCGCCGCCGCCCGAGGGCTACCGTTATCTCGGCTTTATCTTCGCCCAGGGCGACAGCCCGGACGCGGTCGAAGCGGCTCTGCGCAGCGCCCACGCCAAGCTGGAAATCGTCATTGATAAAAATTAAAATAATACTTTAAATTTTTCTTTTAAATAACTAATTTAATTTATTAATATTCTCTGGCATACGGTCTTTTATGGTACGGATATGGTCGGGGCCGAGGCCGCAGCAGCCGCCGATGATCTGCACCCCCTTCTCTACCCAAGCCGCCATGGTTGCGGCGAAATCGTCGGGCGAGGCGACGTCGCCGAAGTTCCAAATCGGCATGGTGAATTTCTCGCCCGATTCAGGGTAGGCCATGGCCGGTCCCGACCAGTTTTCCATCAAGACATCGAGCGCCGGGCCGGTATCGGCGATCGTGCTGTGCATCACCCCCGCCGCCGAGCCGCCGACCGCCATGACCTTCGACAGCACATGATCGAAGCGCGTGTCGGCGGCGCTTTTGGAATACATCAACACGGTCTCGCCATCGTCGGCGAGGCGGCAACTGAAGCCGACCCAGACCGGCAGCCCCGTCGCCACCGCCGCCTCCAGGGCGTAACAGGCATGCTCGACGTCCATCATCATTTCCATGAGCAAAAGATCGACGCCGGCGTCGGCCAGACAGTCCGCCTGCTCCCGATAGTTGGCCTTGGCTGCCTCGGGCGTCGGTATCTTTGATTGATCGAGACCGCCGTTGAAACAGGAAATGGAGCCGGCGATCCATACCGGCCGCTCGGCCGCCGCGTCCCGCGCCTCGCGCGCCAGAGCCACGGCCTGGTTGTTGATGGCGATGACCTCATCGCCGAGACCGGCAGGCTCGAGCACATGGCGGGCCGAGGAAAAACTATTGGTGGTGATCACGTCGGCGCCGGCGCAGATATAATCCTCATGCAGGCCGCGCAACAGCTCAGGACTGGTCTTGGTCGCCACGGCGCACCAGGCCATGCCGTCCATGGCGGCGCCGCGCCGTTGCAGCTCGGTGCCGATGGCGCCGTCGAGAATCGGCGGCGAGCCGATCCTGTAGCCTATCCATGTGGCACCTCTGCTATTAGATTTTAACAAGCGATGATCATGCGGGAGAAAATACGATGAAACAATATCTCCGAGACCAGGTCGATTGGCCGCAGGCGTTCCCACCCGAAGAATATACCGATCGCCGCGCTAAGGTTCGCCGCGCCCTGGCGTCGAACGATCTCGACGGCATCTACATCACCCAGCCTGCCGATATCACCTATCTCACCGGCTATGACCTGATCTGGTACCATTCTCGCAACCTCACCGGGCTGTTGCTGCGCGCTGATTCCGACGACCGCTTGTTCTTCGACGGATGGCCCCACACCACCATGGTCTCGACGACGCCGGAGATTACCGATGTCGTGATATTTGAGCGCGGTCCGGTCGAAGACATCATCGCCCTGATCACTGACCGGATCGCGGCTATGGGGCTGGCCGGCAGCCGGCTGGCAACCCAGCGCTGGAGCTATGCGCCCCATGCGGACGTTATGGACAGCCTGATCGAAAGCCTGCGCGAAGCCGGTGCGACCGTCACCGACGCTTCATTCCTGATTGAAGAAGTCCGGCTGATCAAGTCGCCGCTTGAGATCGCGGTCATGCGCCAATGCGCCACCATCGCCGATCAGGCCATGGCCGCGGCGCGCGACGCCATCCGGCCGGGCATCCTGGAGACCGAGATCGAGGGCATCCTCGTCGGCGCCATGATGGCCGCCGGCGGCGGCTACCCCGCCCTCCGCTCGATGATCGGCTCGGGGCCGCGCAGCGGCACCCACCACTCCCCGGCGCAGATGCGCAGCGTCAAGCCGGGCGATCTGGTGTTTATCGATTTCTGCGCCAGCCTGCACCGCTATCACGTCAACCTCAACCGCACCTATTCGCTTGGGCCGCCCGACCCGCGCTGGTCTGATCTGATGGACAAATCGGCGGGCTGCATCGACGCCGTCATGGCGGGAATTGCGCCCGGAGACAGCCTCTACAAGGTCCACGCCATCGCCGACGACTACATCGATGAGAGCGGCCTCAGATCCTATTGTTGGTACAATGGCGGCTATACCCTGGGCATCGCCGTGCCGCCGGATTGGGTCGGCGTCCACCGCACTCACCCGACCCCCGGCGGCCCCGGCGACCGGACCCTGGAGCCCGGTATTGTGTTCAATCTCGAAAATCAGTTCGATGTCTGGGAAGACTGGCCGGGCGGCAGCGGAGCGGCCTATATCGAAAGCTTTCTGATGACCGAAGACGGCCTCGAGCTGCTCTCCGAACTGCCGCGCAATCTGGTCGTGGTGTGATTTAGAATTCGATGGGAATGATCTTGCCGAGCCCGGACAGCTTGAGCATCTCCTTCACCTGGCCGCGAGGACGGCGAATAGTCAACTGCACATGCTTCGCCTGGGCCATGTCACTCATCAACACCAGCATTTCCAGGCCGTAGAAATCCAAGCTGGTGAGTTTATTCAGGTCGAGCACGCAGCGGCCACCACCCATTTGATTGAAAATCTCTATCATCTCGCGGACGACCGTCTTGTCGGGAGCGCTGAAATTGCCCATCAACTTGACTTCATGAGCCTTCTCGTTGCTTCGGAACTTGTAATCAAATTCACCCAATGTATTTCACATCATTGAGCGGCCGACCAGCGGCAAGACACTGATCAACAAGGAAACAATTCTGAGCAATACGGGGCTGCGGCGTGTCGCGCATGATCTGGGTCCTTTCGGTAGCCCCGCTACCTGACAAGCATGATCAGGCCGGAAGCTTTGCGCCCCATCGTCGCCGATGGTTTGCCGGTTCGAGGATCAACGAGCGTCGCCATTGATGACGGCGACAACCCATACTGAGTTGTGATGGTACGGGAACAGTGTTTAAGAAACCGTGAAACGCGGCGAGGGAAAGCGCCGCTTTTCTCCCAATGCGCCGCACTAACCTTGCGTATTTAGGCCTTGCAAATTCAGTCGGGCGGCGATGTAGCGCAGCGCCGCCAGATACCAGGCGCGGCAGGTGTTGGGCGCCTTGCCGGCGAAGCGCGCGATCTTTCGCCACGACAGGCCGTTTGCTCGGCTCCACAGAATATGCTGGGCGTCGCGCGGCAACCAGCGCAGCCAGTCAAGGGTCTGATCGAGCCGGGTGATGGCTTCGGGTGCTACCGGGCTGCGAGGCGGGCGATAACCGGCGCAGCCATAGGCTTCGTGGGCATCGTGGACATAATCGGGCCAGCTTGTGAGACGCCGCCGCATGGTCGGCGCCGGCACCCGGGCGAGCGTATCAACCGCTTCGATAATGCGATTCTCGACGCGGGTTTCGCTCCACGGGCCGGGCCCGCGTACATCCTCGGCACTTCGGTTGGTCGTCAGCGTCAACTCCTGCATGGCAAATTCCTTATCGGTTATGATTGGTCGCCCTTCCGCAAACCACGGTTTCACACCATGGCGCTTGTGAAGGGTCCATCCTCGAGGCAGCCGGGGCAGATGCGGTTGCCCGGATGGCTGCTGTCGAAACTCTCGCTGCAATACAGACAGCGGCGGCGGGCCCTCTGATCGGCCTGACCATGATCATGGCCGGATGCGCTCTTGCGCCGGGCCGGCAAGCCGCAGCCCTGGACGCGCAGCTTGTAAATCTTGCATTCCACGGCCCGCGCGGTCTTGCCAAGGCGGCCGGCTATTTCGGAGGTGGTCAGCCCCTCACCCCAGTGCCGCCGCAACGTTTCAATGGTTTGTTCGGACCAGCTGGAATTTAATGTTCTGTTTATGTTCTTTTTCATATTCTAGATATGAGGGAATAATCCCACTTTATAAAGGGGATTATTCCCATGTGCTATTCCCAACGTATCAGTGCATAATGGGATTAATCACGTTACCCAGGGGATCGACCATAAGGAACGCGATATGGCCGGAGAGTTGGCGAACGAAATACGGAACAGAATGGAGGCCGGCGGTTTCAATCAGAAATCCCTGGCCCGTGCCGCCGGGCTCAATGAGACCGCCGTGCGTGACATATTGATCGGCAAGTCTCGCCATCCGCGCCACGACACCATCCAAAAAATTGCCAGCGCCCTGCACTGCAAAGCTGCCACGCTGCTCGAGCCGGACATCACCATCGGGCCCGTCCCCGGCCATGAGAAGTACGTCGATGAACTGGTTTTCGTGCCGACCTACGAAGTCGCCGCGGCGGCCGGCGACGGCATCGTGATCGACCATGAATATGAGACCGGGCGCCTCGCCTTCCGCCATGAATGGCTGCGCTCGGTGACAACGGCGACGCCCGACGATCTGGCGGTGATCACCGTGCATGGCGATTCCATGTTTCCCACCCTGGCCGACGGCGACACCATTCTGGTCGACCTCACCCAGCGCACGGTGGGGCGCGACGGCGTCTATATCGTGCGGTTCGGTGAATTCGTCCTGGTCAAACGCCTGCTCATCGACCCGGTGCGGCGCGAGGTGACCATAAGCTGCGACAATGAAAACTATCCCCGCCTGGCCCCGGTCGACCCGATCGACGTGGACGTCGCCGGCCGGGTGATCTGGGTCGGTCGGCGAATTTAGGGAAGCGCCGCCGCCTTCAGGGGCGGATCTTTGGTATAGCGGCGGATCAACTCCAGGGCCGCCGGGCTGTCCCACTCGGCGGCGCCGACCACCCGGCCTATTTCATTGCCGTGGCTGTCGATCAACAGGGTCGTCGGCAGGCCGATAATCGCCAACTGGCGGGACAGGCTAGAGCGCGGATCGTGATAACCCGCCATGTTGTTCAGGCCAAGCCGCTCAAAGAAAGGCTCGATCACAGCAGGATCGCGATCCTCGCTGATCAGCACGACCTCAAAGACGGATTTATCAAACATCGCCTGCAATCGGTCGAGAGACGGCATCTCGCGCACGCAGGGCAGGCACCAGGTCGCCCAGAAATTCATCAACACCACGCGGCCGCGCTTGTCAGCCAAGGTGACCAGGGCGCCCTCGGTGTCGGTGAAACGGATATCGCGGTGCGCCGCCGGCGGCTCTGTCCACTGGAATCCAAGCGCCGCCTCGGCGCTGTCCGACGCTGCAATCACCGACGGAACACTTGATTGCGCCAGGAATGCCGCCACAATGGCCGAAAGAACGATTAAGTAACGCATCATAAAGTCGAGTATAACGCCGCCATGACCAGCAAAGCAAAGCACAAGCCGGTGAACAAAACCGGCGCAGACCCTCAATCCGTCAATCGGATGTGGGGCGGGCGCTTCGACGCCGGAGCCGACGGCTTGATGGAAGAAATCAACGCCTCGATCGGCTTCGATCAGCGCCTCTATGCCCAGGATATCGAGGGCTCGCGGGCCCATTGCGCCATGCTGGTCGAGACCGGCATCATCTCGGGCGATGACGGCGCGGCTATCCAGGCAGGTCTCGACACCATCGAGTCGGAAATTGCCGCCGGCGAATTTACCTTCGACGCCGGCCTTGAAGATATCCATATGAACGTCGAAGCGCGCCTCACCGAGATTATCGGCGAGGCCGCCGGACGGCTGCACACCGCCCGCTCGCGCAACGATCAGGTCGCCACCGACATTCGTCTGTGGCTGCGCGGCGAAATCGACCAGCTCGACGGGGAGATCACAGCGCTTCAGGCCGCCTTGATCGACCAGGCGGCGCAGCATGCGGAGACGGTGATGCCCGGCTTCACCCATCTGCAAGCGGCCCAGCCGGTTACCTTCGGCCATCATCTGATGGCCTATGTGGAGATGCTCGGCCGTGATCGCGGCCGCCTGGCCGATTGCCGCGCCCGGCTCAACGAGAGCCCCCTGGGCGCCGCCGCCCTGGCCGGCACGTCGTTTCCCATCGACCGGGAGATGACGGCGAAGGCGCTTGGTTTCGAGAGACCCATGGCGAATTCCATGGACGCCGTCTCCGACCGCGATTTCATCGTCGAATTCCTTAGCACCGCTTCGCTCGGCGCCATTCATCTGTCGCGCCTCGCCGAGGAGATCGTGATCTGGTCGAGCGCCCAGTTTAATTTTGTGCGTATGGCCGATCAATTCAGCACGGGATCGTCGATCATGCCGCAGAAGCGCAATCCCGACGCCGCCGAGCTGGTGCGCGGCAAGGCCGGGCGGATCATCGGCGCCCAGACCGCCCTGATGGTCATGCTCAAGGGCCTGATGCTGACCTTTGCCAAGGACATGCAGGAAGACAAGGAGCCGCTGTTCGACGCCGCCGATAATTATTCGCTCTGTTTGCGGGCCATGACCGGCATGGTGGGGACGATGACCGTCAATGCGCCAGCCATGCGCGCCGCCACCGACTTAGGCTTTATTACCGCGACGGACCTGGCCGACTGGCTGGTTCGCATCGCCGGGCTGCCCTTCCGCCAGGCCCACCACGTGGTCGGGCGCATAGTGCATCTCGCCGAGGAGCGCGGCGTCGGCCTCGCCGATCTGCCGCTTGGCGCCATGGCCGAAATCGAGCCGGCCATCGACGAGCGGGTGTTCGAGGTGCTGACCGTCGAGCGTTCAGTGGCCAGCCGCGTAAGCCAGGGCGGTACCGCGCCCGAGCAGGTGCGCGCCGCCATCGCTGCCGCCCGGGAGCGCTATCTATGAGCCGCCGTATCGCCATGGTCGCTCTCGCCCTGCTGCTGCTCGGCGGGCTCTCCGCCTGTGGCCGCAAGGGCGCCCTTGAGCCGCCGCAGAGTTCTGTGACCATGCCTGGAACGCCGATAAGCACATGAATCATTTCGAGATGAAAAACGGCGCTCTGCATGCCGAGGAGGTGGCCATCGCCGATATAGCGGCGGCGGTTGGAACGCCTTTCTATTGCTATTCGACGGCCACCCTGGA
>Ga0066376_10004756_pt1 | contig 11728 bp, 14 predicted proteins | sample Knorr_S15_td_Bot_FD_77009 | JGI IMG/M metagenome (GOLD analysis project Ga0066376, IMG submission 77009) | Marine microbial communities from Southern Atlantic Ocean transect - Knorr_S15_td_Bottom_ad_5009_LV_A | ecosystem: Environmental > Aquatic > Marine > Oceanic | place: Southern Atlantic... | reverse complement strand
TGTGCCATTGGTGCTGATATTTTTATCAGTATGCTACCGGCAAGCAAACACGTTAAATCGCTTTACTTAGGTGAAACGGGTCTTATTAACTTACTTGATAGCAAAACCTTAGTGATTGACTGCTCAACCATTGATGCAGAATCAGCACGTCAAGTGGGTAGCGAGCTTGCTCAAAAAGGTATTGATTTTGTTGATGCGCCGGTATCAGGTGGTGTTGCAGGTGCAACAGCGGGCACTTTAACCTTTATCGTCGGTGGTGAGCAAAGCCACTTTGAAAAAGCCAAGCTGGCTTTAGTGGATATGGGTAAAAACATCTTCCATGCTGGTGATATTGGCGCAGGCCAAGTCGCAAAAATCTGTAACAACATGCTGCTAAGCATTTTAATGGCAGGTACTAGCGAAGCACTACAAATGGGCATCAACAATGGGCTCGATCCAAAAGTGTTAAGTGACATCATGAGCGCAAGCTCTGGTCGTAACTGGACACTTGAGCTTTACAACCCATGCCCTGGTGTAATGGAAACAGCACCAGCAAGTAATGATTATAAACCGGGCTTTATGGTTGATTTAATGGCAAAAGACTTAGGTCTTGCTATGGAAGCTGCTCAGCAAAGTAATTCATCTACCCCAATGGGGTCAATGGCGAAGAATCTATACACTATGCTTCAGCATCAAGGTGCGGGTAGTGATGATTTTAGCGCTATTTTTAAATTATGCTCGTATTAGGAGATTGTTGTGGAAATTAAAAACAACAACATCGTAATTACCGGTGGTGCGCAAGGTTTAGGCTTTGCGATGGCCGAGAAATTTGCATCCCTTGGTGCGAACATCGCTCTTATCGATATGCAACAAGACGTACTAGATACTGCAGTATCAGCGCTTGCTAAGTATGGCACAAAAGTCATGGCGTATGCTGCTAATGTGACCGACGAAGACGCTGTGGTAGCAACGTTTAATACTATCAACAAAGACTTTGGCCATATCGGCGTGTTAATTAACAACGCGGGTATCTTACGCGATGGTATGTTTATCAAAGCAAAAGAAGGCAAAGTAGTTGATAAAATGTCGTTGGCTCAATTTCAATCTGTTATTGATGTGAACCTAACAGGCGTATTTTTAGCTGGTCGTGAAGCTGCAAGCCACATGATTGAGTCTGGCAAAGGCGGCGTTATTGTTAATATGTCGAGTGTTGCCCGTGCTGGTAACATTGGCCAAACAAACTATGCTGCGTCTAAAGCCGGTGTTGTTGCGATGACAACAGGTTGGTCGAAAGAATTAGGTCGCTTTGGTATCCGTGTTGGTGCAATCGCACCAGGTGTTATTCGCACCGCGATGACAGATGCAATGAAACCAGAAGCAAAACAACGCATGATGGCGGTTACGCCAGTGGGTCGTTTTGGTGAAGCAGAAGAAATTGCCCAAACAGCACAATACATTGTAGAGAATGACTTCTTTACAGGTCGTGTTGTTGAAATTGATGGCGGTATCCGCCTTTAGTTTGAAATGGTAACCCTTTACCCATTGAAAGTACCAAAACGGTAAGCCTAGCTTGCCGTTTTTTTATTTTTTAAGTATTTTAAATTCATAATGATAAGGAGATTTTTTATGAACACTGATGGCATTACAGTCTCAATGAGCAAAGGCATTAAAGCCAACTTCAGACTGGGTGAACATTTTATTGAATACTGGGGTTCGGCTTATTCAGGAAAAGAAGTTCTGAAAGTAGACGGTGAATTAATAGCAGAATCACGTAACTTTAAAACAAAATCTGTTCATGAGTTTAATGTTGATGGTAAAGCCTGCCAATTAACGATTTCAGTAACTTTATTTAGGAAGTTTTCTTCTGTAATTTCATTAGAATGTGAGAGCAAGCTAGTTCATAGTTACCAACTCACATACGGTAAAACCCGAAAAATTGCTTGGTATTTAAAAGCAACCCCCTTTTTATTAGCAGGGGTGTTAGGCTGGTGTTTTGCTGCTGATATTCTTACCTTGTTAGAGTTGGTTATCTTTTGTTGCTTAACCTTTGCATTATCTGAGCTGGTTATGAAAGATCAAGGCTGGATCATCGAAGAGCAAAAGCCTTGTAATTAACTGCCTAGCATTCAATAATTAAGCGGTTAAAAGCCGCTTAACTTTGAGAGATGCAGTGAATCCCAAACAAATCCGCAATTTTTATATCAATGAAGAACAGTCTGTTTATTTGCTGTCTCACCATGATGCTAAAAAGCATCGCCAATGGCTTAACATTTGTATTAAACAACTTACCTTGCTTGGTTACAGTGACGTTGAACTAATTGGCTCTGGTGCATTTGGATTTGTTTTTGCCGGTGTTGATGATGAAAACCTACCTTGGGTATTTAAGTTTTCACGGATAACCCTTGCACAAAGTGTACGTGACCGTTTAGAAGACGAAGCGTACATGCTCTCGCAAGTTAAAAACCCACTCGTACCAAAATTTTATGCCTTTGAGCGCATTAAAAAGCAAGGCATTTTAATGATGGAGCGCGCTCTAGGTGAAGACTTAGATAAAATCTCTATCAAACAGGGGCGTTTTAGCGCAGCAAAAGTTATGGCGCTGGCTCTTAGGCTACGTAATGTGCTTGTAGATTTACGTGAACATAAAAATGGCTTAAGCCCGCAACCAATTGTGCATGGCGATATCAAGCCCTCTAACATTGTTTATGATGAACAAACCAATAAGTTGTCATTGGTGGATTGGGGCAGCTCTGTTTATGCACAAATAGATGCTGATGGTAATCCGGTTGCCAGCAACTTTATGGATCTTATGTCTGCTGATATCAGTAGTACCAATGCACGTATGGGGGATGTGTATTTTATTGGTGATGAACAAATGTCGGGCGGGCAGTCATCGCCACGATTCGATGAGCAAGGTGTTGCTTCAACTCTTTATGCACTGGCCTCTGCACAATCTTGCCGATTTGGTGCTGCGGTTATTCCGGCTACAAGTCTTAATTTACCTATGGAGCTTGCCCGAGTTATTGACGGTATGCTTTCTAAAGATAAAGCCACTCGCGATGGGGCGGGTGATTATTTTATGCGAAATATGCCTACAATGGCTAAAGCTTACTTACCTGAGCTGCCCCGTAAAGTTATTCGCCCTTATATTCCTTATTGGTTTAGTGAGTTTGATGAGCACCCAGACACGGTTGTTTATAGCTCACGTAAGCAATTTTTAAGACAAGCCGACCATAATCAACAATTACTTGATGTAAACGATGCCCAACTAGACAGATACTACAAAGAGTTTTTATTTGATACCGGCGACACCGAAAAAGCATTTTTGGCCTCAATAAGTCGATTAGCAAAATACCCAGTAGTAGGGGGCCTTAGTTTTCATTGGAAAGAAAACTCACTGTTTGTTGAATCTTCCCTTATTTTGCATGATGAAACGCTTGGCACTGCGTTTACCGATGCGATTAACAACACGGTGATGTTAGCACAGGGGATTGAACAAAAAGGTCTCTTTAAATGTTGCTTGTTTGATGCGCGTAAAACCATTCAGCTCGAACGGGATGGCACCGGTGCGTTTAAATTTGAACATTTACCTGAGCTTGATTATGAAGTGATGGATGTACAAGCCTCAGACGTAACCAGACCGCATTCTTACTTTGAAGATGGTAAAGACCCAGATGAGCAATTACAGCTCCCGAAAAAGGTTATAAAGTGCGTATTTGAACTTAACCAAATACATCATACGGGCTGTATTATTTTCGAAGCCTTACCTGATAGGATGAAAATACATCATTACTATCGTTTGCTTGATGCCAGTAAAGAGCCTGAATTTAAACGCTTATTAAGTAAGCTTATGCAATACGCGGTTAGTATCACAGATGTAGGTGTGGCAGGCTTTATGAAGCTACCTTACAAAAATACCCGTGAATTTGATTTGTGCACTAAACAGCCCGATGAGTTTTATCCGCGAGATCCAAAAAGGGTGGAATGCTAAAAGCTGACCTGATTCAAACAGTTAAGGAGAATAATAAACATGGACTACAGCCCAAATTATAAAAATTATTCATTGGATGAGCTTTTAGATGCTCAAAAGTATATTGATAAAGAAAGCTTCCCAGAAAGAGCACAAGAGTTAGAATTAGAGATTGCAAATAAATTAAAAGACCCAGAAATAAAAGCAGAGTTTGAAGAGCTAGAAACGAGTAAAAGGTATGCTACTTTTTGGCCTCGTTTTTGGGCTGCTATTATTGATGGCTTAATTTTTACAGCATTACTTTATATCGAATGCTTACTCTTTGACGTTGAATATTCTTACGAAAACTCGATTTTACAAGCTGTTAATGGCTTTCAGTACATTGGCTATGTTGTTTTCATGCATGGGTTTTATGGTCAAACACTTGGCAAGATGGTGATGGATGTTAAAGTCCTTGATCATGACACTGAAACAGATATTACGCTTAAACAATCGGTGCACCGAGAATCTGTAAATATTGCTATTAACTCCTCTTGGATACTATTAGTCTTTTCTATTTCAATTTCGTTACAACAACTTGGTAGCGTACCTGATGTTTTAACTTATTTAAGTATGGGTTTGAGTTCTTTAGCTACAGTATGGGCATTGTCAGAATTTATAACTATGCTGTTTAATGAAAAGCGTCGTGCAATACATGACTTCATTGGTAAAACGGTTGTTGTTAGGTTGTAATAAGGCGTTCTACTATGACAACCGTAAAAAACACCTTAATTACCTAATGATGTAGTCGTTAGTTCTTTTTGTAGTGGCTAATAATAGGTATTGTTTATTCATCCTTTCAATTTATCTAAAGGCTTTCAGTGAATGCTAATGTCTAAAGTCCTTGTCGAAAATTTATATTATGATGGGCCAAGAGAGGGTATCACATCTATTGAGGGGAGACATTACAGGTTTGTTTCAGACTTCAATGATGACAGTGGTTTTACTGATGAGTTTTCTCTTTATTTAATATCAGAATCTGAACTTCAATTAGAGATTGAGCAATGGCAAATTTTTGTTAAATGGAATAAAAAATATCAGTCAGGTGAATTAAAAGCCGATAGTCATCCTGGGCATGGTGGTATATCTCAAAGATGGGATGAAATAGAGCAAGCTTTGGCAATTAACAGAAAAGATACGTCAAACTTTAAATTTAAAGCTACAGCGACCTTTACCCGGAATGATCAAGAACTGCAATATGATTTAAATGGCCCTTGTTATGATGTTTCTTGGCACTTTCTTTAATTATAAGAGTATTTAAAAAACGATGGCTATTTGGCAAACAACAATAGTTCTAATACCTGCACAATGGGTAGAAGATAAAAATAATTCAGTTGAGGAACTCTACAATGCCGATGGTTATTTCGATACTGCCTGCGTGTGGAAACACCACCAACGAAATGTGCAAATAGACAAGCTGTTGGATAATGTTTTAGTAAGAACTGAAAGTAATATTTCCGATTTTAAAATGTGGGGTAATAGTCAATCAAATGAAATTACTATTTCTGTTAGTGATGAATCGATTGATGAAATTGTAATTAGAGTTGATTTAAGGAAAGACATAAGTAATTTTTGCTTTTCAATTTGCCAACTCGCTAAAAAATTACAGTGTTTTTTATTTATTCCAAATAAAAAGCTTCTTATTGAGCCTGACATTCACTTACTAATGCAAAACATACAAACACTGACTACTACAAATCAAAAGCGTAAATTAAAATAACCTGCTAAATAGCAGGTTATTAGATGGTGAAATCTTACTTATGCTCTTCAATTATTTCAGTGATCCCTTCAGCTGAGAGTATCTCTATCCAATAACCATCAGGGTCTTTAATAAAGGCTAGGCCTTTCATCGAGCCATCGTCTGGTTTTTTAACAAACTTAACATCGTATTTTGCAAAACGCTCGCATGCTGCGTGCACGTCTGGCACGCTAATACCTATATGACCAAAGCCTTTTGGTTCATCATTACCACTATGGTATCCTGTAAAGCTGTCGTCGTTTTCTGTGCCCCAATTATGTGTAAGCTCAATAAGAGCAGGGCGGCGAAATACCCACTGTGCTTTTTCTTTATCGCTGCCTTTTGGCATTTCTTGCTCATAACCTAAAAAGTACAGCGTAAACTCCATTTTTGGGAAGTCATATTTACCAAGTAACTTCATACCTAAAACATTTTGATAGAAATCTAAAGAAGGCTTTGGATCTTTAATGCGCAACATTGTTTGTTGCATTACATAACCTTGCGTTGCATTTGCGATTTGTTCAGGTGATTCGTTGTAGTTAGACATACACATCCTTTTTTAATGACATTAATGATGATGAAAGCAGTCTAACATAATCACGTTACCCTTAAATTAATAACAAAAATATTGACGTCTTTAAATAGCCCTTCAAGTCTTAACTCGCTAACTCGCTAACTCGCTAACTCGCTAACTCGCTAACTCACATAAAAAAACCGCCCTAACAGGCGGCTTATTTCAACTAACAGCTTATAGCTCAAAACTTAAAGCTTAATTACCCCAAGGATTACTCGCACTTGAACGCTGTTTACGAGCGCGAGCAAGTTGTTTTGCTTCTTTTTTAGCGTGGATGCGTTTGGCGTCAGTAAAACTTAACTCACACGGTTCACCTGGTTTTTGATCTGCAGGGATCACACGATCGCGCGGAGGTAATTCGTAGTTTACATTGTCTGGGCGTGGTAAGTTTTTAAGACGATATAAATAAAAGTTCTCGACTTTTTCTTGAGCCCATTGGGTTTTACGTAAAAACTTAACAGCAGATTTTACATCTGGGTTATTCTTAAAGCAGTTCAAACGCATATAGGCGTGGAGTAATTCCCAGCCATATTGTTCGACAAGCTCTGTGACGACTTGCTCGATACCAACACCTTGCAGTGGGTTATTGCTGAAAATTTCTTTATTACTCATTAGACTGTCCGGTATTACAAAACTAGGGTAAGTATAATTGCCTTTACCCTAGTTTTATAGCTAACTTGCTAAGAATGTTTCTATTCGAGCTTATTCTTTACAATTAACCACTACACGGCCGCGAATTTCACCTTTCAATAAGGCTTCTGCATTTGCAATGGCCTCAGAAAGCGTAATTTCTTGTGAAATAGTATCTAGGTACTGAGCCTCAACTAACTCACTTAAACGTTGCCATGCTTCAATTCGGTCAGCTTTAGGGCGCATTACACTATCTATACCCATTAGACTAATGCCACGAAGGATAAACGGCGCTACCGTTGCCGGAAAGTCCATACCTTGTGCTAAACCACAGGCAGTTACAACACCACCGTATTTAATCGATGCGCACACATTTGCAAGGGTGTGGCTACCCACAGAATCAATTGCGCCAGCGAATTGCTCTTTAGCGAGTGGTTTCCCAGGTGCTGAGAATTCTTCGCGAGATAAAACACGTTTCGCACCTAATTTTTCAAGGTGCGCTTCTTCGTTCATGCGGCCTGTTGTGGCAACAACATCAAAGCCAAGTTTATTTAGTAAATAGATAGCAAAACTACCCACGCCACCATTGGCTCCGGTGACGAGAATTTCGCCGCTTTGTGGTGTGATACCTTGCTTTTCTAAGGCAATAATACTGAGCATTGCCGTATACCCAGCAGTACCAATTTGCATTGCCTGTTTTGGTGTTAAATTAGCGGGGAGGGGAATAAGCCAATCAGCGTTCATAGATGCTTTTTCACTTAGACCACCTAAGTATTTCTCCCCAACACCAAAGCCATTTAGCAGAACTTTATCACCTACTTTAAATTCATCGCTTTTAGACTCTGTTACTGTGCCTGCAAGGTCAATTCCGGGGATCATAGGAAATGTTCTTACCACAGGGCCTTTACCTGTAATGGCTAGGGCATCTTTGTAATTCAATGTACTGTAGTCAACATCAATATTTACCTCGTGCTGGTGGATGTTCTCTACAGGGAAATCTGTGTATTCGGCACGATAACCTTGATCATCTTTGTTGATAACTACCGATTTTACTGATGTTGTCATGGTGACTCCTTTTAGACCGATCGTCTTTTAATGGTTAAAATAAAACCGCATCTAAACGGCTTTATAAAATTAAACGTAAAAATTGCGCTGTATAGAGTGTGAGTGGTTCACTTGATTTATCAAGTTTTGAACGCATCACCGCACCTTCCCAGCCAATCCAAAAAAATTCAGCAAGCATTTTACAATCTGATGCCTGAGGAATTTGCTTTTGCTGCTTAGCATCAAATAAGCACTGCTCAATTAAAGTTTGCCAGCTGGCGTAAGCCTGCTTAATACGGTCAATCATCGGCTCATCAAGGTGACTGAGTTCTTGATTTAAATTACCTATTAAGCAACCACGCGAAAATTCAAACTTTGCCATGCCTTGTTTAGCATCATTGGCAAACAACACAATTCTTTCAAGGGGACTTATCTCATCGCTAAGTAAATGGCGCTTTAACTTGGCCTGAAAATAACTGTCATACGCATCAATGAGTGCTAAGCCAAAGTCATTTTTACTTTTGAAGTAATGATAAAAAGAGCCTTTAGGTACTTGAGCAGATTTTAAGATTAAATCAATGCCGGTTGCACTAAAGCCTTTTTCGGTTAACACAGCTAAACCTGTATTAATTAACAGAGCGCGCGTATCGGCATTTGATCGTGCTATTTTTGGTGGCCTGCCGCGACGGCTTGGCGTGGTCTTATTTGTTTCCATACATCATATTAGACCGATTGGTTTTTAATATGCAAGAACTAAATTGCTTAAATTGTAATCATCATAAATTTGTCATGATTACAATTTAATTGGGAACTTTGCTCAATTGATGTTGGTCACAAATTATGACGCTAAAAAGAGCTGTAAGCTTTTTAGCTGAATTTAAGTGTATTAATAGATGGTTTTAGTTAAAGAGGTACGACCACTTAGTCATTTAAAATGTTAATTCATTTGATCATCAGCACGTTAGTTTTTGTCAATTTATTTAATTGCTTTTTGTTATTTGAATTTAACAGTTTTATTAACTATTCATTAAATGTAGATGTCAATTTCGCTACATATCTATAAATATAAAAGGTGAGGATATTACCTATGAAGAGACAGAAAAGAGATCGTTTAGAAAGAGCTCATTCTCAAGGTTATAAAGCAGGCTTGGCAGGCCGTTCTAAAGAACAATGCCCTTATCAACAAATCGACCCTAAATCAGAATGGTTAGGCGGATGGCGAGAAGCTATTGAAAACCGCAATATGTTCAAAACTTAAAATAGGCACCTTATTTACGCAAAAAAGCCCCAGTTAGGGGCTTTTTTGTATCTGCACATCAATATTAGAATGCAGTTGTATCTTGGAAAAGACCTACTTTAAGATCTTTTGCTTCATAGATAACGCGGCCATCAACTTCTACAGTGCCATCAGCCATACCCATGAATAATTTACGTTTAATAACACGCTTCATGTCTAAACGATAAGTTACTTTTTTAGCTGTTGGTAAGATTTGACCTGTGAATTTAACTTCACCTACACCTAGTGCACGGCCAAGACCTGGGCCGCCAGACCAGCCAAGGAAGAAACCAACTAATTGCCACATTGCATCAAGGCCAAGACAACCAGGCATTACCGGGTCACCTTTAAAGTGACAATCAAAGAACCAAAGATCAGGGTTGATATCTAGTTCAGCAACAATTTGACCTTTACCGTGCTCACCGCCGTCAGCAGTGATAGAGATAATGCGGTCCATCATTAACATGTTGTCACTTGGTAAACGACAGTTGCCTTCACCAAACATTTCACCTTGACCACAAAGGACCAATTCTTCTTTTGTATAGCTGTTTTTAGGTTCCATAACTCTTTTTCATCGCTTAGAAATTGCCCCGTACTTTAGCGTACACTTGTACGCTAAACAACTCGGAGCAGTTAATTAATTGCTATTTTTCGCCTGTTTTATGACCATTTAATTAAACTGTCGCCGATAAAGGGAGATAAAACCGCGCATTGTGAAGTAAAAATCATTATAATTGCTGTGATTCTTTAACCAGTCTAAAGGAAATTTATGATCCTTTTTGTAAACTCACTGACAGTGATTGATTTTTCTTACTTGTGTAATAAACGCGGCGCAGTTGGCGAGAGCTGGATTGTGGATTTAACTCTGCATGGCCAATTAAATGATGAGTCGATGGTGCTTGATTTTGGCTTAGTTAAAAAGCAAATCAAGGGCATTATTGATAACTGTATCGACCATAAACTTGCAGTGCCTGCCAAATTAAATGGTTCACTTAAACAGCATGCTGAGCACAGCGTGCTAGATTGCCATTTTGGTGATAATTACCACCTAGCTATGAGCGCTCCAAACCAAGCATTTTGTTTAATAGATGCAGATGTTGTTGATGAAAAGTCGGTAACCGAGTTTTTAATCAAAACCATTATGCCAGAGCTGCCTAGTAACATCGAAAAGATCGAAATTAATTTATACCCAGAGCATAGCCAAAGTTTTTATTATCACTATAGCCATGGTCTTAAAAAGCACGACGGTAATTGTCAGCGTATTATTCATGGCCATCGCTCTCAAATAGGTATCAGTCTTGATGGAATGGCAATGCCGCGCTTACAAAAAGAGTGGGCAGATAAATGGGAAGACATTTATCTAGCAACAGCTGAAGATGAAATCAATAAATCAGATCTTAAGCATGTAACTGCACAAGATAACGATGTGTGCTTTGCTTACACATCACAGCAGGGTTATTTTGAAATGGCGATAGACAAATCACGCTGCGACATTTTACCTTGCGATACCACGGTTGAGTGCATTGCAGACTACTTAAGCTCTCAAGTAAAAATCCAATACCCAGAATCAGAAGTAAAAATTACGGCTTATGAAGGTGTTGGCAAAGGGTCTATCAGTTATGCGTAAAGGACTACTGTTAGCAGTATTAGCTGGGGTGTTTTCACTTTCAGCTACTGCTGTCGAATTAAAAGGACATTTAACTCAAGGTGGCTTAGTAACTGGGCAAATCGAAGGTGCTAAAAGTGTCAGTTTCAATGGCGAGCCACTTAAACTATCTTCTCAAGGTGAGTTTGTATTTGGTTTTGGCCGTGATGCAGATACAAATCACAGCTTAAGTTGGACTGACAGCAAAGGTGTTAGCCACGAACAAGCAATTGTCATCACTAAGCGTGATTATAAAATTGACAAAATTACTGGTGTTGCACAAAAGTATGTTTCGCCACCAAAAGAAGTGTCTGAGCGTATTAGCCGTGAAGCTGTTGCTGTACGTAAAGCCCGCGAAGTTAATTCGGATTTACGATACTTTTTAGACCCTGTTTATAAGCCGGCAACTGGGCGTATCTCAGGTGTTTATGGTAGCCAGCGTTACTTTAATGGTGAGCCTCGCCGCCCGCACTTTGGTTTAGACATTGCCAATAAAACGGGTAGCCCAGTGTATGCACCAGTAAGCGGTACTGTGGTGTTTGCTGATGCAGACTTATATTACTCTGGTGGTACCTTAATTCTTGATCATGGCCATGGCGTTACTTCAACTTATATTCATTTAAGCAAATTAGATGTCAAAGTAGGGGATGAAATTAAGCGTGGCGATAAAATTGCGGAGATCGGCGCGACCGGACGCGTAACCGGCCCTCATTTAGACTGGCGTTTTAATTGGAAGAATGAACGCCTTGACCCTGCGCTAATGATGCAAGACACATTAGCTAATGAAAAGTAGAGACTATGACACAACAAATCGATCGTGACGCTATTATTGC
>Ga0066376_10004755_pt1 | contig 11728 bp, 1 predicted proteins | sample Knorr_S15_td_Bot_FD_77009 | JGI IMG/M metagenome (GOLD analysis project Ga0066376, IMG submission 77009) | Marine microbial communities from Southern Atlantic Ocean transect - Knorr_S15_td_Bottom_ad_5009_LV_A | ecosystem: Environmental > Aquatic > Marine > Oceanic | place: Southern Atlantic... | reverse complement strand
TGTTGTATCTGAGAATACGCCCTTCATCATAACCGACCCACCAACGCCATTCCGCCTCGCTGGTTCCGAGCAGCAGTGTACCATCGATGATGTCAGCTCCATGGATGTACGCGTTACCCCCGAATTCAGCACCAACATCGATCGCTTCGAGGATTGTGTTGGTCGCCAGATCCATTCGCTGGATGTCGTCGTCATCCTCATCCTGCGCTGGTACGTAGTACAGTATGTCGTCATCTATGATCAGGCTCTGTGGTTGGGGGCTTGCCAACGTGAAGGTGTTGCCGGCGGTGCTCGTCTGCAGTTCGATATCGATCAGGCCGAAGTCGCCGCCGACCCAAAGGGTCGTGCGGGCGCTGTCGAGCGCGAGAGCCGTCACCCCATCGGTAGGCAGCAGATTGGAGGAATCCCAACTGCTGAGCCATTGATTCGCTACCGTGTCGTAACGTGCGACACCATCACCGTTGAGAGCGAGATAGATCACATCTCCGAATTGGATGACTGGTGCGTCTTCGGATGCTGCATTGGTTTCCCAGACCTGCAATACTTGCATACTCCCGGTATCAAATGTGGCGGCGCCGTTGATCGTCGTCAGCATCAACTCATTAGTGCCGATGAAGCGAACTTGGAGGTAATCCCAATACCCGTCATCACCTTCGGGAAGACCATCATCGCTGTCGAAGCAATCACTGTCTTGTCCGCCGCTGAGGGCCTGTCTATCCCATCTGCAAATCTCGTTGCCGGACATCGCTGCCCAGACGTCTGTAGAGTCGGAATCGAAGTCGACGAATCCCTCTTCCCACCACTCCCCATTGAAAGGCAGGTCGTCGAATTGTTGACCGTCATATCGCACGGCACCTCCAGGGGTCCCCACCCAGACATATCCGTCGATATCGACATGCAGGGCCGTCACAGAGTCACCGGGGAGGTCTCCTCCACCTCCACCGCCCGGGCCACCACCCTGCTGGTGCTCCCATGTGTTGACCAACTCGCTGGTGCTCTGGTCGAAGATCATCACACCGATCGTAGGCACTCCCAGATAGATCATGCCGTTTCCGGCTGCGATGGGAATTCTCTCCAAGTCATCAAGACCCGTGGACTGCCACGGAGACAGATTGTCTCCAGTGGCCAATTCGAGTCTCAGCACGCCCGCTCCATTCGTCGCCAGATATGCGATGCCGTCGCGAGTGACGACGTCGTTGAACCTACCGACGTCCCATGTGTAGTAGGAGGATCCACCGGTAATGAGGTCAATCACCGTGACTTCCCCTAAGTGTGTGGCCACGAGGTATCCCGTGTTGTCGTATGCCAGATCCAGCACCTCATCCTGAGCGAGGTCCACACCACCCCAGATGCGCAGCCAGGTGCCATCAGGATCCAATTCGAGGATGCTGGCGGGAGATTCCGTCGCCAGATAGATCAGAGTGCCGTCGGTCACCATCGAGACGATGTCCTGACCGAATCCCGTCAATGGGTCTGTCCACCTCCACGCCGTGGAGTTGAACACATCGATGAGGTCTCCCGAGGCGACGAACACCTGATCCTGAATCTGGACGACATTCGTCATGTCCATGCCGCTGGGACCACTTGCGAGTTCGAAATCGGTCGTGTATAGCACCTGACTGCTCGGGTCCAGCACGCTGAACATCCCTGTGCCGTCACCGAGCAAGGCGATGGATGACGGCGGGCCGCGAGCACCACCGGTGGCCGCCCAGGGGATGATGTCGACGGCCTGACGGGTAAGGCCGAGATTCACCATCACATCATGGTCTGATGTGATCATTCCGAGATTAACATCGAAGTTGTGGAGGGTGTTCGGACCGAGGATGAAGAAGGTGTCATCGATAGCCGCGATGTCCATCACCTGATTGTCATCGAGCCAGTTGTTCTGCGTCCAAGGGCTCATCCACGCAGACTGAACATGGCTGTAGCGGAACAGGCCTGCGTCGCTGCTCGCGATGTAGAGCATGTCCGCATCGACGACCATCTCATGCACGTTGTTCGAGGTGAAGTCACCACCAGCGGTTGCTTGGAACGGACTCATGACGCTATATGATGCGGTGTTCCAGCGGGCGACACCGCCTCCCATCAGCGAGACGTAGAGCACATCGCCGGCCAACTCGACGTCCATCGGCTCACCAGCAGGCCAGCTGCTGGTGCCCGACACCTGCTCGGAAGTCCATGCGGAGCCTGCAGAGTTCAGTCTGAGCAGTCCGGCGGAAGAGACCGCATAGAGGTCTGCACCGGTCGACCACGCATGGCTGAAGACACCCCCGCCTCCATTGACACCGGTGGTGCTCGGATGCGCTGGCAGGTCTCCCAGGTACACACCATCATCGAGGTCGTAGGCGGATATCCCATCGCTGTGCACGATCAGAAGCCGCTGCATCGAGGGGTCGATGTGGATATCGGTCGCAGTCAGATTCTCCCTGAGATGAATCACCTTCGGGTCGATGTGATGGTCGAGTTGCAGCACGACGTCTCCCACCGCGACGTACAGCCTGCCGTCAGCGGGGTCGACTTCGCTGTCGACGATGTTGATGTCGAGTGGAACGAATGACACAGCAGGGTCGACAGGCCTCAGTGCCTCGAGCACGAGATCGGTGATCTCCGCCCCGGCAGGGAGGCGGTACATCGCCTCGATGTCGCTGTTGGGAGTCAGCCTGCCGACATGCTCCTCGCCTGTGAGGAAGCCGTCCTGATAGCCGAAGCCGCCCAGACCGCTCCAGTCGAAGAAGGAGTATTGAGTATCTGGAGAGTAAAGTTCCGGGTCGAGGATCGAGATACCGTCATCACCGTCGACTGCGACCTCGAGAGTCACGTTCGAGATCTGGGCACCGGGCGGGAAAGTCAACTCCCAGTTCGCGTATCCCGGCTGGTTCCGATCCGGATTCGCACCCATCGTCTCTAGGAGAACCCAACCGGTGTCCTCGCTGCCTTCCAAAGCCCAGGAAGCACCTCCCTGAGCCTGCCTTCCGATGCTCTGCGAACTCAGTGTCGGCAGTTGACTCATCAGGACCATCAATAGAACCATCGCGACCGCGGACCTCCGCTGGCCAGAGGTATGAACAGGTGACATTGCTGGAGTTTGGGTGTTGGTTCATTTATGAAGGGCATGGTGAAATGCCTCATCTACGATGAGGGAACGTTCTCCCTGATTCCCTCGTGTTCTGATCAGAATATCAATCGCGAACGGTCGCATCGGAGATACCACTCAACGATTCTTATCGTACCACTCTTTGAGTTGCTTCGGCGTCCACCCCTGTTCGAGATAGGAGTCGACCGTCTCCTGAGTCCATCCCGGGAAGTCGACCACTTCCTTCGCCGGAGGGGATGGCTCGGCTTGAACTTCGGACTCGATGGGATCTCGTGCGATATTCTGTGAGTGCAGAATATCAGTTTCCATGGCTTCGCTGGAGCCTTCCCACTGCGAATCCTCATCATGCTTCCGAGAGCGGAATATCATCAGGAATACAACAGGTAATAAGAGCATCGCGAAGATACCGATCAGCACGACCGGATTTCCAACCACTGCTCGCCAATAGGGCATCACACCCGCACCTCCTTCATCATATGCATCGACATGTACTATCTCGATCACATGTCTGTGAGTCGAGTCGTCTGCTGAGGATACACCGATGTACCAGTCCTTCGAATTGTCCAGCGGTTCACCATCGAATGCATTCAACACATAGGTTGCTGATGATGTATCTATGGACGCTATGAGAGTCGCATCCAGAGTGTTTTCCCACTCTGAGCCGGAGGCGTAGACCTCGAAGTGGTCTAGAAGTGCGTTCGTCGAGGTATCCCATTCTATCAGGATCGAATCCCCCGAAGAGGACCAACTGGCCCTGAGATTATCCACATTTGGTAGGTGTGCCCCTGGGTCCTCACCTCGATCGTCCACGGTCACGGCACTGGAAGTGATCAGACCAGTGATCACCGAGTTTCCTGCGGAATCGATCGTCACCACCGCTACGAAGACCTCCATGCCAGCGACGATCGCTTCACCATCGGACAGGTGTTCCACCTTGACCGGCATCGAGGGAGACCTGTCGAGGAATGCGACGGGGTCAGCAGGTCCGCTGAACCCTACGCTGTCGAACTGCTCCGAAGATGCGTACACAGCGTACTGGTCGATATCGCTATCCGTTCCCAGCATGAACTCCAGACTCACTGCCGTGCCGTCGTCATCAGGCCAGTCCGAGACGTCTATACTCTCAACCGCATCAGGTGCGATGGAATCATCGAGATTGTCCACAGGCATCACTTCGACGGTCTGCAGTGTTGTCAGCCAGACATAGCCACTCAGATCATGTGCGGTGACGGTGACGTGCAGAGATGTACCCGCTGTGATACCCTTCTGCAGCACGCCGTCCGAGGTCAGCGGCATTCCCTGAGGGCCGTATCGCGCCCTGTCCAATCTGACTTCTATCAAGTCATCCATACTACCACCATACTGCTGATTCACCCTGATGCACCCACAGTTCATCTGGTCATCACCGACCGCCGTCCATAGGCTGGAGAGGTCCTCGACAGGTTCACTATTCGCCCAGACGACGTAGAATGAGAAGTCGAACTCCTCGCTGGGCATCCAAGCCACCTGGATGGCCGTACCACCGTCATGAGGTGTGTCCCAGGCCTCGAGGGAGCCGATGCGATCAGGAGGCATCGATTCCGCTTCAGACAACTGTCGCTCGGGAATGGCTTCAACGATCTCCACATCCGATCTGTTCTCATTGAGCCACTGGTCAGCAGCGACCACCGCGAAATAATACAGGGTGCCGTCGAACAGGGGTATTCCATCTATGGATGAGATGAGCGTGCTGTTGATGCTGCAGTCGGTCAGCACTTCGCCTATGCCGAAAGCCGTCGCGGTCAGAGGAATCTCGGTTCGGACGTCCTGACCGGTGATCGGATCGACATCCCAACCACCCCACGCATCGGAATCCATCACATACACAGTTGTCAGTGCACAGTCATCAGCACCACTCGCCGTCCATTCGACAGTGATCATGCCACCTTCGTCATCCGGTGTGTCGTATGCCTGCACATCGAGGATCCTCGGCGGAGGAACATCATCATCGATGGCACCCGTCGGAATCACAGGTCCGATGATGAGCGGATACTCTAGATTCTCCTGGCCGGCCAGGTCCACGCAGGTCAGAGCGAGCCAGTAGGCCTGAGCTGCTTCAAGGTTCAAGATCGTCGAATTCACCCCATCCGCATCGATGTCGACGCTGTCGGTCACGACCAGCGCATCGGAGACGGTATGGTCGTAGATGTGTATGCGAACGAACTCGACATCCATGGCTGTGCATCTGCTCCATTCCACCACTACATCAGCGGCATCTCCTATGATGGATGGTCCAGCGATGCCCCAATCAGGTGCAGCAGGGACGTCGTCCAGCGGTATCGCAGGACCGATGATCCCTGATGGTTCACCGAAGGTCCCGCCTTCGTATTCTACGAATACCACCCCCCAGTATTCCTCGCCATCCGAAAGTGGTGTGCCTAACGAGAGCCCTACATCGAGAGATGTGGTCGACAGACTGGATGAGACAGCATCAGCTTGCTGATTAGTGAGCCCGCCAAGGTCGATACCGAGAGTATCGATGGATAGCAGGTAGAGGTGGTAGGCCTTGAAATCGGGGTCGGGACTGGCGGTCCATGTCGCCTTGAGGTATCCGCCTGCGTCATCCGCCCGATCCACCAGATCGGTGATGTCGACCGGCGTCAGACTCCTCGTCCAATCATAGGTCAGTCGTACCAACATCGAACCGTTTCGAGGCGACTTCAATCGCAGCTCGATGTCGATTCCTACAGAGGTGGATATGGCGTCATCGAGAATCCCCTGCAGCTCCAATCCTATGTCTGGATTTATTTCACTCATATTCCATTCACCCGAGTAGAATAAAACCCGGGAGCGCAGGTATGTCGGTGCGTTCGTCACCGAACTTGTGAGCACGACAGGTATCTCGGCGTAGGGCATCGTGGACGCGCCGCTGCTGCCCATCGATGCATCAATGATCAAGGGACTGGAAGTCGAGGCTAGCACGATCTGCTGACCGGGATGAGTCATAGAGGTGATGTCGATGGTCGAGTCCGCGAATCCCAGAGTGAGGGGATCCGCATATCTGAGCAGATATCGCTCCAGTTGAGCGAATTGCGGTGAAGCCGACCAGCCATACATCCCTTCTGATCCTACAGCGAACAGACCACCGCTTCCGAGCATCATATCCTCATCCACGCTCACGAACCATTCATCCCGCATCGCATGAGTGATGCCGCTCGCATCTACTCTGACTATCCTGTCAGGGAGCAGGATGAACAGGTCAGCACCATCGCTGACCATGTCAATAGCGGTCGAGTTGCCCATCTGCCATGACGACAAACCATTCTCGAATTGATTGTCCATGGCGTTGTAATGAACTATGGGATCCGCGTCGGTCGCTATGTGAACACCCCATGAATCAGCGGATATCGCAAGGATGTTAGTGCTCGGCAGTTGATCGACCCTGATAGTGTAGTCGACCGTGATGCTTGTCGAATCGAGCACACTCGCCCCCGGTGTGGTCGCACCAGCGCCATTGTGTGAGAGGAATAATCTCCCGTTATCCTCTGCTATGGCACTGACGCGATTCCCAATCAATCCAGAGAGCAGATCTATGGTCGAATCGAATGACTCTGTGATAGGATCATATCGGACTAGTCCGACAGGTGTGGCCATCCACAATTCTCCTGAGGGGTGCACGTACAACTGATCGACGATGGGTGTAGGCAAGCCATTCGCCACCGTGAGACTCTCTTCCCAGAATCCTATCGAGTTGTTCCATACAGCGACACCGCTAGGGGTGGCGAACCATGTTCTCAGGTTATGAACGACGGCATCGTTGATCACATTGCTCAGCATACCAGGTATGAATCTTCCAGCACCCCACTGTGATGAACTGATGTTGATCAGCTGCACTCCTGAGACCGTCCCCGCTCCTCCAGCCATACCGAGTGCGAGCGAGTCACCATCGACGTGCATATCATCGAGATTGGTAGACAGACCTGCAGGCACCAGCGCCATCTGTCTGGTCATCAAGTCGAGTTTCCACAGTCCGAGACCTGCTGTGGTTATCCAAAGAGAATCACCATCGAGCAGGATATTCTTGATGGTGTTGGTGCCGAATGTCCACTCCTCGGTCCATTCAACCGAGCCGTCAGCACTCACCACCCCTTCTAGGATTGATTTTCCAAGGTCATCAAACCTACTATCTGTGGGTGAGATGTAAATGTGAGTAGAGTCACCATCTATGGCTTCAATCGCACCTGAAGCAAAGCCAATCATAGCACCGAATTCACCAGGATACAATTGACCTCCGGAGTACCAATCGAGTCGAGTCGAACCTTGATCGGTCCCCGGCCTTCCCAGAAGAAAACCCGAGCCGAAAGGAGCATTAGAAACAGTTGTGACAGAGGACACCTCTAGTCCCGCAGAGAGAACAGTCCCATTGCCCACAGTCGAGCCGCTGGCGTCGATAGTTGAGAAGCCGGCACTGTAGTGACCTGCGACTAAAACACCATCGAGCCAGTCCATCCCATCATACCACACCGCGCTTTCAGAGATTCCGTCACCGTTGTCCAAGGCGCTCAGCCAGAGGTCATTGGCGTGATCATATCGGGAGATTCCTTCTCCATTGCCCTCATAGCCGATGTAGATCACTTCTTGGTCATCACAGGCCAGAGCGACGACATCGTCGTCCCCCAGTCCGTTGTTGATTGTCCATTCGTTGAAATCCCAGAATCCAGTGGCGAAGTCATAGCGTCCAACACCGCCACCGCCACCGAATGACCCGGACCAGCGAATGGCGACGTGCATCTGTCCCGAGCAAACCTCCATCGACCAAGCGTCTCCAGCTGGTAGGCCAGCAGTCCCTGTCTCCCAGTGATCATGGTCAGAACCATTCACAATCCCGTCACCATCTCTATCATCAGTGATTCGATTCACAGAAGGAGGTATACTGAATGTCCCTCCTTGTCTGACGCCTGCAGAATACCAGAGTTGTGAGTCACCGTTACCGTCAGTGTAGTTATAGAAGTCGAGTATTTCATCATCAACACTGGCATGTAATCCACCATTGCTCACGTTCCATGTAGTAAGCCAAGTATCGTTGGATAGTGCATATCTTGCAATCCCGTCTTCAGTGGCGAACAAAACCTCACCATTGAATTCGATGATATCACGAATGGGGCCATTCAACAACCCATTCCATTCATTCACTACGTTTCCATTTCCATCTATCTGCCGCACCATTTCGTCATATGCGGCATAGATGTGGGAGTCGATATACGCGCTCACGACCCGGTCGTAACTCTCAATCGACTCCCATGGCGCCTCCCAACTCTCGTTTGTTAGGTTGTATCTCAGAATTCTGCCATAATCGATTCCTCCACCCTGATATTGTGCCTCACTCACTCCCAGAATCATCATGTCACCAATGATGTTCATACCGTGAATATATGCATCCAATCCATCACCATCACCACCCGATTGTACATGTCCATCACCAACTTGGATAGGATCTAGCCCAGAGTTGTTGGAGAGATCAATCCTAGCAATATCCGCGTAATAATAAGATGATAGTTGAGGCACATAGTACAGAATGTCATTATGGATGAGCAGTTTCTGAGGTGAGTTCCCATTCAGGCCGTTGGTGGATTGGGAGATGTCGTCCGCCAGCATACCGGTCTGGAGATCGATCTGTGCAAGTCCGAAGGCGCCACCCGCCCAGAGCATCTGCCTGCTCTCGTCGAGTGCGAGTTCCAATACACCATCATCATCATCTGGAAGCATGTTCGACGCGTTATTCCAGGTGGTCAGCCACTGGTCATTGAGAGAATCATAACGCGCGATACCGGCGCCATCCAATCCCAGATAGACAATCCCATCCCATTGCACCACAGGCGCGCTGTTCGCACCTCCGCTGGGAATCCAGCTATCAGTCACCGATAACGAACTCGTATCGAATACGGCAGCCCCGTTATTCGTCATCACCAACAATTTATTCTGGCCGATGAATCTGAGACCATCGTACCATATTCCCGATCCCGCCGGAGGCAATCCGTCATCATCATCCCAACAGTCAAGACGGTCGTCTACATCATCGATTGACCAGCGGCAGATTTCATCGTCCTGCATAGCAGCCCAAATGTAATCGTTATCCGACTCGAAATCGTAGAAGATGTCTCCAGTATCCCAACCCGCATTGAGATCTTCGAAAACTTGTCCATCGTACCGCGTGGCACCATCAGAGGTTCCTATCCATACATTTCCGTACACATCGATATGGATGGCGCGGATGTCATCATCGGGAAGCGGATTGGATCCCCCTGAAGTCCAGAGGTTGACTACATCCCCGCTCGTCTGGTTGAACAGAAGCACGCCGTAATCCGGCACACCGAGATAGAACAGCCCATTGCCTGCAGCGATAGGCATGCGGGATAACTCATCCAATCCCGTCGATTGCCAGGGTGAGAGTTCCTGACCCGCCGCCAAGTCGATTCTGAGTACACCCTCGGTATCTGAAGCGAGATATGCTATCCCTGATCGGGTGGCGATGTCATTGATGATACCTACATCCCACGTGTATGTATTCGAGGAACTCGTAGCGAGATCTATCACAGTTGCCTCATTGCTGAATGACGCAACGATATAGCCTGTGTCATCCCAGACAAGGTCCACCACATGATCTTGGGCGAGATCCCCACTACCCCATATCCTGAGCACATTTCCGCTGGTGTCCATCTCGTAGAGATTGACTGGATCCTCGGTTGCGACATATAGCACGTAGCCATCACTGGCCATGGCGGTGATATCCTGCCCGATTCCAGTGATCGGCTTTGCCCATCTCCAACTCGTCATATCGAATATGTCGATCGTATCGCCGGAGGAGACGTACACATCAGAACCTATCTGCACGACGCTGGTCATGTCCATGCCGGTCGGACCGCTGGCGAGGTCCAGTGTGGATATCCAGAGACCCTGAACGCTTGGATCGAGGACACTGAAACTTCCGGTTCCATCACCTAGCAGTGCCAGTCCTGAGACAGGTCCCCGCGAGCCTCCGTTCGCCGGCCAAGCGATGATGTCGACACCGTCGCGACTCAGACTCAGGTCGGTGCGGACATCATGGTCATCGGTGATGATTCCTACATTGCTGTCGAGTTCATGCAGCACGTCAGCGGTGAGGATGAACACCTTGTCTTCTACAGCGCTGATATCGATCACATGGTTGTCATCGAGCCTGTTGCTCGCGGTCCAAGGGCTGAACCAAGCGCTCTGTACATGATTATACCGAAACAGCCCTGCATCATCGCTGGCGATGTAAAGCATATCTGAATCCACGAGCATCTCGTGAACAGCGTTGGAAGTGAAGTCACTGCCCGCAGCAGCGATGAATGGGGTCATCGACGAGCGCCAAAGCGTGTGCCATCTCGCGACACCCCCATCGATGATGGAGACGTACAGGATATCTCCCGCTTGTTCGACATCCTGAGGCTCGCCAGCAGGCCACTCGCTGGTCCCGGACAATTCCTGAGGTATCCAATCAGGAATGCCATTGATGGTATCGAGGGTGAAGAGTCCTGCAGAGGAGACAGCAAGCAGGTCGAAGTTTGTCCTCATGACGTGTGTGAAGATATGATCCAACCCATCTCCAAGATCCGGATGATGAGGTAGATCACCTAGATACTGCCCATCATCGATGTTGTATGCGCTGATGCCGTCATCATGCACTATCAGCATCCGCTGCATGCTGGTATCCAGATGGATGTCGTTGACGGTGATGTCCTCTCTCAGATGTATGATCGCCGGGTCCATGCGACTATCGAGCTGCAGCACGATGTCGCCCACGGCGATGTAGAGGCGCCCATCGTATGGATCGACCTCGCTATCCCTGATGTCGAGTTCGAGAGGTATGAAGGAGACGGCGGGATCGACGGGCCGCAGAGCCTCCATGATCAGGTCAGTTATCTCGACACCATCCGGGAGCCGATACATCGCTCCCATGTCACTGTTAGGCGAGAGCCTTCCCACGTGCTCCTCACCGGTGAGGAACCCTTCCTGATATCCGAATCCTCCTAATCCACTCCAATCGAAGAATGGGTATTGTGTGTCGGGTGAATATAGCTCCGGGCCGAGTATCGAGATCCCATTCGAACCGTCGACACCAATCTCTAGACCGACATTCGAGATCTGGGCACCAGGAGGAAATGTCAACTCCCAGTTCGCATAACCAGGTTGATTCATGTCCGGCAAAGCCCCGATGGTCTCAAGGGTGACCCAACCGGTATCCTCGCTGCCTTCTAACGCCCAAAGTGCAGTAGAGGAATCATCCCCTCCAGTTTCCTGGGAACTGAACATTGGCAGTTGAGCCATCGAGATCATCAGCAGGACGACCAGCGTTGCTGGGTGTATCGTCTTGAAACGTCCACGGTCTGACATTATTACCTCCATCCTCAAGTTCCTTATGAAAAGCGTGATGTATCCATTCGCGCGTGATTTTACTAATAGAGGCGTATATACCCCCCCCTCCTCGCTTTCGATGCCTCAAGCGGCGTTATCAGAAGCGGCTGTTGCACAAACCAATTGAATTGATGCTGGGTGAGCCTGTCGGGCAGAGCCATGGAAGAGTCGCATGAGGACAGGATGATGCGCCGCGACGCACTGGAATATCACGAGGCC
>Ga0066376_10004753_pt1 | contig 11730 bp, 9 predicted proteins | sample Knorr_S15_td_Bot_FD_77009 | JGI IMG/M metagenome (GOLD analysis project Ga0066376, IMG submission 77009) | Marine microbial communities from Southern Atlantic Ocean transect - Knorr_S15_td_Bottom_ad_5009_LV_A | ecosystem: Environmental > Aquatic > Marine > Oceanic | place: Southern Atlantic... | reverse complement strand
TGGAACCCGTCACAAAATCTTCGCGGCTGCTGTCGCCGGGATCTTGAAAGTGGACATGACCATCGATCATCCCCGGGAGGACCCACAGACCCGACGCATCGCAGCGCTGACGCGCCTCCAGGCGATCTGTGGTGACCCTAGCGACCACACCCTCTTGAATGTAGAGATTCTGGTTCTCCTGGCCGGTCCCGCTGACCAGCGTTCCCCCTTCTATGGCCAGATCGTATTTCATGCCCTGTTACGATGCCTCTTCGAAAGACCTGTTCAGCTGGGTTGAATCGAATCCGTTTCCCAGAACCAGCATCAGCTTGATCCTGGCCTTTGATCCGGAGAGATGATGAGCGAAAATGCATCCCAGTTTTTTCAGATCGCGATGAGCACCCGTGTAGCCATACTGGTCGATCACCGGTCCAATTCCACATCGGGTGGCCATCACAATGGGAACTCCGGACCCGATCAGATCTGCCAGAACAGGCATGATCTTGGGTGGGACTCGTCCCCCTCCCAGGGCTTCGATAACGACTCCCTTAGGCTTCATGTCCTGAACGGCTTCCAGGAGGGCCACTTCAAAATCCGCGGTAAGAGCTACCAGGGGAACGGGAGTCACATAGTTTGGCTCAAGACACTGAGCGGGCCGGGTAATCCTTCGCTTGATGCTGACCTTGTTAAAGGCGATCTCACCGATAGGACCATAAGGAGGCGACTGAAATGCATCCACTCTCTGGGTGTGAAATTTTCTCACTTCGCCTGCAGAATGAACCTGTTCGTTCATCACCATCAGCACCCCGAGCTCCCTGGCCTCTGGGGAAGAGGCAACCCGAAGAGCGGAGATCAGATTCCTCAGCCCATCGTATCCCGTTTCATTGGCGGAACGCATGGCGCCGGTATAAACGACGGGTTGGGAACCGCTGTAGCACAAATGCGCAAAGTAGGCGCTTTCCTCCATTGTATCGGTTCCGTGAGTGACCACCATTCCAGCCACATCCGGGTTGGATGAGTGACCCTGGGCTTTTTGGCAGATCTCCTGGAGGGTCTCAAGTGAAATATGGGCACTGGGGATATTGATAATATCCTCTGCCAAGATCTCAATATCGGTTGGGAAGTGGGAGGCTAATTGTTGCTCGAAGTCCCGGCCTGTCAAAGAGGGCACTGGGTGAGAGGAACTCGCTGTCTGATCCATGGCGATGGTCCCGCCGGTGGAAAGAATCACGACTTTCCCCATGTTTTACCCCTCCCCAAAGATTCGACCGATAAAAAGTTGCAAGTCCTTATTTTTCTGCAATCCGCTACTCTACTTGAACTCTTGGGAGCAGGCAACGAAGCGGCGATGGCCATGGGCGGGTTTCGCGCACCTGCACGAAAGCACGACCGCACGGGCGCGCAGAGCGCGCCTGCTGAGGACGCTGCAGCGGAGAATTTATGAGTATAATACGGCCCATATTACAGATAATCGTTGACGCAGCATTTTTCTCTCTGATAGTTTAAGCGCCGTGAAGAAGAAAGAATTCGGATTTCTGCCTCTCTTATTGGCCCTGGTCGTCATCATTTCCGTGATCCTGCTAGCCTACGCCTATCTCCAGTCTTCGGTGAGTGGTCGTGAGCAAACAGCCCAACAGCTGGAGCACGGCCAGATGGCGGATGAGGCCATGACGGAGTACAAGAATCTGGTTGACTTCCTCAAAACTTGGACCCTACTCAGGAATCAGTTCGAAGAGGAATATTCAGGAGCTATGATCGGCCAACTGAGACTTCTGTACCAGATGGGAAAGTATGACGAGGCGGTTGAACTAGCCGACATCTGCATTCAAGAAGACATTCACGACCTGGCAGCAGCATACTTTTGGAGCGGCAATGCATACTTCCAAAAGGGCGTTCAGGAAGAAATGATGGAGGATGCATTCGCCTGGTTTCATCGATCTCAGGATCTCTATCGAAAGTCTCTGGAACAGGATAATGAGGAGCGTTGGAACATTCGATTCAACTACGAGTTGGTGAGGACAGCTCTGGAAGAAGCGGAGCAAGACCAGGATGATAAGCCGGTAAAAGTCCTACGACCCAGAGATCAAATCGAACAGGCAGATACCAAGATAGCAGGGTAGAATCCGTGTCCTTTGGTGCTCCCCAATACCTGAATCTTCTCTTCCTCCTGCCCCTAGCCGTTTTCCTTTTCTGGCTTATTCTTCGCTACATCACCAAGATAAGGACCCAGTTCCATATGGAACAGGTGGAACGATTCAGCCATTTCTCGACCCGATTCCGCTATGTTCGATTAACCTTCTTGTTCGTTCTGGCATCTGGAAGCTTGATTCTGGCTGTGGCTGAGCCACAGTTCGAACTCAAGAGAGAAGAATCCATCTATAAGAAGATCAATGTGGTCTTTCTTCTGGATACCTCCCTGTCCATGAGGGCAAGGGATATCGCTCCCTCACGAATCGACCGAGCTCGTGAGGAAATTCAGAACTTTATCCTGCATCGAAATGAAAACATCGGTCAAATCGGACTGATCAACTTTGCTGGATCCAGCGTCATACTCTCCTATCTCACTGAGGATGCCCAGAATATTGTTTTCTATCTGGACTATCTGGAGGCTGACCTGCGACCCACCTACGGCACCGATATAGGTGGCGGGTTCAAGAACGCCCTCCTGCTTTTGGAAAAAGAGCAGGAGATAGACGAAGGACTGCGACCCGAAGACTTCACCTTCATACTCATCTCCGACGGAGAGGACCATGGAGAAGCTTTGCAGGAAGCCGTGCAAAAGGCCATTCAATTGCACGTGCGCACCTACACGGTCGGTCTAGGCACGGAAACGGGGGCGTTCATTCCTATCGGGGAGAGGGACGGGCACACGGTTTTTCTAGTCGATGAGGAAGGTGATCGGTTGCTGGCCAGTTTCGATGAAAATACCTTGCGCTCGGTGGCCATTAGAACTGGAGGCCGCTACTATCGATCCCATACCGGGACAGAATTGTATAAAAATCTGAATGAGATTCTCTGGAACGAAAGAAAGGTGATCGGTACCCGAACGGTAACCGAGAAGACTCCCCTATACTATTGGTTCATCGTCACCGGGTTTGCCGCACTGGCGATTTTTTTAATTGATTGACCCGGCCCTGGTCGGCCCCTACAATGATTGCTTTCGCCTGGGTAGAAAAATGACCAAAGAAGAAACCATCAAGCTTCTCAGGGAAATGGAAGCGGAGATCAACCGGGTCATCATCGGACAGGAGGAGATGGTTCGAAACCTCCTGGTGGGTCTCTTTACCGAAATTCCCTATTCCTTTAAAAAAGAGGCTTCCGAGAACGGCCATCACGGTGGCTGTGCGCATATTCTGTTGGAGGGAGTGCCCGGAGTCGCCAAAACACTGGCCGTTGTGGCGATTTCCAGTGTGGTGCACGCCAAGTTTCAACGTATTCAGCTCACCCCCGATCTCTTACCGGCAGACATTGTGGGAACGCGTATTTTTGACCCGGTCAAGGGAACCTTCGGTGTCGAACACGGGCCCATATTCACCAATATTTTACTGGCGGATGAGATCAATCGAGCAACTCCAAAAACCCAAAGCGCCCTGTTGGAAGCCATGCAGGAGCGTCAGGTCACATTGGGAGAAAACACCTTCAAGCTGGATGATCCCTTCTGGGTCCTGGCAACTCAAAATCCCGTCGAACAAGAGGGGGTTTATATTTTGCCCGAGGCTCAAAAAGACCGATTTTCCATGATGCTGCGAGTCGGTTACCCCGATCATGAAGACGAGTTCTCGATGCTCAAGACCGATATGGGCCAGATCGAACTGAAACCTATACTCCAACCCGAAGCCGTCATTGAGATTCGCGGTTTGATCCGAGAAACCTACGTCGACGACCGTTTGAGAGAATATGTGGTCCGACTGGGCAGGGCAACCCGGGATCCAGAGGCCTTCGGAGTCGCAGGCCTCCAGAATGCGGTTACCGTGGGGATCTCACCGCGCGCTTACCACCACCTGCTTTCTCTTGCCAAGACGGTGGCTTTCTTCCACGAACGAGACTACGTTTTGCCTGCCGACGTGAAGGAGATTGCCATTCCGGCTCTCCGCCATCGGATTATTCGAAGCGTTCAGGCAGAAGCCGCCAAGATGTCTACCGACCAGATCCTCGAGAAGATCCTGGAAGCCGTTCCCATTCCTTGATTTTTTGAGATCATCCCGTGAAAATAGGCGATATGGGGAAATCCATCCCGCTCTTTTATCTTTTCCTGTTCGCTGCGGCTTCTGTTTCATCCGTCGGCGGACAGACACCCAACCCCTCCACTGCAGTCCTTGTCATTGAAGGCGGGACCCTGATTGACGGAACCGGACGACCACCAGCGACGGGGACCACGATTCTCATCGAAGGAAATCGCATCCGCGAGATTGGCAAGCAGGGAGAAATCACAACTCCTGGCAACGCCCACATCATTCAAGCCAGCGGCAAGTTCATCATCCCTGGCCTGATCGACGCTCACGTTCATTACCGTTACCCCTGGATCCATCGACTCTATCTGGCCAATGGGGTGACCACGGTCCGAGACATGGGCAGCCAGGTTGAAAGAGTTCTGACGCTCCGACAGGAACTGGCAGTGGGCAACATCCTGGGACCCAGAATGTTCGTTTCAGGGATTGCCATCAATCCCGGATCGGTCAAGGCGATGGGTGTGAGCACCCCTCGGGAACTGGCCCAGAAGTTGGTCGAAGCGGGAGTGGACGGGATCAAGGTCACCGGCTACACGCCAGCTGAGCTAGAGGAGGTGGTTGAGGTCGCCCATGCCCACGGATTACTGGTCTACGGGCACACGGGTCCACAGGTTGATGGTCGGGCCCCCGGAGCGTTTTTGTCCATCGAGGCGGGACTGGACGGCATCGAACATGGATATGGAGTTCTGGAAGATTCGATGGGAGAAGCGGTGGAGGTTCCTTCTGACTTTGACCCCGCGATTCGGGACCACTTGTTTCGCTACTGGTATGGTCGCATGCATCGAAACTTCGATAGCGACAAAGCTGAGGCTTTGATCCAGTCCATGGTCCAAAGAAATGTTTACTTTGCTCCCACCCTGGTGAACATCGCTCGCCATGAGCGTACCCCTGAAGATCTCGCCGCCAATCCTGCTCTTCGATACATTCTCGAAGGTGAACCCAACACCCTGGCCAGCTTCGGAGAAGAAGAACGCCGGGAGTGGGTGAACACCCTGCTTCGAATGAAGGAATTCACCCGAAGATTTGAGCTCTCAGGAGGACTCCTCATTGCAGGAACCGACTCTCCCAACGGTGCCACCCTGCCGGGCTGGAGCCTGCACCAGGAGTTGGAGCTTTTTGTTCAAGCCGGAATTACACCGATGAAAGCGATCCAGGCCGCCACCTTGAACAATGCCAGGATCCTTCACCAGGACAAGGAACTGGGGAGTGTGGAAACCGGGAAATATGCAGACCTGGTCATCCTTGACGCCAATCCCCTCGAAGATATCCGCCATACACGAAACATTCACCGGGTCATTAAAAATGGCAGGGTTCTCGATCCTGTTGTATTGCTGGAGCAAAATATTCGGCAATTCGGAGAGCGGGGAGAGCGGCAGTCTGACCGCACGAGGCCCTAGAAATCAAAGGAACGGGTGAACTTGACCAGTATGGCCCGGTCGCTGAATTCAGGATTCAGCTGGTTGCGCACATCCCGATAGACGATAAAAAGATCATCTCCCGGCCGATAAATATAATTCAACCGGAAATGGATCCCCTTGATTTGCTCCAGGCTGTTGTACTGCAAAACCGTAGTGGTGCTGAGACGTGTGCTGAGGGAATAGTTGATGCCCAGGTTGACGATATGACTGTAAAACTGCCCTTGAGGCAACTGGATATCCTCGAAATCATAGTCCAGATCCACGATCAAAGCAGGGGTGGGTTTCCACTGCGGCCTGAAAAGCCAGTAGGCCCGTGTCCCCCCGAAATAGTCTCCCTGGTAGGCATAGCGGACCATCCCCGCCAGCGGGCGGGAAGGATTGACCGTGTAGGTGAACGACCAGCTCACTCCATCGTAATCTCCCGGAGGAATGACGACTCCCGGCGCCAGGTGAAGCGGCCGGGTTAGCCGATCGAACCGGGTGTGGGGCGCAACTCGAAAGCTGTCGCCGTTTTCAAACTCGAAGACAAAGGGGAAGTGGCCAACCTTCTGTGCCACCACATTGTCTGCAGTGGTGAAGTATTCGTAGAAGGCCCTCAACTGAATCTGGCGCAGCCAACTGATGTTCGGTCGCGGTTTAAAGGCGATGTCGGCAATGCTCTTGCGAGTATTGAAGCGTCCAGCAAAACCCATCTCCGCATTGAAATCGGGCTCCAGGGTCAGATGGCCCGCACCCAAATCCCACAAATCGGTCCTCCAATAGGCCTTGGCATGGTATGCCTCTTCCTCTCCTTCCACCCCGAAAGTGGCCGAACGGATGAAAAAACCCTCAAGGGCCAGATTGTTCAACAGAATGAGACGGGTATCCACTCCGGCCGTCCGGTTATAGGTTCCATTGCCCGAGCGGTTGGTGAAAATACCTCCTACGCTGGAGCGTGAAAACAGATCCTGCCGCACCCGCAGCACACTGTAGTTGTCACCTCCAAGATCCCCTTCCTCCCCGGTTTGCATGTTCAAGGCACCGATGGAGAAGGAACCCACTCTTCCCGTCAGCTTGGCTCCTCCCAGAATGGGTATCCTCTGGTTGTCTTCAGAAAGACCGATCCGGCGGCTAAAAAAGTTCTGAAACGTGGTAGTGAACCGGTTCTCATTGAGGCGAGCACTGAAATCAAAAAAACCGGCTCCCTCCAGAAAGAACTCTCTCTTCTCCGGAAAAAAGAGCTGATCACGAGGACTGGTGAAGTTGGCCTGCTGGGCGTCCACCTCCACTTCACCGAAGTCTGTGTTCAGAGTCAGGTCAGCCGTAAGACTGGGGGTGAGTCTCCATTTGAAATCGTCGATTCCAGCGGTGGACCGATTCTCCCATCCACTCCGGCCCGGCTCATCGGCTCCACCCAGCAGATAGCCTTTCAGGCGCCTTCGGTGAGCCACCTGGATTTCTTCCAGTCCCACCAGATGTCCGGCACGGGAAACCTCTTCAAATCGAAAGTCTCGATCCCATGAGTTCCAAAAAACAAACTCGTTCTTACGGCGGATGACGCGTTGGAACTCCAGACCGGCGCCCTGATCAGGGTCACTCAGCCGCAATATCTCAAAAGGGATTTCAATTTCCACGCTCCATCCCTCATCATTCTGATGGGAAGCCACTGTCCAAACCTCATCCCAGCCCACGTTGGTTTCTTCCCCTTCGTTAATGATGAGGGCGTCGTATTGAGTGCCCAGCGAGTTGGTGGCAAAAAGGAAGGCGTTGCGATGATCGTGAAAGGAGTCTATGAGAATCCAAATGCTGTCGTCTTTGCGCAGGTCTCCATCCCTTCGCAGCTCCGTGGCCACCACCTGGGCGGGAGATGAATCGAGGCAAACGATGCCAAAAAAGAGGCTATTCTCGGTGTAGAGGACCCGGACATAGGTGGACTCGGAAGCATCCTGACCCTCGGTGGGCTCTTTCTGCTTGAAGGGTTCGCTGCGGAGGGCGCTTCCCCAGACGGCTTCGTCCAAGACGCCGTCCAGAACCGGCGGCTCCTGGACACGAACCGCCACAAGTTCACGGGTGCCCGAATCCTGGGGAGAGGAAAGCAACCGGGGCCACACTCCGGATAAGATCAGGGCAAGAAGGAAAGCCCGAGTGCAAAGATTCGATCTCATGGGGTAAAACTGGCCAAACCAGCTAATTCTCTTTAGAAGTGAGACTCCTGGGCAGGAAAGGTCTTGCCAAACCGTTCCATGGGATAGGGAATGACCCCTTGCTCAACGATCTTCTCAGAGCTCAACCAGGAGAACACCTCCCGCACGTCCGGGTAAATCAGGGCCCTGCCCGTGCTTTCTCCGTATCCGATGGGCTCCTCTCCAGGACCACCGGGTGAGCCGACCACAATGCGACCTACGGCCCCCAGCCGCTCCTGCCGGCGACTATAGTAATCATAGGTCCCTTCCACCTCAAAGACCCACTCGAAGCGTGCTCTGGGATTATCCCCTTCGATCAAAATTCCTGAATTAAACGGGCGGGCACCCTCGGGAATACGCAGCTCGTGGTTGTCATGGGAAGGATGAAAGGCGGTAACGGAACCTCCCCATTTTCGGCCGCTCCATCGGACCCTCTGACCGGGCTGGATATGAATTCCTATGGGATCGAAGTACCACCGCCCGATGGGATAGAAGGCACCGAGACTGATCTCGACGACTTCCTCCTCATTCGTTGCCTGAGCCCTCATATTCCGAGTCCAACCCATGCCGTTGGCCAGAGTGGCCGCCACCCCGGTTGTCGCCTTCAAAAAACTCCGTCGATTCATTTCTGACCCCTCTCTCTTTCTCTCTCCCTATTGTCCATCGGGGCTAAAGGCGTAAACTCCATACTTCTTGTCCCCACCGGGCCGCCAACCCAGGGTGTCGCCCGTGCTGGTGTAGAGGGTCCCATTGGATATGGCCATTCCACCCCGGATCAGTCCCGGAAGCTTGCGTGTGAAGAGCCGCTCCCCGCTGTTGACGTCAATGGCCTCAAGGGTGCCGTCATCAAACCCCTGGTAGAACACTCCGTTGGCCACAGCCACAGGTCCGCGCACGTGGGCCGGATTGGCTATCCACCACATGATGTCTCCCGTATAGGCATGGAGGGCAGCGGTCACAGACATTGCAGACCTTCCGCGCACCGGTGCGGCATTCGATACCACGAAAATACGGTTATAGGCCACGGCCGTACTGTTGAGTATGGGACCACTGGAGGGACCGGAAGAAGTCAACATGGCCTTCCAGTAACGCTGTCCCGTATAGCGGTTGAAACAGTAGAAACCCGCCTTGCTGGCTGCTCCGACGCATTTGCGTACTTCGTTTTTCTGAGCCGGATGCACGGCGTCAAAGATCATGGGATGGCAGCTGAAATCGAGGTCGAAAGTATCGGCAGCTCTGACCTGGTCATGCCAGAGCATTTCGCCCGTGTCGGCGTCAAAGGCCAGCATGCTTTCGCTGAACAGCATGGGATCCGGCTGCAGGTAACTCTTTAGACTTCCGGTGACGAAATAAACAATGTTTGCCGTCTCATCAATGGCGGGTGAGGTCCAGATGGAACCTCCACCCTCTCGACTCTTTTCCACCACATAAAACCGCCATCGGATCCGACCCGTCTCGGCATCCAGGCAAACCGCCTGGGCCTGGGAGGAGGAGGTTCCGACATAGACTCGGCCCCTGTGAACTGCCACAGAACAAAAGATCTGTGCCCGATTCCGCATCGGATCGTCATCCAGCTGGACCTGCCACAGCTCCTCTCCGGTCGCGGCATCCAGGCAATGAACCTTGGCAAGACCCGTCCCAAAGTAGAGTTTCCCGTCCTCATACTGGGCCGAGGAACGGACTCCCTGGTTTCCCGCTCCCGGCTCTGGATTGTATCCTGCAAAGAATCTCCATTTCTCCTTGCCGGTGGCGGCCTCCAGGGCATACTGATCACCCGCCATGGTCCCGAAAAAGAGGGTGTCCCCCACTACCGTTGGAGTGGTCTGAATAGGGGCCGCCGTTTCAAAGTGCCATTTCTGCCACAGTCGGCCCACGTTACTCTTTCCCAGCTGGCCCTCCACGGAGTTAAACCGGGTATTGTGCAAATCGTGTCCAAATCGGACCCAATCTCCCCCCTGGTTGGCCTGAAGCAAGCCTCCCTGACTCATCCCAGGAAGGGACGAAGGGCGTGCGGGTACCACGGCCGCCATGGCGCCGGCCAGCGTCATGTCCTTCAGGAACTCCCGTCGTCCCACCTCATTCTTCTTGGTCATGATGGTTGGCTCCTCCTGCGATCAGCCATGGTACTTCAATGTTCGATGAGAGTCTAAAAGATGCTGACAGCTGACAACAGACCGCTGACAAACTAGAACACTTTTGGAACTTGGAACGCGGGCGAAGCCCGCTATCTGGAACCTGGCACTTGAAACATCGGGCGTAGAGTGAGATATTGCCCTGCAAGGGAGGACAAAACCCATGCCGAGACCAATGACTCTGACAACCCTTCTGGTTTCCTTTTTCGTTCTGATTCTTCAGCCGCTAGAGGGGCAGTGGACTCCACCCTCCCGACTTTCCCGTCAGGAGATCGTCCAGGATTCCCAGAAGGTCCTGGCCATGCCCGACATCCCCTTAAAGGCACGGGAGGACATTTTCCGAATCCGCGCTCTGGAGATGGACTGGGACATCGGCGGTATGGTTTATGAACCGGAGGACGCTTCCAAAATACCAGTGGGCCCTGACGGAAGGAAGATCGGAGTCTTTGTGCTGCACGGTGGAGGGGGAGACCATCGAAGCAAAGACAAGCTTGCTCGCTTGCTTTCCGGAAAGTTTGGTTTCAAGGTCACCACCATGAGCTACCCCGGATATCTCTATCTTTTGAATGCCAGTCACGACTGGCCGGGGGAGCCTGTGAATCCAGATGGCACGCTGCGGATGCCCATTTGGAACAAAGACCAGCCGATCACTCACGATCAATATGAGGTGGTCGAAGACCAATCGATGATGGATCGTTACGGGACGGTCATTATGGCCTGTGCCAAGGAAGGAACCGACTTTTACCATCGCATGGCCGGCTATCCAGTGGCTTTTGAGGAAGCCGCCAAGGACATGATGCGCCGCCATCTCCCCGAGGGTGAGTATTCCATCTACATTCACGGCCACTCGACGGGAGGGCCTTTCTCCTTCATGCTGACTCAGCGAGTTCCCAACGTCGTTGGCGTCCTGGGGATGGAGAATTCCCCTTTTGGCTATATCTACTCACAATTGATTGGCTACAGCTGGAACCTCCCCTTTAACTGTCTGGTTGAGTTTACCTGGCGACTCAGTGCCATGTACGCGGGATACGAGGCCCTTCAAAACGAAGGAGGCTCTGCCTTGATGCATCTGCCCAGGTTGATGGAACAGGTTCTGGAAAATTATGAAACAACCACCGCCCGAGCCCGCTTCAAGGCGGAATATCCGGTTCATCTCAACGGTTCGGAATCCTTAATTGCGGCAGCAAGGGCCACCGCCGAGCATCTGAGCCTGAATGAGAAAGAAACGGAAGATCTCGTTCACCGATATCGCTCTTATCCCCGTGAGCTGAGTGGAAAGGGAGTCAAACCGGTCCCCCCCATCCTCTTCAGCATTGCCGAGAAGAGCAAGGATCACACCTTTGAAGGGTACACCAAGATTGTTCTCCCCATGTTTGCCGCCATGGATCCGGCGCCCAAGGTGCATCTGGTTCCCTTCGAGGCGGGTGTCCACAGTTACTCTCGGGCCGAGCCGGACCTGCCTATGGGTCTCGCTCCGGCCATGGTGAAGATGTGGCACGACGCCATCATGGGGGGATACTTCGAGGAGTGAGTCAACTCAGTTCCAAGTTCCAGGTTCCAGGTTTCAAGTTTTCGGATCAGGGGACACCGACAGGTTGAGGAAGGCGAACCGAACGTCCGATTTTGATTAGGGCCTGCAGGGGCGCACAGAAGTGCGCCCACAAACCCTGCTTTATCAACGGCTTATAGGGCGCACGGCCGTGCGCCCCTTGTATCATACACAGCAATGAAGAAAGCCCTCCATGGGGGAGGGCTCAGAGGCCGATGGGGATCAGACGCTCTGTGCGCCCGAAGGTGCCCAAACCTGCGC
>Ga0066376_10004752_pt1 | contig 11730 bp, 10 predicted proteins | sample Knorr_S15_td_Bot_FD_77009 | JGI IMG/M metagenome (GOLD analysis project Ga0066376, IMG submission 77009) | Marine microbial communities from Southern Atlantic Ocean transect - Knorr_S15_td_Bottom_ad_5009_LV_A | ecosystem: Environmental > Aquatic > Marine > Oceanic | place: Southern Atlantic... | reverse complement strand
TGCAGCGCGAATGCATCCGGAGATAGATGCAAAACGTGTTGGTGTCATCGGACACAGTGAAGGCGGGTTAATCGGTCCACTGGTTGCAGTGAATGATGATGCTCTGGATTTTGTTGTGATGCTTGCGGGACCCGGCGTGCCAGGATATGAATTACTGCCCGTACAACAATCTATGATTTTGAAAACCAATGGCGTATCTCAAGAACTTATTGATACGATCGTAGACACGTCCATGAATCTATATGACATGTTGAGGGAGGGCGCTTCAGACGAAGAACTCAAAAACCAACTGATCAAATTAGTACAGCATCAATTTGAAGCGATGCAACTCACAATATCTGAAGAGTTAATGGCTGAAGCAGTAGAGTCTGGATTTACGGAGATGACGCTCCCTTGGATGAAGTATTTTTTATCTCATGACCCCGCGTTAGTGCTTGCCAAGGTCAATTGCCCAGTACTTGCAATCAACGGGAGTCTAGATGTTCAGGTGTCTTCCAAACAAAATTTACCTGCTATTGAGAGAGCGATGCGTGCTGTCGGAGGTAATATTACAATTATTGAACTTGAGGGATTGAATCACCTGTTTCAACGGGCAACCAGTGGGGCAGTTTCAGAATATGCATCAATTGAAACAACAATCGATCCAGTTGCACTTGAAGTTGTACGAGAATGGGTATTGGAAATAACTGACAATGACTAAACCACAAAAAATCACAATTCAAGACCTTGTTTATGTGGGATTTAATAGAAGAGTGATAGCACTTGATAGATATACAGGTGAAACAGTTTGGGATTGGAAATCTCCGAAAGGCAGTGGTTTTCCAGCAATTCTTCTCGATGGAGACCGGCTCATCGTTTCAGTTCAGGGATATATGTTTTGTTTAGAACCAACAACGGGAAGTCTTGTATGGGAAAATGAACTGAAGGGGTTTGGCACGGGAATTCCTTGTATTGCCTCACTCCACGGGTCTACATCGGGTGCCCATATGGCTCAAACCTCAGCAGACGCGGCAGCCGCAGCGGCTGCTAGTCATGGAGCCGGTTGATGAGTTTTGGTCTTGCGCGAGGTAAAATACTTGATGTCGGTGATATTGGCATCGATATGCGGTCACTTCCATCTATTGAGGATGGTCGTATTGACCCTCGGAAGTGGTTCAAAGATCAATCGGCAACTTTTGAAATAGAAATCGGATCTGGCAAGGGGACGTTTTTGCTCCAAGAAGCGCAACAGCGACCCGAACCAAACTACCTTGGTTTTGAATGGGCTTCAGAGTTTTATCGATATGCGGCAGACCGGATTCGACGAAATCATCTTTTGAATGTCCGCGTGATGCATGGTGATGCAACTGAATTTCTTAGATTCTGGTGCCAAGACAATGTTGCCGATGTCATTCACCTGTATTTCAGTGACCCTTGGCCAAAGAAACGACACCACAAGCGACGCGTGATTCAACACCAAACACTCGAAACATTTCACCGAGTATTAAAGCCCGATGGAATCATCCATATTGTCACTGATCACGATGCATTATGGCAGTGGTGTGAAGAACATTTCGGTTGCACGACACACCTTTTTACAAGAAGCCCATTCGATATGGCAACTTCAGCGAGTGAGGGTGAACTCGTTGGAACTAATTTTGAACGTAAGTATCGCAAGGAAGGTCGACCTTTTTATGCGACAACTTTGAAGAGAGTAAAAACATGCATAGAGAAGGTATAGATTCAGAAAATGTTCAGCCAGAAGACATTTTGTGTGATTACTGTGGTGAAGCAACATGGTCACAGAATAAACCTTGCATAGAGGGGCACCAAGGTAGTATTGTTTGTGGTCCATGCTTAACGACGGCATACAGGGAACTTGTGCTCCTTAAAAACGAACAAGAAACGACAGAAAAATGCAGGATGTGTTTAGAGCACCGCGAAGACCCAGTTTGGCTTGGATATATAAATCCAAATGCCCCAATTTGTAAGCGATGCGTGAAACAAGCTGCAGGTACATTAACTAAATCCAAACTTTGGGACTGGTCAAAACCAACGGACCCCTAACCTCCGTTATCTTGGGTGATATGGGATCTCGTGTTAGCCTCGCTAATAAATGTCTAGCCATCTTTGGTTGCGCTATTGTTGTCATTATTGCAAGTACGCTCGCTGTTCCTTGGGCTCGATCATCTGCATTGGTACACGATTATCAAATAGAAGTTTCCCAACAATTGACAGATTTGTGGTTGATGAGGAAATTGCAGGAGTTTGACGAAGAAGATATAGGAGTGACGATTCAACACGTCATGTTAACAGACATTACAACCGGAGACAATACATTTGAACACCGTGCAAGGAACGTGTTTGAACAAGACAACGATCAACCCAAAAAACATTTCACCGAAACGGATGACAACGAAGAACAGAACTATTTTAAATTTGCCCGACCAATAACCCAATCGCAACTCAACGCAAAAGGGCGAGGAGATTTCAAGCCAGGTGTCATTGACCCTTCATTTGACTCAATTGTATCGATTTTGATTGTGAAAAGAAAAACAGAATTTGCTCAAGAGCAAATTGAAAGAAGTCAGACACAGATTATCATCGCTGTAGTTGTTGGAAGCGTACTTTCCGTACTTATCTTTTTTATCATCTTAAAGAAGTTGATTTTTTCACCAGTGCGAAAACTTCGTCGAGTTTCAGAGCGAGTGCAACAGGGAGATTTGACAGCCCGATCCACTATTGCAACTGGTGATGAGTTTGAAGAACTTTCAATTGCGTTTAACGAAATGTTGAATCGAATGGAGGCGGATCAGCAAAAACTACAAAAGATGAACGAGTCACTCGATCTTAAAGTAGAGGAGTTGGCGGAAGTAAACATTGGACTGTTTGAATCCGGAAAACTTAAAAATGAGTTTTTAGCAAATGTATCTCATGAATTAAGAACCCCATTGAATTCGATTATTGGTTTTGCTGAACTACTTGAGAGCATGAAAACGGAAACAGAAGAAGACCAAACAAAACGCTTGCGTTATTTAAAAAACATTCTTACTAGTGGCCGCGCACTCTTGGACATGATTAATGAATTACTCGACATGGCAAAAATTGAAGCGGGAAGGATGGAAACAAATCTTGAACCCACGAGCATTGCTGATTTGCTTGAAGGTTTGAGTGGAATTATGCGACCCCAAGCGAAAACAAAAGGTGTCACCATTACACTTGATGTCGAAGAAGATCTTCCTACTGTTCAGACGGATCCCGGAAAACTCCAACAAATTCTGTACAATTTTTTATCGAATGCAATCAAATTTACTCCAAAAGATTCTGTTGTAACGATTCGTTGCAACATGATTGACGCTTTGTCCCAGAGCCCTTCCGTACAGATTTGCGTTCAAGATTGCGGTCCTGGAATTCCTGAGGACATGATGGATATGGTCTTCGAAAAATTCCGTCAAGTTGACGCAACCCACACCCGTGAACATGCGGGGACCGGTCTTGGGCTTGCGATTTGTCGTGAACTAGCAGAATTACTACATGCAAATCTATCTGTTCAATCAAAGTCGGGCGATGGCGCGTCCTTCTTTGTCGAAATTCCAGTATCTTTTGCACCAGAAACACCCGAACCCCTGATGCCAGCATGAATATATCATTGGAAACAATTTTTCTAGGAATAAAGAGTTTGAGACTACACGCTCTTCGTTCTGTATTGACAAGTTTGGGAATTGTGCTTGGTGTCGCTTCAGTAATTGTGATGGTCTCGATTGGTGAAGGAAACAAGCAAAGTGCACTTCGCGCAATTCAATCACTTGGTGCGACGAACATTATTGTGCGGTCGCAGCGTCCACCAGAATCTCAACAGGTAGGTTCTCAACGTCGATCATTCGTTGCGGTGTTCGGAATGACCCGAACAGATCTTCATCGCCTTGAACAGTTTGTTGACGCGAATACAATCATCCCGTTGAAAGCCGTTGGTTCTGAGATTTCAAAGGGTGCATCTAGGACAATAAGCCAAACATTTGGAACAGTGCCAGCATTGAAAAACGCAGCGAACCTCAGAATTCAACGCGGTGGTCGCTATCTTGTCGAAGGAGATATTAAAAGAAGAGCACCTGTTGCGGTCATTGGTTCAGAAATTGAAAAACTGTTCTTTCCACTCTCGAATCCGGTCGGTCAGAAAATCAGAATTGACACTAGAGTGTTTACAGTTGTGGGTGTTCTTGAACCGGTTGGTTTAGCTGGCGGTACTGGTACAGCTTTGGTCGGGCGTGATTTAAACAAAGATGTGCACATACCACTGACAACGGCAAAATTAGAATTCGGAGACATCGTTGTTCGAAGGCAGTCGGGTTCATTCAGCGGAGAAGAGGTAGAGATATCTGAAATATATATCACCGCACCCTCTACCGAAGAGGTCGCTTCAATGGCAGAGCACATTCGTTCGATTATGAAAGTAGGACATCCAGACATGAAGGATATTGAAATCATAGTGCCGTGGGAGTTGCTTGAGAATGTACGGCGAACTACAGCAACCATGAACATCTTACTTACGGCAATCGCTGCGATAAGTCTTTTGGTCGGTGGAATCGGTATTATGAATATTATGCTTGCCACCGTTGTTGAGCGAACACGTGAGATAGGAATTCGACGCGCGGTTGGAGCATCTCGAAATGATATTGCAATTCAATTTTTAATTGAAACAGGTAGCCTAAGCGCTGTTGGCGGATTACTCGGAATCGCGCTTGGTGTCGGAATTTCATTGGGCCTCGAGGACTTCTTTCCATATGTCATGGGTTTATTTGGTTGGCTTTCAGTTGAAGATGTAGGCATCGGATTAGAAACTCGAATCACAATGTGGTCCATTATCGTTTCATTTTTTGTTGCTGCTGGTACAGGTCTTGTTTTTGGTATTTATCCTGCAATCATTGCAAGCAAGCAAGATCCTATTGTTGCGCTTCGCCATGATTAACTCAGGAATGGAGAGCATATGTTTTTGAGTATATTGATAGTTTTGTGTTTACAGGGTGATGGAAAACCGCAAGGTGTAACAACTGATGATTATTTTTCTTTGTCGTATGTATCAAGTTGCGGGATTTCACCCAACGGAACCTATACGGCTTGGACTGAAGGTCGTTGGGACGAAGACCTGGGCAGGCGCAATACAGATATTTGGATTTCGAAAACGCAAGGGGGTGATGCAATACGATTAACATTTGACGAAGCGCACGATGGCTCCTTGCAATGGGGAGCCAATGAGGAGTGGTTGTATTTCTCATCACGTCGCGGGAACAGAGGCGATGCTGTGCCACGAAATGGGAAAAATCAAGTTTGGCGAATCAAGCCCGATGGCACCCAACTTATGGCTGTAACCCGCCTCTGTACGGGTGTGCGTTCGTGGCTACTTGCTGAGGATGGCTCAACACTCTATTACTTACTCGTAGATGAAACGCACTTGAAAGACGAATGGAAATCACTACGAAAAGAGCACAGCGATGTGGAGTATGGGCATGGAATCGTGGACTATTCTGAACTTTGGAACTTACATCTTCTAACGTGGAAACACGAAAAGGTTTGGGATGAAGATGTAGTTATTCGATTCTTTGCGCCTTCGCCATCAGGCGAACACATTGCAATCATCACGACTCCAGATAATCGGCTCATTACGAATGAGGGATGGTCAACAATAGGAATCTACGACGTAGCCACCGAAGAAACAACATTGCTAGATGACACGTTGTGGCGAGCAGACGCCCCATCACCCTATGGTTGGGTTGAATCACCAGCGTGGTGTTCCGATGGGACACGTTTTGTGTTTACTGTTGATTTTGATGGGTATCCTCGTGAGATGTTTGTTGCGACATTGCGCGAGAACGAAACGGTTCTCCAAAGAATAGAGCGAAAAGATGAAGTCACGATTAGTTCGGCACCTAGATGGATTCCACAAACACATGATTTGTTATACATCGCCGAGCAGAAAACACGAAGACCACTCTTGCGTATATCTGGTGTTGGTAGCGGGCAACAAGGAGCGACTAAAGCAGTCATCACAAACAATTTAATCTGTTGGGGTTTCAGTATTGCAGCGAAAACAAGAGAAATTGTTGCTCTTGTCGGGTCCTCAATCTCGTTGACGAGTGTTGTAAAAGCAACATTTGACCCAAATTTTGTGACAGTCATTGCAAATCCAAATAGTCATATTGAATCATGGCAATTGCCAACGGTGAAAGTGGTGCAGTGGCAAGCACCCGACGGAACGACTATTGAAGGGGTATTAGAACTGCCACATGGATACAACTCCAGTGATGGTCCACTTCCAATGTATGTCCATCTTCATGGTGGACCAACATCATCAGTCTCGGTGGACTTAGAATTTTCAATGTATGGTCGAGGTTTGCTTTCAACAAACGGATGGGCAGTCCTCTGTCCAAATTACCGTGGCTCGACTGGTTACGGTGACAAGTTTATAACTGATTTGATTGGTCGAGAGAATGACATCGAAGTACAAGACATTCTTGCAGGTGTTGATGCAATGGTGAAGAGGGGGATTGCAGATCCAGACAGACTTGCAGTCGGGGGTTGGAGCAATGGGGGGTATCTAACAAACTGTCTTATTACAACGACGGAACGTTTTAAAGCGGCAAGCAGTGGCGCGGGAGTATTTGACCAAACAATGCAATGGTCAATAGAGGACACCCCGGGACATGTTGTCAATTATGCACAGGGTTTGCCATGGACCGCCACGGAAGAACTCCAAGCAATGTCACCAATATTCAAGGCTGGAAAGATTACTACACCAACCATTATTCACGTGGGAGCTGGAGACGCACGTGTTCCAGCAGAACAATCCAAAGCGTTGTATCGCGCCTTGTATGATTACCTCGATGTTCCCACACAACTAGTTATCTATCCCGGTGCGGGGCATGGTCTTTCAAAAATGTCACATCGTCGCGCAAAAATCGAATGGGACAAAGCGTGGCTAGAAAAATGGACATTACATCCAGATGTTGATGATTAACGAATCGGAAGTCTATCGACAATGACTCGAGTTTGATTCTCTGCATATAACACTCGACGTGCTCGAACATCGTTGGGTTGGCGAGCAAGAAATGGGTATCCATTAATCTGTCGATGCATGAAATCCGGAGCGCGGATGAGCAGAGTCATTTTGTAATTAGTAATGGAACACGGACCACCATTTTGTTCCCAAAGATCTGGTTCAATAAATTTGACGATGAGTTCAATGATTTTTTCGATTTCATCTTCTTGCGGTGGGTCGGGTGTTCCACCACCAATGCCACCCCCTTGGTTACCACCACCACTGCCACCCCCCTGATTACCACCGCCAGTGCCACCACCCCCAGTCGATGTATCTAACGCTGGTGCTTCAAAGTTACGAATGGTAAACAAGAGGTCACGAATGTAATATGTTTCAAGTCGTTGTCTGCCACGAGAGGCAAGTTGTGATTTTAATCCAACTTCAAGAGCACCATGACGTAACTGCCACGTAGCGTTTCCATCTGGGTCGAGTTGGGCAACAATTCGTTCTAGGACGATAAGTGCTGGTTGATTTTTTAATTCAAGAGTAATTGGTATGGTGGAACCAAGACCCTTTCGATGATCATCTTTCCAATACACATTCATTAAAATCCCAAGCCCATCCTCAAAATTATCCATGACAGACTTTGAAGACTCCTGGTCTATGTGAACTGAAAGGTCACTGTATACAAGTTGTCCTAACAGTTTTGCGTTTGGATGTTCTTCAATTATGGAAGTGGCACCGCAACAACAAACGAAAAGACAACATGACAGTACATACTGCAAAAGCCACATACGAAGAGTATACGCATTGTTTCAGTTTGGATTGAAAATCTTTGTGTATGCATTCCCCAATGGCGATGTATTGGTACACCCCATCGTTGATGTCCCAGTTTGTTGCGCCCGCACATTCCGCATAAACAGTGGACATGAGAGCCAAAATGGATAAAAAGCGCGCAAATTACACCGTAATTCACTAAATGAGAGTTTCTCATTTGCCTTTTTCTCAAGTGCGCGCATGCTACAAGGTGTAGTGGGGGTACTTGTTAGATATAGAGCAGAGGAATAAGAGATGCGAATGCTGAAGCGCGCGACAGAATTGACACGACATAGGCGAAAGATCGTTCTATTGGCAGTGTTAACCTTCCTAGCCCTGTGCTAGAGCTTCAGATTAACGATGTGGAGAGAAGAGAGAAGAGAAGCGGTCCGACTCATATGAGGCGGACCGCTTTCAATTGTATCTTCAAATAATCGAGTTTTAGAATTCGATTTTATCTGTTCCTAAAGCGCCATGGTCATCCATACCACCTCGTGATGGTGAATCAGCGTTTGGAACGTGTTTCTCCCAATCTTCTTCAACATCTTCACCAGAGAGAGCACGCTTTAAACTTAAACCAATCTTACGATCGTCGAGATCAACGCGAAGAATTTTAACATTGACTTCTTCGCCTGGCTTGACAATGTCTTGAGGGTTCTCAACTTTCTTGTCAGCAAGTTCTGAGATATGGAGCAAGCCTTCAAGTCCATCCTCAAGTTCAACGAATACGCCAAAGTTAGTAATTTTCGTCACTGTTCCGTGAACAACCATCCCTGGCTTATATGCTTCAGGAATAGCGTTTTGCCATGGGTCTTCATGCATTTGCTTAATACCCAAGCTAATTCGTTGTTTTTCTTGGTCGATTTCTAAAACCATGCATTCAACCTCGTCACTCTTCTTGTACTTCTCGTTTGGATGAGCGATTTTTTCAGTCCACGAGATGTCACTGACATGTAACAAACCATCAATGCCCGGTTCTATTTCAATAAACGCGCCGTAGTTTGTGAGATTGCGTACCGCACCAGAAACGATTGTTCCTATTGGATATTTCTCTGCAACGACTTCCCACGGATTACTTTCTACTTGCTTCATGCCAAGTGAAATTTCATGCTTGTCCTTGTCAATATCTAGAACGATGACTTCAATCTCATCACCAGGATCGACGATTTCACTTGGATGGTTAATTCGTTTACGCCACGACATTTCGGAAACGTGTACGAGTCCTTCAACACCATCTTCTAGATGTACGAAAGCACCATAGCTGACAAGGTTGACTACTTTTCCAGTTACCTTGGTTTGAATTGGGAATCGTTCTTCGATATCGTCCCAAGGTGATGCTTCTTTTTGTTTCAGCCCCAGAGCGATTTTCTCAGTATCGAAATCGACCTTGAGGACCTTCACTTCAATTTCATCACCGGTCTTGCAAACATCGCTTGGGTGTTTGACTCGTCCCCAACTCATGTCGGTGACATGTAAAAGTCCGTCAAGTCCACCAAGATCAATGAATGCACCAAACTCAGCAACATTTGTCACTCTGCCAACTATGATATCTCCTTCACTAATTGTATTGAGAAGTCGTTGCTTGGCTTCGTCTCGTTCGCTTTCGATGAGCGTTCTGCGACTCACAACAATATTACGTCGAGGTTCGTCGATTTTAAGAATTTCAGCGCGAATTGTCTTACCAATAAATTCGTTAACGTCACTGGGTCGGCGAACGTCAATTTGTGAAGCAGGGAGGAATGCGGGGACGCCAATGTCCACAAGAATCCCACCCTTAATTCTACGAATACCTATACCCTCTACAATGTCGCCTTCGGAGTATTTTTCAAGAACTTTCTCCCAGTTCCGGATACGGTCTGCTTTTCGTTTAGAAAGTTTGACAATGCCGTTTTCATCTTCAAGGTCTTCAAGAATGACCTCGATTTCAACCCCTGATTCAAGTGAATCCCAGTCATCAAATTCGCTCTTGTGAATGAGACCCTCTGATTTAAGACCAACATCGATAACAGCGTCATCACCCGCCTTGCCAACAATTCGCCCCTTGAGCATATTGCCAGGAACAAATTGTTGGAGGTCAGCAATGATGACGGAATCCATATTTCCGCCCGCTACCTCTTCACCTAGAGCAGCGAGAATTAACGCGTCGACTTGGTCAAGATCAATTCCAATATCCGCGATTAAGTTATAGTCAACCATGTAGTTTGCGGCTCGTTTCGTCTTGGCTGCGGGGCCGCTATCCGCAGTTGCTTGATGTGAGCCACCATGTAGGAGTAGGTACCGCACCTCATCAACATTGATGGTGGGGGTTCACATGCCTGTTTGAAAATCAGGCGAGCCACACATGATACCAAAGCCAGTGTTGGGAAGCATTATTTTTTCATCTTCAAACGTGCTTTTGCAAGCAAAATAAAGCCAATTCCACCCACCGCAGACAATCCCGAGCCAACGTAGAACACGATTGGCCCTGCCTGCATCCCCCTTTGAGTAAACACCGTATAGATGCCCATTCCAAGTGCCGGTGCAAGCAAACCCCGTATTCCTGTGAGGGTGACATGTAAACCCATATAGCGTCCTGATTGCTCAACGGGTGCATAGTCTTGGTGACCCAAATTCCAAGCAAGCACGCCACCCCCGTAACCGATACCACGGATGACTGCTCCTATCCAGAGACCAGCAACTACATGCATTGAAATACTGACACCAATACACAATGAAGAAATGACGAAGAACCAACTATGGATTGACCTGAATGTCAAGACATGTGTTTTATTGAGTAGCCTTGCCCACAATGGAATACTTAATGGAATCATTAAAATTGGAATAATTGTCACTATAAAAATTTCTCCTAGGTAATCAAATTGAAATTGATCGTTAAGAATGATAATCAATGGTGCCATAAGCATGAGATTACCCACACCAAAAATAAACTGGCATCCCATGTATTTCGCAAACTGTCGGTCTTCAAATAATAATTGGAATGTTTTCCACGGCAAGTATGAAACTAGATTTGAAGTTGCTCGTTCACCTCTAAGAATGGCAGCGTGATTATCAACACGAATCTTGCTATAAATCCATGCCCCCAGAATTCCGAAACTCGCAGCAATCGGATACACCCACCTGAAGGCCTGTTCGTTGAAATCCATTGCTTGCCCAATCCCAAACGCAACGCTTGCAAGAACAAGTGCCTGTACAGTTGCAATTTTACCTGCAACTATGGCTCGACTTTCTCTTGGATAGTTTGCTTGCCAAACTGTCGTTCGTAAAGTTACGATGCCTGTATAACAAACGCGAGTACCCACAACACAAAGAAGAAGTATGAATAGACCGATTGATGTTTGAGGAACAAATGCAACCCCCGCAACCATCAATACAATTGCAATTTTTAAAGCAGTAATGAAACGAATCTTGTGTCGTCCATTGCTCATTGCGGCCCAAATAAAACTTGACATATTTGCAAAACCCTGCGCAGCGGCGAGAGTTGCAACAACCCAAACAAGCATTGTTTCATTGACGTAACCATCAAAGAGACGCTTTGTGAGAATGCCTACAACACCTCCATCCACAGCCCCCATCATCATGGGTAAAAACGCCCACGCGAGCAATTCACGTTTTTGCTGAGGGTGTTTAGTTGTTCGTTGTGTTTCTTTCAAATTATGTACTAGTAATGTTGTAAAAGAATGGTATTGTACAAGCGACCGTTCAAAAGGTCACTGTGCGATGTACATGCAGCATGTATGTGCTCGATCCTATCGAACCCTCAGGGATCGTTTTTACCGCATCGATAGTCATGCCTCCCCGATATCTCATCGGGGTGGACGGCTGGGAATGATGGTACGCGAACCCACCTTTTTGTACTGGGTTTGAGCACACCCGCTGTGTGTGCATCGCACAGTGGCCTTATT
>Ga0066376_10004750_pt1 | contig 11730 bp, 10 predicted proteins | sample Knorr_S15_td_Bot_FD_77009 | JGI IMG/M metagenome (GOLD analysis project Ga0066376, IMG submission 77009) | Marine microbial communities from Southern Atlantic Ocean transect - Knorr_S15_td_Bottom_ad_5009_LV_A | ecosystem: Environmental > Aquatic > Marine > Oceanic | place: Southern Atlantic... | reverse complement strand
GGAGGCGGACCCATGGAGTTGAAGCTCGAAGATGGGACCGTAGAAGGCAACTCGTTCAGCTTCTCCGTGACGCTCAGCTTCAACGACAACTCGTTCACCCAGTCCTTCTCAGGAACGGTCGACGGGGATGCCATGGAAGGCTCCATAGAGGGAGGGCGCGGCGGCCCCCAGCCGTTTACCGGTGAGCGAAACTGAAACACCACGACGTTGCCGGGCGTCGATGCCGGCGCCTAGGTTATGGCGGGCGGGCCCCTCGGGGTCCGCCCGCTTTCGTTTGTGGATATCGGAGGATGACCATGCGGCTTCCCGTGGCCTTGTTGGCGCTTTCCGTCCTCGCGGTGCCGCTCGCTGCGCAGAATGCACCGCGGCAACTGTCCGCGGACGACTACGCCCGAGCCGAACGTTTCTTGGCGCAGAATACGAGCCCGCTGATCTACGGCGCCTCTGTGAGCCCGCAGTGGTTGGAAGACGGCCGCTTCTGGTATCGCAATCAGACGCCGGAGGGGACGGACTTCGTCGTAGTCGATCCGCCTCGACGCACTCGAGTCAGCGCGTTCGATAGCGGGCGATTGGCGACGGCCCTTTCCGCGACCTCGGGTGAGAGCTTCGATCAGGCGGCCCTCCCGGTCACGGGCATGGAAGTGGAGAACGGGACACTATTCGCCATCGTGGGCGCTCAGGGGAGTTACCGCTGTGACCTGAGCGCCTACAGCTGCGAGGAGATGGCTGCTGTGGAGGGGCCGACTCTGTCACGTGCGGATGTGCTGTCTCCGGACGGGCAGAACGCGGTCTTCGTCCGCGACCACAATCTCTGGGTGCGCGACATGCGGACCGGAGCGGAATCGCCGCTCACGAGCGATGGCGTCGAGGACTTCGGATACGGGACGAACAACGCTGGCTGGACCCGAAGCGACCGCCCCGTCCTGAAATGGTCTCCGGACTCGAGAAGGGTCGCGACGTTCCAGCACGACTCACGCGGTGTGGGGATGATGTACCTGGTGAACACCCAGGTGGGTCATGCCGATCTCGATGCGTGGAGATATCCGCTTCCCGAGGACACGGTGATCTTCCGCGTTTCCCGAATCGTGCTCGACCTCGATAGACCCGCTGGGGATCACGTCGTCCGCTTCGACATGCCGCCGGATCAGCATCGCTCCACGTGCAGCGATCACATTGCGTGCGGGGGAGGGCTCGGCGACACGGAGTGGAGCGCCGACAGTGAGCGTCTCGCGTTCGTCTCCAGCTCGAGGGACCACAAGAGTGCGATTGTGCGCATGGCCGATGCTTCGACCGGCTCCGTCACCACGCTCTTCGAGGAGGTCGAGGAGACCTTCTACGAGTCGAACGGGTGGCGCTTCCTCTCGGAGGCGAACGAGATCCTGTGGTTCAGCCAGAGAGACGATTGGGGCCATATGTACCTGTACGACGCTGGCACGGGGGCGTTGAAGCGTCAGGTCACGTCGGGCTCGTTCAACATGCTGAACATCCGTTCGGTCGATGAGGACGCCCGGACCGTGACGTTCGTGGGCAACGAGCGTGAGGCTGGCGACCCGTACTTCCAGTACCTGTATCGGGTCGGCCTAGACGGTGGCGATGTGAGGCAGCTGACGCCCGATAGCGCGAACCACACCGCTGCGATGTCGCCGGACGGCGAATACATCGTCGATAGCTACTCAACGCCGGTGGTCCCGCCGATCACGGTCCTGCGCGACCGCGATGGCGAAGTGCTCATGACGCTGGAGCAGGCGAACATCTCGGCGCTGGTGGCTTCCGGATGGCAGCCACCGATGCCCTTCAGCGTAAAGGCCCGTGACGGAGAGACGGATCTATACGGGCTCCTGTTCAGGCCGCTGGACTTCGACTCCACGGGGTCCTATCCGGTGGTGAACTACCTCTATCCGGGCCCGCAGAGCGGCAGCGTCGGGAGCCGGAGCTTCAGGGCTTCGCACAGGGACCTGCAGGCGATCGCCGAGCTGGGCTTCGTGGTCATCGAGCTCGATGCGATGGGCACGCCAGGGAGGTCCAAGACCTTCCACGAGGCGTACTACGGCAACATGGGCGACAACGGCCTGCCCGATCAGATGGGCGGCATCCGTCAGCTTTCCGAGCGACACCCATGGATCGACATCGATAACGTTGGCATCTTCGGCCATTCGGGCGGCGGGTTCGCTGCGGCCGATGCGATCATGCGCTACCCCGACTTCTACGACGTCGCGGTTTCGCAGGCGGGCAATCACGACAATCGGAACTACGAGGACGACTGGGGTGAGAAGTGGCAGGGGCTGCTCGAGGTGAATCCCGACGGCACGACCAACTACGACAATCAAGCCAACCAGCTCCTCGCGGAGAATCTCGAGGGCAAGCTATTGATCGCCCATGGCACGATGGACTCGAACGTGCCTCCCTCGAATACCATGCTCGTGGTGAACGCGCTGATCGCCGCGAACAAAGACTTCGACCTGATCATGATGCCCAATCGCAGTCACGGGTTCGGGAACGAGCCCTACATGATGCGTCGCCGGTGGGACTACCTGGTAAGGCATCTGCTCGGCGCAGAACCTCCTTCAGGCTATGAGATCGGGCGCTTGACCCGACCGATCGGGTAGGAGCACAGCCGTGACTACTGACGACGTTCCGGACGCTGGCAGGAAGCCTCGCGACGATGAGATGGACTTCTACGGTCTGACAGACCGCGGAAAAGTGCGTCCGACGAACGAAGACCACTTTCTCTTCTGTCAGCTCAAGAAGCAGATGCAAATCCTGGCGACGAGTCTTCCCGATGCGGAGCCGATCTCGATCGGTGAAGAGCGGCTCGCGGCTTTCGGCATGGTCGCCGATGGTGTTGGTGGCGGGGCAAGGGGGTGCTGAAGCCAGCCGGCTCGCGGTTGAGGCGCTGACGCGCTACGTGTCTGAGAGCATCCACACGTACTACACGGCGGACACCACACACAGGGACCAGTTCGCCGAGGCGCTCAGGAAGTCGGCACTTAAGGCACACCAGCACCTCCTGAAGCAAGCTGAGGCGAACCCCGCCTTGCAGGGTATGGCTACGACGCTCACGCTTGCGATCGGCGTTTGGCCGATGCTCTACGTGGTCCAGGTGGGCGACAGCCGGTACTACCTGCTGCGGGGCGACGAGCTCACTCAAATCTCCCGAGACCAGACGGTTGGACAGGAGTTGGTCGATTCCGGCGCGATCGACGAGGTGACCGCCTCGAAGCTGAAGTGGTCGAGCACCCTCTCGAGATCGATCGGCGGATCGGAATCGCACCCCGTCGTCACCCCGGTGCGGAATGATTGGGGCTATGTCCATCTACTCTGTAGCGACGGTCTGACCAAGCACGTTTCGGACGAGCAGATCCGCCGGCGCCTGATGGAGATGACGTCGGCGCAGGATGCCTGCGAAAAGCTAGTTGCGGACGCCCTGGAGGACGGCGGGACAGACAACGTCACGGTGATCGTGGTCAAAGGCACCCGGAAGGACGACGACTAGCCGAGGTCGCAGCGAAAGTGAACGAAGCTGCGCCAGAGTCGTAGGTTACTCCGTGCAGATCTTCTATCAGCCTAAGAACCGACGGGGCGAACCCCTCCCACCGCTTCGGGAGCGCCTGGTAGCCTTCAGGCACATCCCGCCCTTCCTGCGCATGGTGTGGCGCACGAAACCGATTTACGGGGTCGGGATCCTCGCGGTGCGGTTCGTCAGCGCGTTCGCGCCTATAGCGATGCTGTGGGTCGGCAAGCTCATCGTGGACACGGTCGTTGCGAACATGGGCGCGGTCACTCCCGACTGGGATCTGCTGATCAAGCTGGTCCTGCTGGAGCTCGCGATTGCCCTGGCCTCGGACCTGCTGGGGCGACTGTCCGGCCTTCTGGAAAGCCTTCTTGGAGACCTGTTCTCGAACGAGATGTCGGTGCGGCTCATGCAGCACGCCGCGATGCTCGACCTGCAGCACTTCGAGGACCCCGACTTCCGCGACAAGATGCAGCGCGCCCGCCGCCAGACCATGGGTCGCGTCGCGCTCATGTCGCAGGTCATGGGCATGGGTCAGCAGACGCTCACGCTCCTGTCGCTCTTGGCGGCACTGGTGGCGTTCAATGCTTGGCTGCTCGTGGTCCTCGTGCTCGCGATCCTGCCCTCGTTCCTGGGTGAGACCGCGTACGCGGGAATCGCCTACTCGTTCATGTTCCAGTGGACCCAACAGCGCCGCGAGCTGGACTACTACCGCTGGGTCGCATCGGAGCTCGAGCCGGCCAAGGAGATCAAGCTCTTCGGCCTGTCGGACCACTTCATCCAGCGTTACGCCGAGCTCGCCGACGACTACGTGAAGGAGAACCGTCGGGTGGCGACCCATCGAGCGGCGACGGGCACGGTTCTCACCGGCCTTTCCACGTTCGCCTACTACGGGGCCGTGGGCATGATCGTGTACCAGACCGTGCTGGGCGCGATCACGATCGGGACGCTCACGTTCCTCATCGGATCGTTTCAGCGGAGTCGGGGGCTCATCTCGGGCGTCTTGATGACGATCGCACGAGGGTATGAGCAGGGACTCCACCTCAAGGACCTCTTCGACTTCTTGGAGATGCAGCCGACGATCGCGAACAAGCCGGGAGCTCGATCAATGCCGGATCCGGTCAGAGAGGGCTTCACGTTCGAGAACGTCGGGTTCCGGTACCCGGACTCCGAGCGGTGGGCCATCCGCGAGGTGTCGTTCTCGATCGGTCCGGCCGAGCGAATCGCGCTGGTCGGCGAGAACGGTTCTGGGAAGACGACGCTGGTAAAGCTCTTGACGCGGCTTTACGACCCCGCTGAGGGACGGGTCCTGCTGGACGGAGTCGACCTACGCGAGTACGACGTGGAGTCGCTGCGCCGTGCCGTGGGCGTGATCTTCCAGGACTTCTTCCGCTACGACCTCAAGGCGCGCGAGAACATCGCGATCGGTCGGGTGGAGGCGAGTGAAGACGAGTCGCGGATCGTCGAGTCGGCCGAGAAGAGCCTCGCCGCCGCCGTCATCGCTGGGTTGGATGAGGGTTACGACCAGATGCTCGGCCGCCGCTTCGAGGGCGGCGCGAATCTATCGGGCGGCGAGTGGCAAAAGGTGGCTCTGGCCCGCGCGTATATGCGCGACGCTCAGGTGCTCGTGCTGGACGAGCCCACCGCCGCCCTCGACGCGCGCGCCGAATACGAGGTTTTTCAGCGGTTCAGCGAACTCACGGCGGGCAAGATGGCCGTGCTCATCAGCCACCGGTTTTCGACGGTACGAATGGCGGATCGGATCCTCGTCCTCGAAGAGGGTCATGTCGTCGAGGACGGAAGCCACTCCTCGCTCGTGGCGGCCGGCAGACAATACGCGGAGTTGTTCGCGCTCCAGGCCGAGGGGTACCTCTAGGAATCTGGCCGGCGCAGAGGCTCCCTAGAGGGCTGCTGGCCAGGGATCGTTAGCCGTCCGAGACGGTCAGCTTGTCCATGACAACGTCCTCGACCGGACGGTCACCTCCGCCCGTCTGCGTCGTGCCGATCGCTTCGATGACGTCCATGCCCGACGTGACCTTGCCGAAGATCGCGTGCTTTCCGTCGAGCCATGACGCAGCGGCCAGGGTGATGAAGAACTGGGATCCGCCCGTGCCCGGCCCGGAGTTGGCCATGGAGAACATGCCGGAGTGAGTATGGGCGAGGCCCGGCGCGAATTCGTCCGGGATCGTGTAGCCCGGCCCGCCGGTGCCCGTTCCTGTCGGGTCACCACCCTGGATCATGAATCCCTCGATCACGCGGTGAAAGATGATCCCATCGTAGTAGCCCTCCCGAGCCAGCTTCAAGAAGTTGCCTGCCGTCTTAGGCGCGACGTCCTCGAACATTTCCGCCGTGAACGTCCCTAGTGTGGTCTCGAAGGTGACCGTCGGGTTCGCCATTACCTCTCCTGAGCATTGTGAGGCCCTAGCCTAACTGAGGCGCGCTGGGGCGGGAAGTAGCGCTGCTGAGTCCCTGCCGCTCGCTACGGCGGGTGATTGCCAGAGCGGCTCGACTGTCCGTAAAGTGGGATATGAATAGAAATCCTGGAGCCCGAATCGTAGCGCTGTGTGCGCTGGCAGGTGCCACACTCCTGACGGCCTGTACTGCTGCGCTGAAGCTGACCCCCAACGACGCCAATGTCGTTCTAGCCCAGCAGACGCTGCGCGCGCCGGACCCGGGGCAGCCGGGCTCGTACGATGTGCTGACGCTCTACTATGGCAACGGGACGGACAAGAACCGCGCCGAGTATCGCGACTCGGTATCGATCACGACCGAGACTGTCGATGCCTCCAAGATGGTCAGCCTGGGTGGGTCGGCGGACGAGCGAAATGGATACTGGGGCTTCACACCCAAGGAGATGCCACTCAATGCTCGCGTCTGGTATCCGGACGGATCCGGTCCATTTCCGCTGGTTCTCGTCGTTCACGGCAACCACAACATGCGGGACTTTTCCGACCCCGGGTACGACTATCTCGGTGAGCTCCTCGCGAGTCGCGGATTCATTCTGGCGAGCGTCGACGAAAACTTCATCAACGGCGGGATTCGGGGCGAGAACGACGCGCGTGGATGGTTCCTACTCAAGCACGTCGGGGCCTTCAAAGGCTTCAACGAGGAGTCAGGGAACCCCTTCGAGGGCAAGGTCGACATGGGCAACATCGTGCTCATGGGGCATTCCAGGGGCGGCGAGGCGGTAGCCAACGCGGCTGCGTTCAACAAGCTCTCGAACTATCCGGACGACGCATCGCTCGAGTTCGACTTCAACTACGACATCAAGGGAATCGTGTCCATCGCACCCGTGGACGGTCAGTACCTGCCAACGGGTCGAAACGTCGTGGTGGAGGACATGAGCTATCTGACGTTTCACGGATCACACGACGGGGACGTCACGAGCTTCCACGGGCTGCGCATCTACGATCGGCTGAAGTTCAACGATCCTGAGGTGTTCAACTTCAAGTCCGCGATCTACGTGTACCGGGCGAATCACGGCCAGTGGAACACGGTTTGGGGATCCCACGACGGGGGCCCCCGCAGCGCGCGAACTCTCGATCTCCGCGGTCTTATCCCGCAAGAAGACCAGCGACGGTTCGCTGAGATCTATGTGTCGGCATTCCTGGACATAGTGCTCCGCGGCAACAAGGAGTATCTGCCGATCTTCCGTGACCATCGCGTCATCGGTGAGTGGCTCCCCGAGACGATGTACATCACGCGCTTCGAGACGAGCGCGTTCCGACCGCTGGCGACGTTTGAAGAGGATATCGATGTCACGCGCGGCACCGAGCACGGTGTGCGGTTGAGGGGTGACTCACTCTCGACCTGGAAGGAGGAGACGCTCGCGCTACGGTCCAGCAACCGCGCGAACACCTCGGCATCGCAGGACAACCAGGCGGTAACTGTCGGCTGGAACAACCGCATCGCGGGTCCGGACACCACGCGGCGGGGACCCCCTGCGACTTACACGGTTGAGTTCCCGAGCGACGTGGCCGCCAGGTGGGCGCTGGGCGAGAGCCACACGCTGGACTTCATGCTCGGCCCGACCAACGCGATGCCGGGACCGCGCCGGGACCCCGACTCCGATACGACCGCCACGAACGACGACGAGGAGGGGCCCCGGGGAGGCCGCGGCGGTGGCGGTGACGACGACGAGGAGGATGAAAAGCCGCCGGTGGACCTGAGCATCGAGGTGGAGGACGCGGCCGGAAGGACCTCCAAGGTCATCCTGAGCGACTACGGTGCGATCCGCAGGCCGCTCGAGTCCTGGGTCATGCGGCGCGCCGATCAGGAACGTGAGCGGTTCTCGGACCACTTCGAGTTGATTCTTCAGACGTACTCGATTCCTCTGGGCGACTTCACGGCTGAGAACCCGGCTCTGGACCTCCGCCAGCTGACTGCGATCCGTTTCGTATTCGACCTCGCCGTGTCGGGCGAGGTCTCGATCGACCAGATCGGCATCTCGCGGCTCGATCCTGCGTTCCTGAGCGCTCGCGCGGAGCGCTGAGCGAGGCCCGACGATGAGTGAGGGGCGCCGTGGCTCCATCGTGGCGGCGCTGCGAGTCGTAGCGGGTCAGCTCGCGGTGATCATCTCAGGCGTCTTGATCGCGCTCTGGGTCGACGAGATCCGGCAGGACCGTGCGGACCGGAGCGAGGAGCTGGTCCTCATTGAAGTGCTGCGCGACGAGTATGTGGAGAACCGGCTACAGCTCGACGTGCAGATGGGGTACTACGAGCGAAGGTGGCTAGCGCAAAGCACGCTGCTGGAACTAGGGCCGGTGGCCCAGGAGCTGGGGTCCGACTCGGTCAATACGCTCTGGATGTGGGCGCTCCGGCCGGGCACCTACGATCCTGGGGACGGTGCTTTGACGACGGTCCTCACCTCCGGTGATCTCTCGCTGCTGCGCGACGTAGAGTTGCGGAAGCTGCTGGCGCGGTGGCAATCGGCATTAGACAACTTCGGGGACGCTGAGACGCAACATAACGATCTCGCTTTCGAGTTCGTGGCGTGGTTGAGGGAGACGACCGTTGTCCCGCCTAGTCTCGGTGAGGTCTCGGGTTACACACCTGAGGCGGATGCGGACTATTCAGTCGTGCTCGCTGAACTGCGTACGAAGAACTGTCTCCGCTCTCTCATCGGCTATTGGGGCTTCATCAAGGTAGTGTCCGACGGCGCCTACGAGCTCTTGGACACGACGGTGGCACATCTGGACCACTCGCTGACCCGCTAGCGCCACCGCACTCCGAACCTGTGCGTTCCGGCCGAGTCGAGTGCATCGACCGGCTGGAACGCCCACTCGAGCACGATGTTGTCGCCCCAGTATGCGGCGCCGAAGCTCATCGGGTTGGCGTCGCCCGCGGGTACCCGGCGCACACCGATGCGACCGACGAACGTCCGACCACGAATCGGCCAGTATCCGATCTCGACCCCAGCCGCTGGGATGACCTCTTCACCGACGTAGGCCAGCGCGCCCGTGACGCCGTAGTCCAGAATCCCGATCTGGCGGCCGTAGGCCCCCAGCCCGAGGGACAGCTTGTCTGGACGGGTCGCGTCGACACCGCCGAGCCGTAGATCCTTGCCCAGGTTCTGGTAGGTCAGGCCGGCGGTCAGCGGCCCAAGGGTCGTGGCGATACCTGCATCGAAGAGGACCGTGGCATCGCGTCCGCCGGCGTAGCGCTCTTCGACTAACTTGGTGGTGACCCCCACGTCGATCCCCATGATTTCGCGCGCATAGCCTACGGACGCGACGCGCTCTGACACCGCAGTGGGCCCGAGATCGAACAGGTGATCCTGGCCACCGGGCAGTCCACCCACGCCGGTGTCCGGCGCTCCGAACTGGAGGCTCTGCAGTCCGACACCGATGCCGCCGCCGAACCAGGCCATGGCAGCCGACGCGGTGGTCGCGGAGGTCGCAGTGCCCCACCGCTGATAGTCGAGCCCGAAGCCTCTCGCGCTGGTGAGCATCGCCGGGTGATAGAAGATCACGTCGGCGTGGTTCGCGTTCATCATGTACGCGTCTCCGAGTGCCATCGCTCGTGTCGAGGCAGGGACTTCCAGGACACGGGGCAGGGTGGCCGCGGTTTGCGCGGACAGGCTGGCGAATGACGCGAGCGCCAGAGAGGCGACGAGGGTTGCGATGCGGGGCATGATCGGCGGGTTCGAGTGGCTACGTGGAGCCCCAACCTCGGCCGGGAGGGGCGACGCCGGCAATAGCGGACCGGTCAGAGGCAACTGAGCCCCTCGGGTTGGCGGTCAGATTCGCAGGACGCATTATCGGTCAGAGACGCCGCCCGAACGTGACCGGGTCGGTGGACGCACCCTTTTCGCCAGGAATCTGTTGTCGGTTCGCCATAGCGCCCGCTCACGGACGATCTCGCTCGGCTCGAGACGAAGACGAGGCCGGCGGATCCTGTGGGCGTCGATGGGGATCTCAGCGGCGCTTCACGTGGCGGTGTTGGGAATTCGGCTCGATGGCCCATCGAGGCCACGTGGTGGGGTTACCGCAAAGCCCACCGACGCCACGACGTTCGGGGGCCTTCACGTCCTCGACATCGTCACGGCGGATCCTGACGTCGCCGCGCCGGGGGTGGCGCCCGCGACGGAAGCACCGACCAGCGAGCGAGCGACGGCGCCCCCGGCGGTACCGACCCTGATTGAGACGGTCGACCGCGAGCCGGCCCCGGCCGCTGAGCGGCTCGGTGTGCCCGAGCGGGACGAGCGACTATTGGGTCCCGCCACCGACCCGCTCGGCGGCGACGTGGACCCGCTCCAGGTCGAGCGCGCGACACTCCTTGGACTCATGGAGGCGTACCACGACTCCACCGTCTCGGCCGCCGCGGCCCCTCGGCCGACTGATTGGTCTCTCGGGGTTGCCGACGGCGGACGGGTGAGCCTGACGCCCGGCAGAATTCAGATCGGCGACCGGGCTCTGGTCTATTGCAGGGGGGTGTACAGCCCTAGCGACTGCGGTTTCGGATCGACGCCGGGCAAGCTCGAGTCGGCCCGGAGCGCCCTGCGCACGTTTGGTGAAGTTCAGCGCCAAGCGGCCCGCATGGACATCGAGAACGGGTGGAGAGAGCGGGCCGCCGCGATCCGGCTGCGGAATGACGCTGCTCGAGACTCGACCCGCACGCGTGGAGGCGCTTGAGGATCGGTCCCATTCGGGTCAGTCGGTTTCGCGTCGATCGAGCACGTGATTTCGGTGGCACACCGGACAGACCAAGAGGACGCGGTCTCGGACGTATGACACGTCTGTGCGCGGCCTGATGGCCTGTTGGTCGAGCACGGCTCCGCATGCTGGACATGCCGGCCTCTGGCCAGCGTAGAAGGACTCCGCGAGCCTTCTCTTCTGTTCGGCGCTGTATCGGTCCGGTGCAGGCATCTATCCAGCCCCACGGAATGTGGTCACACGTGTGGCAGAGGGTGCCATCCGGTGGACCACTACCTGTCGCCCACCCCGGAGGGCAGGAGTAAGGTAGGCCCGCCGCAACCTTCAGAAAGAGCGAAACCGTCCGTTGGGAAAAGATTCGATCGAAATCGAGGGCACAGTCAGTGAGGTGCTTCCCAACGCGACGTTTCGCGTTCAGCTCGAAAACGGGCACGAGGTGCTGGCCTACCTGTCTGGCAAGATGCGCCAGCACTACATCCGCGTGCTGGAAGGCGACCGAGTGAAGTGTGAGTTGTCGCCGTACGACCTCTCCCGGGGCCGAGTCACCTACCGATACAAATAGAAGCGGCCACTGTTGTGGTTGTGCAGGCCCGCGTCCTCTGGGGTGCGGGCTTTTTTCGTTTCTGAAACACGTCCCATCCTGACATCCCTGCGCCTCCCAGTCGTCGTCAGCTTCGATGCGGGTCCAAGGACATCTCGGACCCAGATCTCGGAAGGGGTCGAGCCACACTTCAGACCAATCCATCCAAACCCGGGCCAGCGCTCTTCCCCCGCCCACCGCGGGGCCGGGGCCCGGCGCCAGAACCGGCTCTGCATCGATTTCCTACCTGTCGATTCGGAGGCACCGCATGAGGAAGTGTCAGAGAGTTGGAGGGGTGTTGTTGCTTTGCCTGATGGCACTTGCCTGGGGGACACAACCGGCGTCGGCCGAGCCGAGTGAGTGCGCGGACTTTGTGAGTACGGGAAGATGGGATAAGCCCTGGGTCGGCACTCTGCTCGGGTACAGGACGGTCACTGTGCGTGGAGGTTGGGGCAGCATCTTCATCGAAGAGATGTTTAACGTCG
>Ga0066376_10004749_pt1 | contig 11732 bp, 19 predicted proteins | sample Knorr_S15_td_Bot_FD_77009 | JGI IMG/M metagenome (GOLD analysis project Ga0066376, IMG submission 77009) | Marine microbial communities from Southern Atlantic Ocean transect - Knorr_S15_td_Bottom_ad_5009_LV_A | ecosystem: Environmental > Aquatic > Marine > Oceanic | place: Southern Atlantic... | reverse complement strand
TTTCCACCCCACCACCCTCCCATCCCGCCTTTAACGCCTATGCGTACGGATCATTTCCTCTTCATCACCGCCTTTACAATGGACTTCTGTACCGCGCTGGTCTCGTTTGCCGTGCCTCTGGTGGCGCTCAGCCTCGGGGCGTCGATTGTAGAACTCGGTCTGATAGGCACCACCGGTACGCTTGCATTTACACTCGCCTGCTCCTTTACCGGTAAGCTGGCGGATCGGTACGACCGCCGTCGGTTGATGGGTATTTCAAGCATTGCGACGGCCATCGTCTTTATGTCGCTTATTTTTGCCTCAAGCTTCTGGGAGCTGCTTATCGGCACAACCCTCGGTTGGGGGTTGATGGCCCTGTTCTGGCCGGCACTTCAGGCGACCCTTGCCGAAGGCCGTAACCGGGCCCAACTGGTTAAAACGCTCGGTATGTTCAATATGTTCTGGACCATCGGCTTTATGTGCGGACCGCTTTTCGGCGGGTATCTGTATGCCATTCATCCCCGCCTGACTTTTACGGTAGGGATGGCCGGAATGGCGTTATTATCGCTGGCTATTTTTTTTATGCGGTTCAAACCTGCGGACGTTCAGAAAGAAGAACCGCTACCCGATACGCATAAATCCGGCGATACGGCCCGATTCCGAACGATGGCCTGGATAGCCAGTTTTTCTGCTTTTTTTATGGTCGGGATTCTCAACAATCAATTCCCCAAGCTGGCCGCCGAACTCCTGATCCGGCCTGAGGTGCTGGGCGTTCTATTGGCGATTCCGAGGTTCGCCCAGTTTCTTGTTTTTCTGCTGGTTCGGTATACCACACGCTGGCAATTTCGTCTTATGCCCCTCATTATTCCGCAGATATGCGCTATAATCGGGATGGTGATTGTCACGACACAGGATACCCCAATGGTACTCGGGCTGGCCTTCGGGACTATCGGCCTGCTGGTCGGCGCCTCGTTTTCCGCCAGCCAGTTCTATTCGTTTTTCCAGGAAGAACGCAAGGGCGAACGTGGCGCCCGCAATGAGATGATTATCGGTATGGGCATGGTATCCGGTCCGTTTGTCGGTGGCCTGCTTGCCCAAAATGTTGGACTCCGTGCGCCGTATGTGTTATGTTGCGTCGTGCTGGTCGCCGCTATGTTGCTGGAATACCGTCTGTACCGAAAGAAGGTACGAAACGACGAAACGACGAAACGACGAAAAGCACAGCGAGCGAAGCGGAGCGCATTTTAATAATGCCTCGAAGAGGCGTTCCTTACTTTCGATTGAGCGTAGCGAAATCCAACGACGAAGCGCGAAGCGATACAAGTGGTTTTTCAAAGGACCTCCTATAAACAACGAGACGCCGGAATAACGATTCGTAGCTTCGTAGCTTCGTCGTTTCTCAACCACCCGCGGAGCCATATATGCCGATGATACAAGGTGAAAATAGGCAAGCCATCCAGGAACGATTCCAGGCGTTAACCGGCCCGGTCACACTGGTGATATTCACCCAGGCGGTCGATCCACCACAGAAGAGTCAGGAGACAACCGAGATCATGGGTGAACTGGCCGGGTTGTCGGATCAGCTAAGCGTCAAGATCTATGATTTCCAGGAAGACCGGGACGCCGTAGATAAGTATAACGTTGAACGTATTCCTGCTATTGTTCTGGAAGGCGCCAAAGACTATGGCGTGCGATATTACGGCTTTCCGGGCGGGTATGAATTCGGGGCGTTGATCGAAGATATCGTTAACGTGTCTCAGGGCGACTCCGGCCTGTCGGATCAGACGAAACAACGGCTCTCCTCCCTGGAGAAACCAGTGCATCTGCGGGTGTTCTCAACGCCTACATGACCGCATTGTCCCGGCGCTGTGCGGTTAGCACACCAGCTTGCAATCGAAAACGATATGGTCACGGCAGATGCCGTAGAAGCCACCGAATTCCCGGATATGTCTCAGCAGTTTATGGTCCGGGCGGTCCCCAAGATTGTGATTAACGACGAAGCCAGCTTTGAAGGGGCTCTGCCGGAAGGGATGTTTGTGGATCAGGTGTTTGAGGCGGTCGGCGGGTAAACCGCCGGGTGTTTTGTATTTGGTACTTTGTACTATGTCGAGAGGAATGGAAGATCTCAAAATCCCACTCAGCAACCGGTTCCATGCGCTCGGATGAGACCGTGCTGGCCAGCACTCGATCTCCATCAACGACCAGTGGCGTATCTGTTTCAGGTTTCAGGACAGCGACTCCTACGACGTTGAAGTCTGCGACTACCATTAGGAATGAGGTGAAATATGAGTATCCCGAACACTGGACAGATGGAGCGGTGTCCTATCCATCCGGGCGAGCTATTGCACGAGGATTTTATACCTGACTACAAGCTCACAGTGACTGGCCTTGCAAGTGCCCTGTGTGTTTCTCGTCAGACAGTGAATGAACTTCTTCGTGAGCGTCGTGCGGTCAGTCCTGAAATGGCGGTACGTTTATCGAACCTATTTGGCAACTCAGCGGAGTTCTGACTCACCCTGCAACAGGCCGTCGATCTCTGGGAAGCTGAAATCGCGATCAAGAACGATGTGCGACACATCGAGACACTCCATCTGGCCTAATCAACGACTTGTGGATGACTTACCTCTGCGAGCATGATTTCAGATTGATGATACGCGTGACATCCGCAATATCGCCTTGCGTCTTGGTGCACCATCTTATTCCGAACGTTCATCATAATATCCCAACGACTCGAAGAGTACTCTACCGGGTCGGTATAAAATAGGGACGATCCGATGGACCGTCCCTCTGTGTGGATATATTACTTTCTAATGGATTTATCGTTATTTCGCCCCGCGCGCTTTCAGCAGTTTAGTGATGTCCACGTGGCCTTTTCGTATAGCCCAGGCCAGCGGTTTCGCCCAAGACGCGCCGGCGGCATCGGGATCGGCGCCCTGATCGAGGAGGAAGGTCACCATCTCCTTTTTACCTTCGCGCACCGCCCAACCGAGTGGAGTAGACGAATAGTCATCCTCTATCGCATTGATATCGGCGCCGAATTCAAGCCACAGCATAAAACGGTCTTTGTCCTCCTCCACCGCTAATTTATGCAACGGCATAATGCCCAGCCAGTCCGGCCGATTCGGGTTCAACCCTCTTTCCATGAGCTTACGCAATGTCGACCCTTTAATCCCCGATCCGGTCAAGCAGACTTGATTAAGCATATCCGGATTGTACTCCAGGAACAGATCGACCACACCACCGAAATCATTTTCGGCAGCCATCTGGAATCCCCAGCTGTCATTGGCCAGCGAGGCGTCCGCCTCCAATCTGGTGAGAACCGTATCCACATCATTGTCGCTACAGGCTTGTGTAAACGCGTAACCACTGGCGTGTTCGGTTTTCATACCCCGTTCCAGCAGCAGGTCGGCGATCTCATCGAAACCTCGATGGCGCGCAAATTCCAGACTGTCGCCGCCGGAATCCTCGTATTGATTGATATCGACGGCGCGATCCAGCAGAAGCCGGACAATACCCACGTGTCTCGCAGCGGTGGCGGCGATTAATGCATTGCCTCGTGGAGAAACGGCCTCCGGCATATTGGGGTCGGCGCCGCGATCCAGCAAGGTTTCAACAACACGTATATTACCATGTTGGGCAGCGAATTTCAGCGGGCTGCACCATCCCGGTCCCAATGTATGCAGCAGATCGGGATCCTGATCCAGAAATTGCTCGACCCGGCTTATATCACCCAGGGCCACCGCTGCACAGAAGGTATATTCGGCGCCGCTGGCCAGCAGATAGCCCGGTACGATCCAGTGGTTGGCAATGGTCTTCTCATGAAGCGGTTGCTGATGCCGGAAGAACCAGTAATCGGACTCGCCGGGGTCAATGTCGCATACAATCGATATTTCCAGCGGGGAATAGCCGTCTATGCGCCGGGCATTGATATCGGCGCCTCTTTCGAGAAAATAGTCGATCAGGTCCGGTTGACGGGTCATCGCCGCCCAGTGAATAGCATTATTGCCGACGGTATCTGCTGCGTGCGCCAGACCGGGATGTGCCTTTAAAATGCCGTCAATCCGATTTTGATCCCGGTCCATAATAGCATCGCGCAGTTCAACGAATTCTGCGTTATAGTTGAACCGTCTTACCATCTCTGCTTCAAGCAACGCCTTCATGTCATCAAAGCCACGCTCTTCCGCCATCTCAAGCATTTTTTCCCAGGCGTAGGCCAGAAACCAGGCTCTTCCAGGATCAGAGCCAGCCTCAAGCAGGACGCGCACCGCCTCCAGATGACCTTTACGGACCGCCATATGCACCGGGAACTGGTACCAGAAACCGGCATGAATCAACCGGGGATCTTTCTTCAGAAGGGCTTTGACGGTTTTAAGATCGCCCGCTGCGCCGGCGCACATCAGCGACCAGGCGTCATTGCCGTCTACAACCTCGTAACCGTAATAAACCCACTCCGGCGTATTCATCCCTTCCGGCTGTATCATGGATAGTACATCATCCCGGAACGTATGGTCTTTCGACGGGGCTTGTTCGTTTAAATGATTTTCCACCATATACAGCAACCTTTCTTTAAGTTTCTGCCGGGCCGAATGCAGACGACTTTTTACCGTAGATACGGGCACATCCATAAATATGCTGATCTCTTTAAGAACATAACCGCCCATATAAAACATCGAGACCACGATGCGCTCCTGTTCCGGCAGCGTCTGCATAACCCCGCTTGATAGTTTCTTTCATCTCACGGTCCTCAACTTCTACATCGGGCGGCGGTCTGTTTGAGGGAACATCCGTGACCAACGTATCCATAGACACCGTATCCAACCGTCTGCGGCGCAGGTATCGGTCGCAATGCTTGAATAGGATCTTTCGCAGCCAGCCTGGAAAAGCGAAGGGGCTGGATACCTTGGTGATATGCTGATACGCTTCTACAAACGCCTCCTGCGCCACGTCCTCGGCCAGATGGAAATCACCCAGGATGGCATAGCCATATCCTGAAACCGCTGAACAATAATCCCATAGGCATTTACGTCGCCGTCCTGTGCCTTTTGAAAAATCGGACGAAGCGTTTCCATTCGACTCCTTACATGCGTGTTGAGGATCCTCGGAAGTAAGATCCCACTTTGGAATAAAAAGGTTAGATGAATGGTGAAGTTTTATTTTTTAATAGACGTAGGAAGGCTCTAACCTCGTCCCTACAAGGGTATGTGTTTAGTGTATGTCCCGGTTTGTCATCCCGGCGAAAGCCGGGAACCAGCGTCTTTTTACGGCGGCGGCGTCAAGGCAGCAAGTACCATGGAAAGTCACTATACCCCGGCCTACGCCGGGGTGGCGGTCTTTCTCGACGCGCCCCAGCCTCAGAAATAACGCTAAACACATACACAAGGGATGGGGAAGAGGTGGGAATGGTCACTGATTTACCGGCACTTCACTCATCAACGCCAGCATATTATAATCGAGGTCGTAGAAGAAAGCCATCCATAATTCATAGTCGCCCATATCGGCGATTTTATGTGGCTTGCCGTTAAAGCGCACATCGTGGCCTTTTAATATGTCATAGGTTTGATTGATCTCATCTACTTTATAATAAATAATAGACGACCGGTGGTCGAATTCCTCCCGCTCTGGTAGAGTCAGCATGAGCCTGATACCGCCGCAATTGAAAAAGGCGATATTGGGTGGAACCTGGAACAAAAAGGCCATACCCAGTACATCCCGGTAAAAGGTAACGGCTTTGTCCAGATCATGAACATTGAAGGCGATCTGACCGATTTGTGATAGGTTGATTTCTTTTGCATCTGACAGGTTATAACTCCTGTTTTAGCGGGTGGCAGATGGCGGGTTGGAGAAATCTACTCGGCCCGCTCCCTGCCATCTGCTTCACCAGAGGGAACTGGATCATAATAATATAAAATACCCGCATAACCCGGCCAGTCGGCGCCGGTGGCGTTGTGTTCGACGTGCATGCCCAATTTTTCCATAACGCGTCGAGATGGATGATTGTCAGCCATAGCCAACGCCACAATACGATGCGGCTGCTGGATCACGCGGAAGATATGCACCGTCAAAGCTCGACAGGCCTCCACGGCATAGCCGGTACCCCAATGGCCCGGATCAAGAGAGAAGCCCAGACCCAGTTCCACGGACTTCAGGTCGCTTGACAGATGGGTGTCGGAATGCGCCAGAGAAGGAAACTGACCATATGCATCAATACGTGAGTATACGCCGCACACGCCAATGATTTCACCTGATGCAGAAGCCCAACCGCTTTTTCGCCAAGGTCGAACCCGGGATCCTGATGGCGGCGGTAGCTCTCCTGAATACGTGACCATCGTTTTTCCGGATTGGCGGCGCCCCATCCAAGCGGTTCATCAACAATCCGGTAAATAACATCTGCATCATCCTGCTGGAAATCCCGAATGATCAGCCGTTCCGTTTCGAGAGGATGCATGACAAATTTCCATGATCAAATAAAAAAAGGATATCCCTGAAAAAACAACCAACGATATCCCCCTATTCTGGATGCAGATTTATAACCGATCACCCTTCCTATATAGGCTCAATGTGTATCAGACCTGAGCTATCGGGCTGAGACGGGGGGGGCGCGGTGAGGTCCTGCTCGAACAGGCCGTTTAAAGCGGCAAGCAGATGTTCCGGCTTCCGTTGGTGACCGATGGCCACCTTCTCGAGTGTATCATCCCCATTAATAGCGACCCCGGCGTTGCCGTCCAGATGAATATGAGTAAACACCTCTTTGACACCTGGATGCATCACGAGCGCATCACGAACAAGTGTGGTATGTTCAAATTTAAATGCATTGTTACCCTGGCGTGCGATTAAACTGATCTGCTGCCTGGTTTGCTTCAATTCGCCGCGCATCTCCCGGACGCCACGGCTCAAGTCAAGAATCATGGTTCGGGCTTTGACGAGTTCTACGTTGAAATGATTGGTCCTTCGCCAGTTTAAGAAGGCCATCAATATGGCGACACAGGAAAGAATTATCGCGATGTATAGCATCGAGGTACTCCTTATATAGATCGGCAAGTGAGCAAATGGGCAAATAAACCTATCCCTCGGAACTCGGAACTCGGAACTCGGAACTCGGAACTCTTCATCCTATCCCCATCAGACTCCGGCAGATAACGTTTCAGCATATCAATCAATTTGGTATTGCCGTGTTTTACCGCAATGTACGCATGATGGCAGGCCTGATCATATTTTTCCTGGACGACATAAATTTCACCGAGATTTTTGTGGGCTTTGGCATAGGTCGGGTCCAGTTTTATAGCATGTTGATAGGCGGCGATAGCTTCGTCCACGCGCTTCTGCCTGTAGTACAGAATACCCAGATTGTACGCCCCTTCAGCAAAATCCGGGCACTGCTCATTGACCCGATGCTGGGCCTCTATCGCTTCATTTACATCGTGGTCGAGCGCGAAGCTCGTCAATCGACGAAAGAGATTGCGTTTTTCGGCCAACTTATCCTTCCTTCAGATGGGACATGAATATTTCCCGGGTCTGCGCAAATGTTTCACCATATTGCGGCGAATCCTCCGTCTCACCGATCATGATCAGCCCGGTGGACGCATCCGGGCTTAATGCGACTTCCCCTGCCTGAGCCTCGAACTGTTCGGCAATTTCAGTAATATAATCCTTATCTTCATTAATTTCCAGAGTAAACGCATCCGCCATCTCATGAATTATACGGACCTCGTCTGTCGAAAAGACCTCCAACGCATCGATGTATCGGTTGGTCCGCGCCAGCATGTTTTCGAGTTCGCTGCATATTTCAGGTGCATGATGGACCGATGGTATGGTGCCGTACAGCTCGAATTCTACCGGTGTCATCTGTAGACGATCTTGCGCCGATTCATTAAAATAACGCCAGCGATCTACAATCAACGAGACGTTATATCGCGCCTGATCCAGCGACGCCGCCCGACCGAACGCCACCGACCGCGATTGCCCCGACATCTGCGTAGCGAATTTCCTAACTGTGGACAGCGTATCCTGAAACTGTAGCACAAACGCATGCAGACAGCCCAGATATTGGGTCAGGGTAAGCGGGGAATGTTCGTCGAAGAGCATAAGTTTATTCTGCTTTCTCGGGTATAATACCCCGTAGCTTGCTACGCTTGTTTTAAGGTAGTATATTTTGTGGCATGAGTGAACTACTTCACAGAAGCCACAATGTAATCGTAATACTGTATCATCTCATATGCGTTGCGAAATATCTCCGTGTCGTGGTAGATCCGTCTGTAGATAAGACGCTTCGTGATATCTGCTTGGAGATCGGCCAACGGTATGACTTGGTATTCTTGGAGATCGGTACCGCTGGCGATCATGTACATTTTCTGATTCAATCGATCCCTTGTCATAGTCCAAGTCGTTTGGTTCAGATGATAAAAAGTTTGACGGCTCGTGAAATGTTCCACCGTATGCCTGATGTCAAGAAGCAGCTTTGGGGTGGTGAATTCTGGTCAGATGGCTATTTCATGTCGATGGTGGGTCAACATGGCACGGAAGCGGTAATTCGTGACTATGTTCGTACTCAACGCACTGAAAAAGCCTATCAACGGCTACACCATCAACAACTGGCACTGTTTTAAGATACCCCGCAGCTTGTTGCGGGGAGTATTCATTTTACGTAAGTCATTGGCTGTAAACGGTTTTCCGATATGTTTTTGAAATGTTAACCAGCTCTTTGCGCAGGTCGGAAAGAGTTTCAATGCGACCGCTGGCCTTCAGATCGTTGATGAAAGCAACCAGGCCGTCTATGGTTTTCGGAAAGGTTGCGGTCAGAAAAATATCAATCGTCGACGCGGGTGCCGGTGGATCATTAATGGTGTCGGCTTTCATGGGTGCCTCCGTTGGTTATTCGGCTGCTTCAATTCCCCGGCTTCAAGGTCCGCCCCTTGCCCTTGCGGTTGAATGCGCCCACATACCCGTTGCCGTATTCGTCGGTAAGAATCTGTACCACCTCTTCACCGGTCTTGTTGAGGATTCGAATGGTCGCCGCCGTTTTCATCTGTTGTGAGGGCGACCTGGGTCTCTCCTGCGGCGTTGTAGATACCCAGGCGGCCGCCGTCTTCATCCGCTGTGAGGACGGCCTGTCGCTCTCCTGCGGCGTTATGGATAAGAAACGTCTTCGCTGTTATCTTGTTAAATACCGCGTCCTTGCTCTGCGTCAATGCGGCAGCCACGACCACGAGGACAAGGGCGGCGATGGCGATGCCTGCCTACGGTCTTTTCGAGTGCGTCAAAACGTTCGTCAGTCGTCATGTGTGCCTCCGTTGTTCTGCGCGTCCAGGGCCGCATATGCAGAGGAAAAAATCTTACTCCCCTGGGCCAACTCGACCTCATAAATAATTCTGATGATAGTTTCCTCGGCTGCTGCGCTGCCGCCCTGGTCCTTCTGCTCGCGGTACGTTTCGGGCTTGCGTCGTTCAAGCCACCACGCCGCGACGCGCCATTCACCGCGCTGCCACGCTGCCCGGATCTCTGCCACGGCCTCGGTCTCCGCATGGGCTTCCGCCTGCTCGACGGTCCTGGCAAGGGTTCTGTGTCGCCCTGCTTTTTGCTTTTCGCCTTTGCGCATCCAAAGGCGCAACGTCTCCGGGGTTATTCCTGCGGCCAGGGCGGCTGCCGCCCTGGTGTTCCCGGCTTCAAGTGCGGTCCGGATGGTGGCCTGCGTCGTCTCGGTTAGTTTGCTGCGCATCTATACGCCCTTTCGGCTTTGTAATCCTCGTCGTCGCGGATGTTTATTAATACAGCTCTCCGTCGATCGGCTCGTCCATCGCTGGCTCGTATCGGATACCGTTGTCGGTCGGATGCTTCGCGTTCGGATGCCACTTGTGGCCACAGGGCCGCCCAGTTTACGGCCGCACGGCGGTAGGCCGCCAGGCGATCCTCATTGGCATGGATCAAAGACCGGCGTTCTGCATCCAGCGCGGCTTCAAGTTGCTCTCTGCCTTCTGAGACTATCTCGAGCAGCGGCCGTTGTACTGACAGTTGCTCAATAAGCACAGGATGTTGCGCTCCAAGTCGGATCAGATCCCTGGCACTACGGGAATACAGCATCTGATCCTCTGCGGCAATCATCAGCCGCGCCAGTTCTCCGATCACGGCATAGTCCCGTTCTCGGTTGGTCTTCTTCATATCGGCCAGATCACGGATATTAACAAATGGGATCGTTTGATCGGCCTGTTCTTGCCACAACTGCGGCAATTTCGTCTCCGGAATACGCGATGGTCGCGTGAAAAAATCCGTGCGCACCCGCAGGTTGTCCTGCCGGAATTCGAAATGGGCGCTCCAGCCGCCGGCCATCCAGCGCACGTCAAGCGGCGCCCCGAAACGATACCGAGCGCCGCAGCTGTCCAATACACTCAGGACATGAGATAAGGCTTCGTCATCCTCCCTCAAAATCCAGTCGCCATCTTTGCTCATAATCGCCAGACGATGCAGGACAACCGCCTGACCGCCGCATATAATCGCGCGAAGACGCTCTCTATTGAAGGTCTCGGTAAGTTGAAGATAGATATTCATCCCAATACCTGCCATCCGGAAACACACTGTGCACCGTCCGCCGTGCTGATGTTAAACAAGGTAACCCATAACTGCCGGAAAGTCAATTTCATGACCGTGAAACGGCGCGGCGTCTTGATCAACAAAACGCTTGATCGTCGCTCAAAAGCAGTGCAGGGTGAAGATATGGGCGTCGGGTTGTGACTTGTCAACGGCTGTTTTACCCAACGGAAGGACACGCCGATTACCATCAGCTGTTCGGTTCATGGTGCAGCGGCAAGACCAGCCTGTTGCGGATGATGCAGGCAGTTTGGACTTCGGTAAGGAGCACTATATGGTCAGATCCACAAAACATGACATAGCGCAGACGCACCGGGAACAACTGAATGCGTAGACGGTCGATGATCTGAAGAAAATAGCAAAATTGTTTTCGAAATCATTGCCCACGCGTAAAGCGGATTTGATTGATGTAATTCTGGCCGCTTTTGAAGGCGAGAAGAAGCTGCGCGGCCGCTGGAAAGAACTCTCTGATCTGCAACAGAAGGCCGTAGCACTCGCTATCTACTCGGACCCGGCAGGAGATCGTCGAGAAACATCCGCGGGTTCAGGTTGATACGGAGCGGGCGGCGCAACATGATCTTCAGGCGGTGTTGCGTCTGATCGATACGCGTAAAGTGCAGGTCAACCCGAAAACAAAACGTATTTCCGCTAAAGACCTGAACGCCTTAAGCGAAGCGCTGGCCGCCGGCGATTATTATCAAGAGGAATATAAGCCACGTGATTTCAAGGTGACGCCCGGCCCCATCAAAGCGTTCGCCTGGCCTATGATTCTACAGAGCGGTGGGCTGGTCGAAACAGCAGGGAACAGACTGTAACTTACCCCCGCCGGTCGAAAAGCGCTCTCGGCAAAGGCGCCGCAGCAGCTTCGCACCCTTTATCGCCGATGGCTGAAAACCACGATCCTCGATGAATTCAACCGGGTAGATGAAATCAAAGGCCAGACCGGTCGCGGAAAAAATAGGCTTACCTCAGCCGTAAGTCGCCACAAGGTCGTGGCGGAAGCCCTGGGCGTCGTTCCGCCGGGCGCCTGGATTTCCGTGGATGTTTTTTCCCGATATATGATCACCAATGATTATCATTTTGAGGTCGCTCGCGATCCGTGGGACCTGTATATCTCCGACCCTCATTACGGGAGTCTGGGGTATGACGGGTATCATGACTGGCACATTCTTCAG
>Ga0066376_10004746_pt1 | contig 11734 bp, 10 predicted proteins | sample Knorr_S15_td_Bot_FD_77009 | JGI IMG/M metagenome (GOLD analysis project Ga0066376, IMG submission 77009) | Marine microbial communities from Southern Atlantic Ocean transect - Knorr_S15_td_Bottom_ad_5009_LV_A | ecosystem: Environmental > Aquatic > Marine > Oceanic | place: Southern Atlantic... | reverse complement strand
TTGGGGCGGGGCGGTGAGGGTCTGTGCCGATCAATTGCCCGCCGCTCTGGCCAGGAAGCTGCCGAAAGCAGTGATCGTGGCGGGTGACGAGCCGCTTCAGCATCGTGACGCCTGCGATGCCGTGCGCGCCGCCGCCCGCCAAGCGGGTATCGAAGAGCGCGAAGTGCTGGATGTGGAGCCCAACTTTGCCTGGGGGCGGCTCCTGGAAACCGCGAGCAACCTCTCGCTGTTTGCCACCAACAAACTGTTGGAGCTGCGTTTGGGCAATCAAAAGCTGGGGCAGGAAGGCAGCAAGGCGCTGGCGCAGTACGCAGACATGATGGATGGCAGCGATGATTTGCTGCTGGTCAGCATGGGCAAAGTCGATGCCAAGCAGCAGAAAAGCGCCTGGTTCAAAGCCTTAGATAAACAGGGAATTTTTGTTCCCGTATGGCCGGTAGATGCCTCACGGCTTGGCTATTGGCTACGGGATAGGGCCTCGCATCACGGCCTGCAGATCGACCTGGAAGCCGCGCGACTGCTGGGTGAGCGCACCGAGGGTAATCTGCTGGCGGCTGATCAAGAGCTGCAAAAGTTGGCGTTGATCTACCCGGCTAACACCCGGCTCAACGTCGAGCACATTGCCCAAGGTGTGGAAGACAGCACCCGCTTTGACGTCTTCAATCTGGCGGATGCGTGCTTGAAGGGCGAACCCAGCCGTGCCTCGCGGATTGTGAACGGCCTAAGAAGCGAAGGCGTGGAAGCACCGATTGTGCTGTGGGCGCTCACCCGTGAGCTGCGCACTCTGCTATCGCTGCATCAGCATTTGGACCAAGGCCAAAGCTTCGAGCATGCCTGCAAATCCCAAAAGCCGATGATTTTTGATAAACGTCGCCCGTCCTATCAAAAAGCCATTAGCCGCCTTTCCATGAAGCGTTTACACAAACTGCTACTAATGGCCCAGCGCCTGGATTTAGCGGTGAAAGGGGTATCTGCCGTGCCTCTATGGCCGGGGCTGCACGACCTCGCCATGACCATGGCAGGGGCAAAAGGCCTCCTGGCGGAAACGCCCTGGACCTATCGCATTAGTGCAAATAATTAGCACTTTGCATTTTCGTCTTAAAACACTCGCTGTTTGTTTCTATACTAATCACTCAGGCTACTCATAGCTTGCTCCCCGATAAGTCTAAGGATGAAGACAATGAAAACAGTGCGTGCTTACCTCTCGACCCTTTTGATTGCTGCGTTAGTGTTTGCCAGCCTGCCCGTTGTGGCGGCCCCTACCGCCCCGCAAGGTATGGATCTGGTATCAACGCAGTCTGTTTTAGCAGGCGACCGTGCCGGTGCGGACCGCGAGCGTATCAATGAAATCCTCGCCCGTGCCGATGTGCAAGATCAACTGCTCAAACAGGGCGTCAATCCCGCCGATGTCGAGGCGCGTGTGGCGGCCCTGAGCGATGCCGAAGCCCAGCAAATGGCGCAGCAGCTTGAGCAGTTGCCCGCCGGTGCTGGCGTGATTGGTGCGCTGTTCGCGGTATTTGTGATTCTGCTGGTAACGGACATTCTCGGTTTAACCGATGTTTACCCGTTCACACGTTAATTCATCCGCGATGATGAACCGTTATGTTAACGCCCGCACTGCGGGCGTTTTACTGTTAGGCCTGCTGCTTCTACTGCTAACCGGCTGCGCACGCAGCCCGGTACTGCTTGAAAGCACCAAAGCGAGCCTGACGCCGCAAACCGAGCTTACCGAGGTGCCGTTTTTCGCCCAAACGGAATACCAGTGCGGCCCAGCTACCTTAGCTATGGTGCTTAATCACGAAGGCGTAGAGGCTAGCTTAGACGAGCTGATTCCTCAGGTATTCTTGCCTGGGCGTGATGGCAGCGTGCAGCCGGAAATGCTGGCCACGGTACGCCGCTACGAACGGCTGGCAATTCCCATCCGAGGTACCATGGATGCTCTGCTCACGCACCTGGAAGCAGGTAACCCGGTGGTCGTGATGCAGAACCTCGCCCTGCCCGCCTTTCCCATGTGGCACTATGCGGTGGCCATTGGCTTTGATTTGCCGAACGAAACGCTTGTTCTGCGCAGCGGTGAAATCGAGCGGCACACCCTATCGTTTAGCCGTTTTGATGCTACGTGGGCACGTACTGAGCGCTGGGGGTTTGTGGTCAGCGAGCCGGGCACGCTGCCCGAAGGTGTCACGGCACGCAATGCGTTAGAGGCCATTAGTGCCTTTGAAGAGCAGCACGGCCCCGACACAACGCTGAGTAGCTGGCAGGCATTCAGTGAGCGCTTCCCGCAAAATCCTACTGGGCAGTTTGCGCTGGGCAATGCCCTGTATGCCGATGGCCAGCCCGAAGCCGCCCTGGCCGCCTTCGAGACAGCCACGAGCCTCGACCCGGAGATGGGTGCTGCGTGGCTCAATCTGGCCATTATACAATTCCAGCAAGCGCGCCTTGCAGACGCCAGAGCATCGCTTACCCAAGCCGCTTCCCTAGAAGGCGAATGGCAGCCCCGGGCTAGACAGCTTTTGGAAACGCTATAGCGTCGCCCTGAAGAGCCGTGAGAGGAAGCTTCAACTCGCGACGGTGCTGAAATGCCCCCGTGGGAGGGAGCTTCAGCTCGCGACGGTGGCTTGGCCGGGGCGCCTGACGGCGCCATTCGCCCGCTAAAGCGGCCTCCCACCGAAGCTGATCTGGCAGGCCAACCTCTGCAGGAAGGCCCGCCCTGACCGCTTAGAACACCCGGTTCAGACCGTTTTGTGCCGCCACTCGATAGGCTTCTGCCATGGTGGGGTAATTGAAGGTGGTGTTGACGAAGTACTTGAGCGTGTTGGCCTTGCCCTCCTGCTGCATGATGGCCATGCCGATGTGCAGGATCTCCGACGCCTGGTCGCCAAAGCAATGGATACCGAGAATCTCCAGGGTGTCCTGGTGGAACAGGATCTTCAGCATACCGACCGTATCGCCGGTGATCTGGGCACGGGCGGTATCCTTGAAAAACGCCTTGCCGACTTCGTAAGGCACTTTCGCTTCGGTCAGCTCGCGCTCATTGGGGCCAAAGGAGCTGATTTCAGGAATGGTATAGATACCGGTCGGCACGTCGCTGACGAAACGGTACTCCTTCTCCAGCAGCTCGTTGCACGAGTTGAGCCCCTGATCGTAGGCGGCACTGGCCAAGCTTGGCCAACCAATGACGTCGCCCGCCGCATAAATATGCGGAATCGAGGTGCGGTAGTGCTCATCCACGCTGAGCTGGCCCCGGCCATTCGCTTCCAGGCCGATATTCTCCAGCCCCAAGCTGTCGGTGTTACCAGTACGGCCGTTGGCCCATAGGAATGCATCGGCACGGATTTTCTTACCGGATTTCAGGCGTACCACTACGCCTGCTTCATCACCCTCGACACTCTCGTACTCTTCGTTATGACGAATCAGCACGCCGTGCTTGCGTAGGTGATAAGAGAGCGCATCGCTGATCTCATCGTCCAAGAACGACAACAGGCTATCCCGGTTGTTGATCAGGTCTACCTTCACGCCAAGCCCCGAGAAGATAGAAGCGTACTCACAACCGATAACGCCCGCGCCGAAAATTACCAGCGTACGCGGCGTGTGGGACAGGCTCAGGATGGTATCGGAGCAGTAGATACGCGGATGGCGGAAGTTGATATCTGCTGGGCGATAGGGGCGCGAGCCGGTGGCAATGACAATTTTCTTGGCCACCAGCTCTTCCATGCCTTCTTGACGATCACGCACCACAACAGTGTGCTCGTCTTTGAAGCGGGCGACGCCGTGGAACAGGTCAATGCGGTTGCGCGCATAAAAAGTGGTGCGCATTTCAACCTGCTTATCAATCGTACCGCGGGAGCGTTCCATCACTTTTGGGAAGGAGAACCAGCGGGGCTCACCGATATCGCGGAACATTCGGTTGGTATTGAACGCCATGATCTGCTTGACCTGATGGCGCAGCGCTTTGGAAGGAATAGTGCCCCAGTGGGTGCAGTTACCGCCTACCTGAGCCTGCTTCTCAATTATCGCCACCCGCATACCGTGCTTAGCAGCATTAATAGCAGCGCTTTCTCCGGCGGGGCCGGTACCGATCACCACGACATCGTAATTGTGAACCGCCATACGGTTTGGATCTCCTTGTTCCCTGACATCATCAATTCATTAGCGCATACGTAAACGCCCGCGGTTAAGCGAGCGTTTGATGTTATTTAACGCGTAGTAGCATCAGCGGTTAGCGGCGCGTTGCATCGTAACCTAAGTCGGCGCCACGGCTTTCATCACTACGGCGCCGTACGCTACCGCGTTTGCGGTTCTCTTCTTCGCATACTTCGTCTTTACCACCGCAGATATCGCAGCCATCCTTCATGCCGATTTGATTAAGCCCACCGCAGGAGCCTGCAATGGGTTTACGCCCCATCAGCACGCCAACGGCCATCGCGCCCATAATCAGCGCCATAAACCCGAATACCAGTAGCCAAATTGCCATGTTGTCCTCCTAGCATTACGTTAGGTACCTCACCTGCCGACAATACTTGTGCCGATAAGTGCCTTAAAAATCTACCTCCCATTGTACCTCAGCCACCGCAAAATGATCAGGCATTGGGTGTTTTTCAGCACGGATATTCGCATCTGCCAACAAAACGGTAAACAAAAACAAACGGGGCTAGCCCAAAGGCTAGCCCCGTTTCTAACGTTCGCTGATGCGATATTAGCCGCCGAAGTCATCCAGCAGGATGTTTTCCGGCTCAACGCCCATATCAAGCAGCAGCTTGATAACAGAGGCGTTCATCATGGGCGGCCCACACATATAGTACTCACAATCTTCAGGCGCCGGATGGTCCTTCAGGTAGTTTTCATACAATACATTGTGGATGAAGCCCGTCGGGCCTTCCCAGTTATCTTCCGGCTGCGGATCGGAGAGTGCCAAGTGCCACTCAAAGTTCGGGAACTCTTCCGCCAGCTGGTCGTACTCTTCGTTGTAGAAGGTCTCACGCCAGGAGCGCGCGCCGTACCAGAACGAAATCTTACGCGTCGATTTCAGACGCTTAAGCTGGTCAAAGATATGGCTACGCATCGGGGCCATACCGGCACCACCACCGATGAAGACCATTTCAGCGTCGGTGTCTTTGGCGAAGAACTCACCAAACGGCCCCATCACCGTTACCTTGTCACCCGGCTTCAGGTTGAAGACGTAGGTGGACATCAGGCCCGGCGGATGACTGCTGCCAGGAGGCGGAGTTGCGATACGAATGTTGAACTTGAGGAGGCCTTTCTCTTCCGGATAGTTCGCCATGGAGTAGGCGCGGATGACTTCCTCGTTGTTTTTATGGGAAATGTCGAACAGGCCAAACTTTTCCCAGTCGCCACGGTACTCTTCTTCGATATCGAAGTCAGAGAACTTGATGTCGTAAGGCGGCGCTACCAGCTGTACATAACCACCGGCGCGGAAGGCAACTTCTTCACCTTCAGGCAGCTTCAAGTTCAGCTCTTTGATGAAGGTCGCCACGTTCGGGTTGGCGGTTACTTCGGTTTCCCACTTCTTAACGCCGAAGACTTCTTCCGGCACTTCTATTTTCATATCCTGCTTCACAGGAACCTGACAAGAGAGGCGCCAGCCTTCTTTCTTCTCACGCATGGTGAAGTGCGACTCTTCCGTCGGCAGAATAGAACCGCCGCCCTCTTCTACTCGGCACTTACATTGGGCGCAGGAACCACCGCCACCACAGGCAGAAGAAAGGAAAATACCGTTGGCCGCCAGGGTGTTCAAAAGCTTGCCGCCGGCCTGGGTCTTCAGGGTGTGCTCAGGGTCGCCGTTGACTTCAATGGTCACGTCCCCGCTACTCACTAGCTTGCTGCGCGCTGCCAGAATGATCGCCGTTAAGCTAATAACGATGACCGTGAACATGACAACACCGAGCAAGATGACAGATGTATCAACCATGTCGGTTTCCTATTGCTGAAGGTTTTCTGTACCTCGGCAGCCTGGGCTGCCGAGAAAACCGGCTCCGATTAAAGCTGAATGCCAGAGAAGGACATAAAGCCCAGTGACATTAAGCCAACGGTGATAAACGTGATGCCAAGGCCCTGCAGACCGCCCGGCACGTCGCTGTACTTCAGCTTTTCACGAATACCCGCCAGAGCAGCGATTGCTAGCGCCCAACCGGTACCAGCGCCGAAGCCATATACCACGGCCTCACCGAAGTTATAGCTACGCTCTACCATGAACAGTACGCCACCCAGGATGGCGCAGTTTACGGTGATCAGCGGTAGGAAAACGCCCAGCGCGTTGTAAAGCGACGGTACGTACTTATCAAGGAACATCTCCATGATCTGTACCAGTGCCGCGATAACACCGATGTAAGAGAGCAGACCCAGGAATGACAGGTCGATGTTTTCAGCACCGCTAATGCCGGTCCAGGTCAGCGCGCCTTCTTGCAGCAGGTACGTGAATACCAGGTTATTGACCGGCACAGTGATTGTCAGTACGACGATTACCGCAATACCGAGACCGATGGCAGAAGACACCTTCTTGGATACCGCGAGGAACGTACACATGCCCAGGAAGAAGGCAAGTGCCATGTTCTCGACGAATACCGAAGCGACGAAAAGGCTTAGATAGTGTTCCATGTTACACGGCCTCCTTCGGCTTGGTGTTGTGCTTCATCTTAAACTCGTTCTCTTCGACTTGCTCCGGGTTGACAGAGCGCAGTACCCAGATCAACAGACCAATGATGAAGAAAGCAGACGGCGGCAGCAGCAGCAGACCGTTCGGCACGTACCAGCCACCATTCTGAATGGTCGGCAGTACAGTGAAGCCGAACACGCTGCCAGCACCCAGCAGTTCGCGGAAGAAACCTACCACCATCAGGACGAAACTGTAGCCCAGGCCATTACCGATACCATCCAGGAACGACATGCCCGGCGTATTGGACATCGCGAAACCTTCCGCGCGGCCCATTACGATACAGTTGGTGATGATCAGACCGACGAACACCGACAGCTGCTTGGACATTTCGTAAGCATAGGCTTTGAGGATCTGGTCGACCACGATAACCAACGAGGCAATGATGGTCATCTGAACGATGATACGAATCGAAGACGGAATGTGATTCCGAATCAACGATACGAACAGGTTCGAAAAAGAGGTTACGAAAATAACCGCCAGCGACATGACCAGCGACACGCTCATGCTGGTGGTCACCGCCAGTGCAGAACAGATCCCCAGAATCTGAAGCGCAATGGGGTTGTTCTTAAAAATAGGCGCCGTTAAAACGCCTTTTGCATTTACATCCGCCATGATCAGGCCCCCTCAACGTCGTCGAAGTCAGTCTCGGTGTCTTCGGCGTCTGATGGCTCGGTACCGCTGCGGAATTTAGCCAGGTAAGGAGCAAAGCCCTCTTCGCTGAGCCAGAACTGCAGCATGTTGGTCACGCCGTTACTGGTCAGCGTGGCACCGGAAAGCGCATCGACTTCGTACTCGTTACTCGCGCCGCCTTTGGTCAGGTGGATTTCAGGAGAGAGGTCGCCCTCTTCGCTGTAAATCTTTTTACCTTCCCACTGGGCTTGCCAGCGCGGGTTGTTTACCTCAGCACCTAGACCCGGTGTTTCTGCGTGGTCGTAGTAGGTGATACTGACGATGGTATTGCCGTCACCCTCTACCGACAGGAATCCCATCATACGGCCCCACAGGCCCTGCCCACGAATAGGCAGAACGATCTGGTCAGGATTCTCAGGATCGCCTACTAGGTACACAGTCGCGAATTTTTCTACGCGCGAGAGTCCCGCGATGTCACGGTCGCCAGACAGCGTGCGGCCAGTGGCCGGATCGCGTGCAGCTTCGAAACCATCGAAGGTCTCGGGATCGAACTGATCGGTATAGTCACTGGTTTCGAGTTCGACGACGCGCGCAGTGATCTGGGTGCTGAACGCCTCTTCCACATCCATACCCGGCTCGTAAAGACGTGCCACGTTGAGGATGTTGGTTTTACGGTCCAGCTCCTGATTGAGCTGCTGCGCTGGGCGCAGTGCTACGGCCGCCGTCGAAACGATGACCGAGCACACGATGCACAGCGAGAACGCTACGATCAGGACTTTCTTGATGGAGTTGTTACCTTGTGCCATTAGGCAGTCTCCTCGGCCGGTGTACCAGTGCGCTTGAGACGGCGCTTCACATTGGCCTGGACGAAGAAGTGGTCAATCAGCGGCGCAAACAGGTTGGCGAACAGGATGGCCAGCATGATGCCTTCCGGGAACGCCGGGTTTACCACGCGGATTAGAACGGTCATCACACCGATCAGCGCGCCAAATACCAAACGGCCTTGGTTAGTCATGGAAGCGGACACAGGGTCAGTCGCCATAAACACCATACCGAAGGCAAACCCACCAATGACGAGGTGCCAGTACCACGGCATCGCGAACATGGGGTTGGTTTCAGAACCGATCAGGTTGAACAGCGTGCTGGTAATCACCATACCCAGGAATACACCCAGCATGATGCGCCAGTTGGCAATCTTGGTCCACAGCAGTACGGCAGCACCGATCAGGATGGCCAGCGTCGATACTTCGCCAACAGAGCCAGGGATAAAGCCTAGGAAGGCATCCCACCAGCTATAGGTGTTGGTCAGCGCAGTCATACCGTCTTGGAACGCCATAGAAAGCGCAGTAGCACCGGTGTAGCCGTCGGCTGCTACCCATACTGCGTCACCAGAAATTTGTGCCGGATAAGCAAAGTAGAGGAACGCGCGGCCCGTCAGCGCAGGGTTCAGGAAGTTCTTACCCGTGCCGCCGAAGATCTCCTTACCGATCACGACACCGAAGGTAATGCCGAGTGCAACCTGCCATAGTGGAATAGTGGCTGGCAGAATCAGCGCAAACAGCACGGAAGTCACGAAGAAACCTTCGTTGACTTCGTGACCACGCTTAATGGCGAACAGCACTTCCCAGAAACCACCCACGACGAACGTCACGAGGTAAATGGGCAGGAAGTATGTCGCGCCAAGAACGAAGTTAGCCCACAGGCTGCTGGGATCATGACCGCCCGCGAGGGTCATCATGATGGCATCGCGCCAGCCGTTCATGGAGGCATAACCCGCTTCGATGGCAGTGTTCGCCTGCCAGCCTGCGTTCCACATACCGAAGAACATGGCCGGGAAGGTACACATCCATACCGTGATCATGATGCGTTTCAGGTCGACGCCATCACGCACGTGAGCGGTGGTTTTTGCAACGCTGGGGGGCGAGTAGAAAATCGTATCTACCGCTTCATAGAGCGGATAGAACTTTTCGTACTTACCACCTTTGTGGAAGTGCGGCTCGAGATTATCGAGTGTTTGTCGAATACCCATCATCAGGCCTCTTTCTCGATCATGGTGAGATTGTCACGCAGGATGGGGCCGTACTCATATTTGCCGGGGCAAACGTAGGTACACAGCGCCAGATCCTCTTCGTCCAGCTCAAGACACCCGAGCTGCATGGCAACCTCAATGTCGCCCACAATCAGCGAACGCAGCAGTTGCGTTGGCATGATATCCAACGGCATGACGCGCTCGTAGTTACCCACCGGCACCATGGCACGCTCGGAGCCATTTGTAGAAGTAGTCGGCGCGTAGTTACTCAGGCCTTTAAATTTGGAAAGATAAATGCCCATAACGGAGTGGCGATTCGCACCCAGAGATAACCATCCCATAAAGGTGCGCTTATTGCCCTCTTCCAGCAAACTGATTTGGTTGTGGAAGCGACCCAGATAAGTCAGTTTGCCTTCAGCGACGGCGCCAGAGAAAACCGAACCGGAAATCACGCGGGTGTCATCGGGCTTGATGACTTCACCTGCTAAGAGTTCCTGAGTGCTGGCACCCACACGGGTACGCAGAATGCGCGGTTTTTCTGCACGCGGGCCACCTACCGCTACGATGCGGCTTATGTCCAGCTTACCTTCTACAAACAGCTTGCCGAAGGCAATCACGTCCTGATAACCGATGTGCCACACTTTCTTATGCAGCGCCACGGGCGAGAGGTAGTGAATGTGTGTGCCTACCAAACCAGCCGGATGCGGCCCAGCAAAGCTTTCGGTTTTTACACCGCTGACATCACCACCCGGAATTGAGGCGTTTGCACCCGTGCACAGAAAAACGTTGCCCTCGGTCAGGCGGGTTAGCACCTTGAGGCCGTCTTCAAATGCTTGGGCATTTTCATTGATGATAAAGGCAGGGTCAGCGCTTAGCGGATGAGTATCTACAGCGGTGACAAAGATATCAGCAGGAACGCTATCGATGGCTGGTGTGCGTGAGAAAGGACGGGTGCGCAGGGCAGTCCAAAGTCCTGACTCAACAAGCTGATCGACAACGGCTTGACGATCAAGCTGTCCTAAAGCACCACGATCATGAGAAGCAAATGTAATCGCTTCTTCATTTTCATCGACTTTAATAACCACAGACAGCAGACGACGTTTTTCGCCACGGTTAATTGCGACTACTTCACCACCGGCAGGCGCGGTAAAACGCACGCCATCAATTTTCTTGTCGGTGAAGAGAAGCTGGCCTAACTTGACCTTGTCCCCTTCCTGAACTTTCATTGTTGGTTTCATACCAACATAGTCAGTGCCCAGGATTGCCACGTGACGCACAGGCTGCGCATCTTCAATACGCTGCTCGGGCGCTCCCGTGATGGGGAGATCCAGGCCTTTTTTGACTTCGATCATAGTCTCGCCCAGTTGATGGATCGGATATACGAAGGTAAGGGGTTCGAATGCTTATTTTCTGCCCAGTGAATTCTTATTTTCTGTTCAGATTGTTACCAGTCAGGCCCAAGCAAGCTTGAACCACCCCGAAAAATCTATCGCATTATAAAGATAAGCGCGGCCAATGACCACATCCCTGATGGCCTCCAAAAGTGCTATATGCATTTGTAGTGCATTTGTTTCTGGTACAAAAACGCCACCCGAAGGTGGCGTTGATTCAACGTTTTAAGTAATGCCCTAATTTAGCGCACTACGGACCTGCACTCATTAACTCGCCTGACGTGGCAGCTTCAAAAACTGCACATTCGACATATGCTGAAGAATACGAATGACCTGGCAGCTATAACCAAACTCATTGTCGTACCAGACGTAGACCACTGCATGATTGCCGTTAGCAATGGTCGCTTTGGCATCAACAATGCCCGCGTGGCGATTACCAACGAAGTCAGAAGAAACCACTTCTGCAGAGTCAACGAAATCGATTTGCTTTTGGTAAGCAGAATCAATCGACATACGGCGCAGGTAGTCGTTCAGCGCGTCTGCATCGGTACCTTTATCCAGCGTCAGATTCAAAATCGCCATAGATACGTTCGGGGTCGGTACGCGAATGGCGTTACCAGTCAGCTTGCCTTCTAACTCCGGCAGCGCCTTAGCAACCGCTTTAGCTGCGCCTGTTTCGGTCAGTACCATGTTAAGCGCCGCACTACGGCCACGACGATCACCTTTATGATAGTTATCAATCAGGTTCTGGTCGTTGGTATAGGAGTGAACGGTCTCTACGTGCCCTGTCGCCACACCGTACTCATCGTTGAGTACTTTCAACACCGGCACAATGGCGTTCGTCGTACAGGAAGCCGCCGACACGATGCGGTCATTATCGCCAATCGTTTCGTGATTAATGCCGAATACGATATTTTTGATGTCACCTTTACCCGGCGCCGTCAGCAGCGCTTTTGCTGCACCTTTACACTCAAGGTGCTGGCCTAGACCCGCTTCATCACGCCAAATACC
>Ga0066376_10004745_pt1 | contig 11734 bp, 13 predicted proteins | sample Knorr_S15_td_Bot_FD_77009 | JGI IMG/M metagenome (GOLD analysis project Ga0066376, IMG submission 77009) | Marine microbial communities from Southern Atlantic Ocean transect - Knorr_S15_td_Bottom_ad_5009_LV_A | ecosystem: Environmental > Aquatic > Marine > Oceanic | place: Southern Atlantic... | reverse complement strand
TACGGTTACTTTGCTTCGCATGTTTTATATTCTCCTAAGATATTTTTTCAAAGATAATTGCATTCACATTTAACCCCCTACCTGTCTCAAAAAAAGGAGAAGAAATAGGGGGTCAGGTAAGCGTTATTTTGCTATCTCAAGTAGAAATTATAGCGAGTATGGCGTCTTTCGCAACTGTTTCTCCCGGCTGAGCCGGCAGCGCCTTCACTACGCCGTCGACAGGTGAAGGCAAGGAGTTCTCCATTTTCATAGCCTCGAGCACCACAACCGCGTCTCCAGCGGATACTTTTTGCCCAACTTCAACCTCATACTTCAGCACAATGCCAGGAATAGGCGCCAGGATGGTCGCGTCACTCGCAGCCACTTCAGCTTCCACCGAAGCCGCCGGGGTTTGAGCAGGAGCGGCACTGGCTGGTCCAGGCGCCGCTGTCGCAGAAGAGCCTGATAACAGCCTGGTCCCGCCTACTGGATCGACCTCAACCTGGAAGTGCTCGCCGCCTACCGTAACGTTGAACTGGCGGGCATTCGGACTCCTTGGCGGAGCCTCCGTTAATACCGACGCGCTGGCAACGATCTGGGACGGTTCGACGTAGTCCGGCTTCATCTCATCGGGCATAGGCTCCAGCCCATGCTTGATCTTCAGGAAGCGCAGTCCCGTGGTCGGATAGAGTGCGTAAATGAGAACGTCCTCAATATCCTCGGAAATGCCCTTGATGGCTTCCTTGGCCTGTTCCAGTTCAGGCTCGATGCTGTCCGCAGGGCGCCCTGTGATTGGCTCGCGATCTACCATAGCCAGTTTTATTAGCTCGGGATCGATAGGCGCGGGCTGCTTGCCATACGCACCTGCCACGTAATCGCGGACTTGACCGGTAATCATCTTGTAGCGGCCGAACAGCACGTTGTTGACTGCCTGAGAGCCCGTCATCTGGCTCATGGGCGTCACTAGCGGCGGATAACCCAGGTCTTTCCGAGTTCTGGGAATCTCCTCCAGCACCTCGTCTAGCTTGTCGATGGCACCTGCCTCACGAAGCTGCGAAACAAGGTTGCTGGCCATGCCTCCCGGTATCTGGTGCTTGAGGACTTTGGCATCGATCACGGCGACTCTTGGCGTCTCAAGATACGACCTGTATTTAGGAAGCACCGCCTCCAGCCTATCGCCTATCGCCAAAATCTTATCCAGGTCCAGCGATGGGTCCCTATCCGTGCCGCCTGCAGCTACCAGCAGAGGCTCTATGGCCGGCTGAGCAGTACGTAGCGCCAACGGGGCCAGGCATGTGTCCACAATGTCCACTCCGGCCTCCATGGCCTTCAGTACCGACATAGACGCCATGCCACTGGTGTAATGGCAGTGTAATTGCAGAGGGACCTTCGTGATTTTCTTTATCTCGGTGACCAGCTTGAAGGCGTCGTAGGGGGCTAGTAGGCCTCCCATGTCCTTGAGGCATATGCTGTCCGCACCCAGGGCCTCGAACTCCTTGGCCCTTTCCAGGTAGTAGTCCAGATTGTAGATAGGCCCGCCCAGCCTGCCCTCTTCCGTTATGGAGTAGCAAATGGCCATCTGAAGGTGCTTGTTGGCCTTTTTTACGGCCCTGGCCGCCTGGTCCAGATTGACCTTGTCATTCAGAGCATCGAACACGCGGAAGATGTCGATTCCGACCTCAGCGGATCTCTCCACGAAGGCGTCCACCACATCATCAGCGTAGGCCCGATAGCCCACCAGCGACTGCCCTCTGAGCAGCATGGACAGGGGAGTGTTGGGCAGATGCATTTTGAAGATCCGCAGCCTCTCCCAAGGGTCTTCGCCAAGAAAGCGGGTTGAGACATCAAAGGTAGCGCCGCCCCAGACCTCCATGGAGTGGAATCCGATGGCATCCATGTCAGCCAAAAGAGGCTCCATGTCTTCCATGCGGAAACGCGTCGCCATCAGGCTCTGATGCCCGTCTCTGAAAGTTGTGTCAGATATTTTGAGGGGATTATTCGCCACAGGCATTTCCGTTTTCTTGAGTTGCTTGAGTTTTCTTAAGTATATTTGGTTTATTCATACTTAGCTGCGGCCCGTCCAGGTACGCGCCATGTCGGGCCTCGCGGACAGCCGCCAGCTGTTCAGCCGGGACGAGCGCTTCGGCATTTGGATTGCCGCTTCCTCGTCCAAGTAGGCCTGGATCGCCGAGGAGATGACCGCCATTAGCTTGGGGCCTATCTGAGTAGCTGGCATTAAAGAGGAATGCTTCCATGTTTCTTGTATGGAAGCGTCTCTCGCTTATTCTCCAGCATTTCCAGGGCGCGAATTATCTTCGGGCGGGTCTCTGATGGGTCGATGACGTCATCAATCAGCCCATAACCCGCAGCCACGTAGGGGTTCATGAACTGGTCCTCGTACTCCTGAATAAGCCTGGTCCGTAAGGCTTCGGGCTGGGGTGAAGCCGCGATGTCGCTTCTGTGAACAATGTTCACTGCGCCCTCCGCACCCATCACGGCAATCTCGCCAGTGGGCCACGCAAAATTGATATCGCCCTTTAAGCCCTTGCTGCTCATGACGATGTACGCGCCACCATAGGCCTTGCGCGTCAGCACGCTGATCTTGGGAACGGTCGCCTCGGCATAGGCATAGATGAGCTTGGCTCCGTGCCGAATTATGCCGCCGTACTCCTGGTCGGTGCCGGGCATGAACCCAGGCACGTCGATAAAAGTCACCAGAGGGATGTTAAAGGCGTCGCAGAACCTCACGAACCGGGCCGCCTTGGATGAGGATTCGATGTCCAAAACCCCGGCCATGAACTGAGGCTGCTGAGCAACGATACCTACGGGCCTGCCATCCATCCTGGCAAAACCGACGATAACGTCCCGAGCGAATGTCTCATGTACCTGCATCATGTCGCCGTCATCCACAACGCGGGTGATGACTTCCAGCATGTCGTAGGGCATGTTGGGACTATCAGGCACGACATGAATCAGCTCGTCGTCGACCCTGGCAGGGTCATCTTGAGGGGTAATCCGAGGCGCATCCTCCATATTGTTCTGAGGCAGGAAGGACAGTAATCGCCGTACCTGCTCGATGCACTCGGTCTCGTTTTCATGTGCGAAGTGGGCCACGCCGCTCTTGTTAGCGTGAGCATCCGCTCCGCCGAGGGCCTCGTGGGTTACCTCTTCGCCGGTCACAGACTTGATGACATCGGGACCAGTAATGTACATCTGTCCAGTGCCCTTGACCATGAATATGAAATCAGTGAGGGCGGGGGAGTACGTCGCACCCCCCGCGGCAGGTCCTAGTATCACAGAGATCTGGGGAATTACACCGGAGGACCTGACGTTGCGAAAAAAGATGTCCCCGTAGCCAGCCAGACTCAGAATACCTTCCTGAATTCGTGCGCCGCCGGAGTCGATGAGGCCGACCATAGGGGCCCCGCTGTTGGCCGCCAGGTCCATGACCTTGCATATCTTCTGGGCCACAGCCTCGGAAAGAGAGCCTCCAAATACCGTGAAGTCTTGAGAAAACACGAACGTAAGGCGGCCGTTTACTTTGCCGTAGCCAGTAACAACCGCATCGCCTGGAAATTTCTGGTCTGCTAGCCCAAACCCGGTAGCGCGGTGCTGCACGAACACGTCCAACTCCTCGAACGTACCAGAGTCCATGAGGAGGTCAATGCGTTCGCGAGCAGTAAGCTTGTCGCGCTTGTGCTGAGCATCGATGCGCCGTTGACCGCCGCCGAGCTTGCCTTGCTCTTTCCTGTCGCGGAGATCGTCTAGCTGCTCCTCTACCTTTCGGCGAACCACCATGTTAGAATTTCCATCGCTCTACAGTGTTAATTTTGTCCTCTTTATTACTACGAAATGTACCAGATTCGAAGCCCAGTACGCAAGGCAATAAAGGGACAAACGGCACATATGGCCAGCAAAAACAACCAGAGGCAAAGATGAACTTAAATCAAACTCATTTGGGTTCCACGCGCATTGGAAATCGAGTGTTTACCTGGGGTGACAAAACCTTCGTAATGGGTATTCTTAATGTAACACCGGACTCATTTTCCGGAGACGGTGTTGGTACTGATCTGGACATCGCCATCAAAAGGGCTGTGCAGATTCAGCAGGAGGGCGCAGACCTTATAGACATCGGCGGCGAGTCCAGCAGGCCGATATCGGCGTTCCCTGAGGCTAGAGAGATTCCTGCACAAGAGGAGATCGAGCGGATAGTGCCAGTTATCCAGGCAGTAGCGTCTCGTGTGGACATTCCCATCAGCGTCGACACGTGGAAGGCCGAGGTGGCGCAGGCTGCAATCCAGACCGGGGCGTCTCTGGTGAACGACATCTGGGGTTTTAAGCGGGACCCCGAAATTGCTCGGGTGGTTGCAAGGGCTGGCGTTCCGGCGGTGCTTATGCACAACCAGGATGGCACGGCATACGATGACCTCGTCCCCGACGTCATGGCCGAGCTGCGCAAATGCCTGGAAATAGCCACTAACGCTGGTATTCCGACTGAAGACATTATCCTAGACCCCGGCATAGGCTTCGGGAAGACACCTGAGCATAATCTCGAAATACAGCGAAGGCTCAGCGAATTCACTGCCTTGGGCAGGCCTATCCTCATGGGCACCTCTCGCAAGTCCACCATAGGGCTGGTGCTGGACCTGCCGGTGGAAGATAGGATAGAGGGCACGGCGGCCACTGTCGCACTGTCAGTGGCAGGCGGCGCGGACATAGTTCGTGTCCACGACGTGAAAGAGATGGTCCGCGTGGTCCGAATGAGCGACGCCATCGTGAGAGGCTGGAGCAGAGATGGCTCTTAACGAGGTCTACCTCGGCCTTGGTTCGAATCTGGACGACCCAGTGAGCAATATCGAAAGGGCCATTGAGATGCTAAGGCAGCACTCCCGTTCGCTGGCAGTCTCGCGACTTTACCGCACAACACCTCAGGGTTTCAGAAACCAGCCAGACTTCGTGAACGCGGTCTGCCGGATTTGGACCGATTTAGACCCGTTTCAACTGCTGGAGGCGGCCTTACAGATTGAGCAGGCCGTGGGTAGAAGCAGGACCTTCATCAATGCTCCGCGCGCACTGGACATCGACCTCCTGATGTACGGCAACCAGGTTATGCAGGGGCCTCCGCTGACCCTTCCACATCCAAGAATGCACATGAGATCTTTCGTGCTCAGGCCTTTATTGGACATTGCGCCGGGCTTGGTTCATCCAGTTATGGGAAGTACTATCGAAAAGATGTGGGAAGAGCTATCGAGGAGCGGCGACCTGATATCGCCAGTGGAGCGAGCGGCAGAAGTTAAGCCTGACCGTTAGCTCCGCAACGCCGGAGGCAAGAGGTCAGGAATGCCGTCATGAATGTGGTATTCTTCATTACAGGATAGGCAGGTTAGCTTCCCTTTGACGATCTCGTCACCATCTTCTTTTGTGACCGCCAGAGTGAGTTCGCCCTTGCACTCCGGGCAGACCAGGATTTCCATCAACCAGCGTTCCAATTCAAATCACCTTTCCCAATCGGATAATCCGTACCTGTTTTTATGCGCCAGTTATAAGCTAATACAAAACCTTTCATCCGGCAAGAGCTAGCTCAAACAGAACCTTGAGCAGGTCAGAAACAAGGAAGACTATGATGCCCAGAATTACGAGAGAGTTGTATCCTGAAACTGCGTAAACTAGGCGACCCAACCGGCTTTCTGGCCTCTGCGTCACTTCGGCATATGCGTCCATGATGGCAGTCCTTCGGCGGCGGCCCCTGGCCAGCACAAACATCCAAGTCGATAGTGCGATCTTCACGCCTAAAACGGCGACGTACGCTATCCCGACGGCGCCAGGCGTAAGGCGATTCGCAGTCAAAATCACGCCTGTGACCAGCAGGACAAAAATGCAGGTGTCTACCAGCCCCTTGAACTCTACGGCTGCTCCGGCGAAAACAGATCTGACAGACTCCGAATTGCCCTCGGTCGACCTACGCTGGGCTGGCCGCAGAACAACCAGATAAAATATACTGCCGCCTACCCAGGCGGCAGCAGAAACCAGGTGTATCCACCTTACTATCAGAAGAAATACGTCGGAGACGCTCATTCAACCTGCGTGTCGACCAGACCCTGGCCGAACCCTCTTGAGATATCCCTAGTTTAGTATTTCTCCCACCAGTTCTTCCAGCTTCTCTTCGTTCAAAATACCGGTCCACTCGCGAATGACGTTCTGATCGCTGTCCACAAACACCGTGGTTGGGAAGCCGCGCACTTTATAGTCGCGAATAATGATCCCCTCGTCAGGACCCAAGGCATAGGTAACGCCTAGCTGGTCCACAAAGGCCTGACCATCAGCAGGCGAGTCCAGCCCTATTAGCTGCACACCGACGAACTCAACGTCTCCGTTATGCCGTTCAAAGGACTTCTGCAGATCGGGCATTTCAGCTACACATGGAGGACAGGACGGAAACCAGAAATTGACAACAACCGGCTTCCCTTTCAGATCGGACAATTTAAGAGTCTCTCCGGCCTCATGATTGGCATTGCCAAACAGGACCAGTTCAACTTCAGGCGCCGGATCCACTTCAGCCTCTGCGTTCGAACCCGGATTGAGCGCCGACGAACTGGAAGGAGCAGCGGTTGTGCAGGCGACGAGAACAAAAACAGCTACGCCAAGCAGACCTAGCAACCTACCGTTCTTGGGAGCCGCAAAACTCTCAATAAACATTCTGATGGCGTACAAAGTTACATTGCCCAAGAGATTCCTCTAAGACGCGCTGTTATTTTTGTTCATTCAGAATTTTAGATGCGCCAGACATACCAGGGGATTTAGGAGCTATGAATATCTACTCCGACCCCTGTTCCTGCATCAATGTCTCTGCTCTTTGGAAAAGAAGATCGGCACGGCTCTTATCAACACCCTTGGCATCGAAGTACGACTTGAGCGCTTCCCTGGGGTCCATAGTCCTGGAGTACTCTTCCGATAGCCTGATGCGAGGGCGCTCCATTATCTCCTTGGTTATCGAGGCAACGAAGTGAGCGGTTTCCAGAGCGGCCCTTATGTCGCTGTCTCGTAGCAGCCCGTCCAGTTCACCGGGCACGACGATCTGCACTCGCACGATACAGCCGTCTAGTTCGTGCTTCGCTATCTCCCGCAGTGCCGTCGAAGTAGGATCCAAATCGCCTTCAGGAATGGCGACCTTGATCGTGAGGAACTGCCTGGCGTTGTTCTTGACGAACTGCCAACTGATCAGGCGCATGCCCTGGGGCTTGGTCGGGTCAATGTCAACAATGTAGAAACCTTTGTCGTCGCGTTCTTCTCCGAAGTCCACCCGCTGAATGCTTCCGGAATAGACAACCGGCGGCTTCTCGCCAAGCTCCTGGCGCTTGTGTATGTGACCCAGCGCCACGTATTCGAAAGCAGGCAGCGCGACGTTGCTGTTAAGCAGAACGTGGTCCCTTCCCAGCATCATGGACTGCTCGGAGCCCACAGTGGACTGGCTGACGGTGACGTGGCCAGAAAACACGGCGGGAATGCTGGGGTCGAGCCGCTCCGCCATAGTTAAGATGGCTTGGGACAGCTTCTCCTGAATCTCCTCGTTGATCTGGTCCGGCGACATGCCCCGGGTTTCCTCCCTGGCCAGGAATGTGCTGCGTCGAATCCAGGGCACGCCGACGATCTGGAGGGGGCCAGCCTTGGTGTCTACTACATAGGTCTTAAGTGTGTCGCCGATGTACACGTTTGGTACATCGAGGGTATGGAAAATCTCCAGAGCCGTGGCACGACCGATTACATGAGGTGTGTCGTGATTGCCAACCAACAGGAACACGGGAATGTCCGCCTGGGACAACTTGGCCACCCGTTTGGCAAACTCGCGCTGGTGCGTCTGGGAGGGGTCGCGACTCTTGTATGCGTCGCCACAGAATAGCACCAGGTCCACAGAGTTTTCGATGGCATAGTCCACCAACTCGTCGTAGCTATCGAGAAAGTCTCGCAGCCGCGTAGATAGCCCTGTCTCCGAGTCTACCCGACCGTAGTTTTCGACTCCGATATGCAAGTCAGCAAAATGCAGAATTTTCATTTCATGGCTTTCCTTTTTTGCCCTCTACCTTGCCAGTCCCTTGGCCAACTCCACCGAGAGATCGGCAATGGGAACGCGGATCTGCTTCATAGTGTCCCTGTCGCGAATTGTTACGGCATTGTCGTCCAGGGAGTCAAAGTCTACAGTGACGCACAAAGGCGTTCCAATCTCGTCCTGGCGGCGGTAGCGCCGCCCTATGCTCTGCGCATCATCAAACTGTACGAATCCATTGACAGCGCTGGATTTTCGCACAGCGTCGTAGACCTCCTTCGCAAGAGGCGCCAGCTTCTCGTTTCGGCTGAGAGGCAGCACAGCCACCTTTACAGGTGCGAGGTCCGGGTGGAATTTTAATACCACACGGGTCTCTTTTTTATCCGAAGAGGTCTCAACCTCCTCCTCCGTGTATGCGTCTACCAGGAACGTCATAAAGGAACGGTCCACACCGGCAGCAGGTTCGATTACGTAGGGGACTATATGCTCGTTAGTCTCGTTGTCGAAGTAGTCCAACGTATGGCCGCTGCCTTTGGAATGCGCCTTCAGGTCAAAGTCGGTGCGATTGGCGACGCCCTGAATCTCGCCCCAGCCCCAGGGGAACAGGTATTCAATGTCATGAGTCGCCTTGGAATAGTGAGAAAGTTCCTTACCCTCATGCTCTCGCACTCGTAGCCGATCTTTGTTAAGGCCCAAATTCGTGTACCAGGCCAGGCAATCGTCGATCCAGCGCTTGTGCCACTCCTCGTCCTCACCCGGCTTCACGAAGAACTCTATCTCCATAATCTCGAACTCACGTGTGCGGAAAATGAAGTTTCCTGTAGTGATTTCGTTTCGAAACGCCTTGCCAATCTGGGCTATCCCGAAGGGCAGCTTCTTCCGACTGGAATTCAGCACGTTTTCGAAGTTAACGAAGATGCCTTGAGCAGTCTCTGGACGCAGCCACGCTACAGAGGATTCGTCCTCCAGAGGTCCAATAAACGTTTTGAACATCAGGTTGAAGTTGCGAGGTTCCGTTAACTCGCCGCCGCACTCGGGACACTCCTGCTTCTCCAGGTGGTCTTCGCGCCAACGCCGGTGACAGGATTTGCAGTCGACGAGAGGATCAGAGAAGTTCTGTAAATGGCCACTGGCTTTCCACACGTCGGGATGCATGAGTATGGAGGCGTCAAGGCCGACCATGTCGTTGCGCTCCCAGACGAAGGTACGCCACCAGGAGTCCTTAAGGTTGCGCTTCAACTCAACGCCCAAAGGACCGTAATCCCAGGTGCTGGAAAGCCCCCCGTAAATCTCGCTGCTTTGAAATATGAAGCCCCTGCGCTTTGCCAGGGATGCTATCTTTTCCAGGTCTACCGATTGTGCGCCGCTATCTGACAAGATGTCCTCAACTTCGTAATGTTTTCGCAAAAACAAATTATAGCAAGCAAGACCCGCGTTATGTGCTCCATACCGAAGAGATTGGTGAGATTCGCAAATAACAAAGCCGCCGCGTTTATCGCGGCGGCTTCAGCAGAAGAAATTCAGTTTAGGGATAACTAAATTTTAGGTCTCGAAAGTGGAGGCATGGTCTCTCCACCAGCGAGGCGCTCATCGGCCTCCGAGTTAATCTGGGTGCTGGTCTTAATCAGACCGTAGACGTCCTGCACGAAAGCAATGCGCGCGTGGGCAGGCAGGCGAATGAACTCCGGGGCCAGCCTTCCCTGGAAGCGGCTCTTTTCGAGCATGAAGTCAGCGTCAATCTCTTCAATAAAGACGTCGGCAAGGTCCTGCGTTAGAATTGCCTTATCTGAATGCTTCGAGTCGTCCCAAAACGGATCGGGATATCGATTCTCAGCCTCACCGCTATTCATCAGGTCATACCAGACCTGAACAAGTTTCCACACCTCGAAGACGTTCTCTGCTTCTACCCAGGCCCGGGCCCTGGTCACCGGATCGTCGCCCCCAGACCATTCCCATGCGCTGGACATGCAAGACTGGTAGAGCGTGTGAGCTGTCACGTTGTAATAAGGCATGCTGAGACTCCTGCCGCCACTTACCCTGTACGACTATGGTTCAATAACCCGACGCACCCTTCTGACAGTGCGCACACGTTGCCCAGGACAGTGATCGGGGTCCGGCTGATAGCGACGCGCCGGTTCAGGCTGCGGTCGCGGCGTCGTGATCGGGTCGGTTCTCGTCGGCGTCGTGGGATTGTTTGTCGCCGAGAGTCTGGTTTGTATTTCGTAAATCATCGTCGCCTCCAAGCATTAGCTCGCCGCCGTTTTTTTTCTGTTCCAATATGGCCGAATATTCGCTTTTTCCGGGCTCGTTGTCGATGACTTCCCCGTAAGTGCTGACGACAGATTGCACATCTGATTCCGCACAAAGGGCAAGTATCCCCGTATATGCCTTAGATAGAAGGTTCATACCGACGCGCTCGCTACCAACCACAACAGAGGACTTTGTTACCTCACGGATTATCCAGAGGTCTGAAAGGCTCAAGTGCGCAACAGCAGTGTTCCCCAGCTCGGCAGTTTCGAGAACTGCCCCGCCGATCTTGAGGAGGAGGTTGGGGAAGGGCATTGCCTGACCGGGGAGCGCATCCGGCGTGCCCTGCATAAACATGGAGATGGAATCTGAGAGATAGAGGCTCTCCAACTGCGTGAGCTCTATCGCAAATGTATCCAGCATTTCTAGTTTTCCCCCTACTCGAACATTCTGTCCCAAGCCCGATTCAATAGCTAAGGACCCTCCACAATTTAGGCCCTGCCACCATGGCAGTTCCTAACCCCGCCGCTCATATCAACAGAGAGAACGCTGGTCAAATCCAGACTTCCTCTAACATTCTCGTAACCTGAAATAGTGCCGGGACAAAATCCAATAGGCCTTGCATCATTTCGGTGTACTTAAATTTGTATATGACCATCGGACTTGTATTACAAACATGTAATTAAGCCGAAAGCACCAGTTTCACCTTCAATTGCTATTGCAACCAACCTGCGCAGCGGAAAAGTTTGGCAGGTGGTTAGCCCTTTGACTAGCCGACGACGCAGATGAGTGGGGCCTGTTTGCGTTATGTGTGCAATCCAGCAAGCACACCCTGACGTATAAATTTGAGGTTTGAAAGAACAACGCCCTTGTAACAGTCACGTAATACTCGCTGTTTACACTCGAATATGACAGTAGTTGAGAATCCACTTGGAAAGACATCAATATGAACCAGACAGTAGCAACCACAATCATAGGAAATGTCACAGCCTTGCGGGGCAAGGACTGCCCACGATGCACAGCGCGGCTATTTGAGAACTACGACGAAATGTTGTGCGTGCACTGTGGCTACGTCGATTACAACGTACCCTCTCCCAGAAACTCGTCGGCCACCAAAAATGCACTGAACGCGGCCACTTTGTGGATCGTGCGATACGTGGGAGACAGCCCGCTGATGAAGAACGATCTATTGCAGGTGCGAACGGAACGCAGTGGCTACTGCATCGCATACAAAGCTACATGCCCGTACTGCAATTCGACTATGAGCCAGTCGTCTCGACGCTCAAGCAAGCGTATTGAGAAACGCGAGGAGCGTCACCGCTGCGACCACGGCCACATCATCACCCTCAGATGGGACGAAGAGGGCGAGCTAGGCTGGAAGTGATTTTGTATTACAGGCAGAGGGATACTGCTTAGCAAGCCTATGCGTGACGAGCTTAGGGATACCACTTAACTTAACTTATAAAG
>Ga0066376_10004744_pt1 | contig 11735 bp, 10 predicted proteins | sample Knorr_S15_td_Bot_FD_77009 | JGI IMG/M metagenome (GOLD analysis project Ga0066376, IMG submission 77009) | Marine microbial communities from Southern Atlantic Ocean transect - Knorr_S15_td_Bottom_ad_5009_LV_A | ecosystem: Environmental > Aquatic > Marine > Oceanic | place: Southern Atlantic... | reverse complement strand
CCGCCTGCGGTCGCGTCCGCTCACCCCCGGAGTGCGTCAGAAAGCCTAACCGATGCTCAAGCATCGCCCGCGGCTTCCGACCTCACCCGGGAATAAGCGGACACGATCTCTATGGGTCTTTATCACCGCAGCTTGGTATAACATGAACGATCCCGACTGCTTGAAATTACGGGGCCAGTGATAGCGTGCAAACAAAGGCTGTCAAGCATGCTTGCGCGGAATACGGATTCGTCTATTATGCGGCGCTCGCGCCCTCCTTGCCGGCACATCCGGCTAAGCCCGCGGTCGATTTTGAATCGGCTTCGGGTATCCTATATCCATAAGGAGCCACAACAAGATGTCTCTCTACGAGAGTACGTTTATCATCCGTCACGACATGTCGACCCAACAGGTCGAGCAGTTGGCGGAATCTTTCTCGGACATTATCAAGAACAACGGCGGCGATGTCACCAAGACCGAACATTGGGGACTGAAGACTCTCGCCTACCGCATCAAAAAGCACCGCAAGGGTCATTACGTCTTCTTCAATGTCGACGCGCCGTCGGCGGCGGTGCAGGAATACGAGCGCAATCTACGGCTCAGCGAGGACGTGCTGCGTTATCTGACCATTCGGGTCGATGCGTTGGACCCAGAGCCCACACCGATGATGCAGGCGCGCGCCTCGCGGGATGAACGTTCCCGGCGCGGCGGACGCCCCAGCGACGACGCGGACTCCGGTGACAAGAAGCCCGGCGACAAGGAGTCCGGTGACAAGGAGTCCGGCGACAAGAAGTCCGACGGTTCCAAGGCCGCAAATGCCAAGGAAGAAGAGGCCAAATCCACGAAACCGGCCGATGACGCGCCGAAGGCGGATGCCGACCCCGCAGCGCCGGCGGATGGCGAAGCCGATCAATCGGGAGACCAGACATGAGTGAACGTGACACCCAGGGCGGCGGCGGAACCGGCGGCCGTTCGGCGACCCGCCGGCCATTTTTCCGGCGCCGCAAGACCTGCCCGTTCTCCAGCGACAGCTCGCCCAAGATCGATTACAAGGACGTCAAGCTGCTGTCGCGCTATCTTTCGGAGCGGGGCAAGATCGTGCCCAGCCGCATCACCGCTGTTTCGGCCAAGAAACAGCGTGAACTGGCGCGGGCGATCAAGCGGGCGCGCAATCTCGCCCTGCTGCCGTTCGTCGTCAAATAGCCGGCCGGTCCGCCAGGCCGCTCATGCCGCGAACCCTGATCATCGCCGCCATCGCGGGCTTAATCAGCGGCGCCGTGTTCATTGCGCCGATGTATCAGTCTGTCCTCGGAATGCTGTTCATCAACTTCACCCATCTGCCGCTTTTCCTCGCCGGCCTCGGCCTGGGAACGGCGGCCGTCGGCGTCGCGGCGCTGACCGGAACCCTGATCGTCGGCGCGGCGCAGGGTGTCGGCCCGCTGCTCTCGTTCCTCGCCGCCATCGCCCTGCCCGCGGCGCTTGCGGTGCGCCAGGCGTTGCAGTGGCGCAACGCCAGTGACGGCAGCGTTGCCTGGTACCCAACGGGCCGGTTGCTCGTCCTCATGGTGTGCTACGGCGCCGGGACGTTCATCCTGCTCTATATGTTCATGGGAAGCGACGGCCACGGCATGATCGAAACCATGCGGGTGATGCTCGATGACATGTTAACGGTGATGATCCCGGCCATGGGAGAAGACGAGCGACTCCTGGCGTCGGGCCTGTGGGCGCCCTATATCCCGGCGGCCCTGATCGTGTCCTGGCTTATCACCCTGACGGTCAATGGGGCGATTGCCCAGGGCCTGCTCAATCGCGCCGGGAGGAACGTCAGGCCGTCGTTTGAATTTATCAAAACCGAGCTGCCGATCGGCTTCGCCTTCGCTCTCGTGGCCAGCGGCGCCCTGTGGTATTTCGCGTCCGGCGCGTCGACGTTTTTCGTCCAGACGTTGACCATCGTCATCGCCTTGGCGTATCTGTTCGTCGGTCTCGCGGTGGTGCATCAATTGTCGCGTGGTTGGCCCATGAGGCCACTCATGTTGACCCTTTTTTATCTCATGCTGCTGTTCTTTCTCGGCTGGCCGGGCCTCGCCCTGGTCGCCGCGGTGGGGCTGGTGGATCAATTGTTTCGGCTGCGCCCGCGATTCGCGGGGTCGGCGCCCGATGAGGAGAACGAGTGATGGAAGTGATCTTGCTCGAGCGTATCGAGAAACTCGGCCAGATGGGTGATCTGGTTAAAGTCAAACCCGGCTACGCCCGCAACTACCTGCTGCCCCAGGGCAAGGCCCTGCGCGCCAACAAGGCGAACATGGCCAAGTTCGAGGAACAGAGGGGCCAGCTCGATGCAGCCAATCTGGAGCGTCGCGGCGACGCCGAAGTCGCGGCGGCGAAACTCAACGGCTTCACCTGCAACCTGCTTCGCCAGGCCAGCGACAGCGATCAGCTTTACGGATCGGTAACCGCCCGCGACATCGCCGGCGCGGCATCGGATAGCGGCGTCTCCATCGACCGCAATCAAATCCTGCTGGAGCGGCCGATCAAGACTCTCGGCATTCATCCTATCAGGATCGCGCTTCATCCCGAGGTCATCGTCACCATCGGCGTCAATGTGGCGCGCACCGACGAGGAAGCCGAGGCCCAGATGCTGGCCTCCCGCCAGCCCGCGAAGAGCGCCGAGGCCGACGGCGAGGACCACGCCCCGGAAGCGGAAGCGCCCTCGGTCGAAGAAATTTTCGAGCGCCCCGAGGATATCTACATGGACGAGAACGGCGATCAAGAGGCCGGCGACTCGACGGATAGCGCCGACGGCGACGCGGCGGCGGACACCGCCGGCGGAGACGACGCGGAGAAATAATCCCGCCGGGGAAATAACCGGCCCGCGCCAAGGACATACGGAGATATCCCCGCTAGTATTAGTTATCCACCGTTGTTGAGGGTGACGGGCAGCCGGGGCGCGTGTTACCTTCCCACTCGTTCTTTTCGGGGGGAATAAGCGCGTGGAAGAGGTGGCGAATCAGCGGGAAGAGGACGTCACGTTTCGCTCTCTTCCCCATAACGACGAGGCCGAGCAGGCGCTTCTCGGCGCCCTCCTCGTCAACAACGAAAAAATCCATATCGTCTCCGGCTTCCTGCTCGCCGAACAATTCTACCAGCCCATTCACGGCCGTATCTACGATGCCGTCCTGAAGCTCGTGGAGCGCGGCCAGATGGCCAATCCGGTCACCCTCAAACATTACTTCGAGAACGACGATGCCCTGACCGACATCGGCGGGGCCCAGTATCTCGCCCGTCTGGCCGGCTCCACGGTGACCATCATCAACGCCGAGGACTACGCCCGCACGGTTCATGACCTGGCCCTCAGACGCTCGCTCATCAGCCTCGGCGAGGAGGTCGTCAACGACGCCTTCGACTACAAGATCGATGTTCCGGCGACCGACCAGATCGAGACCGCCGAACAGCGCCTGTTCAACCTCGCCGAGGCCGGCCAGGCGGAAGGCGGCTTCCGGCCCCTGTCCGATTCCCTGACCGGCGCCATCACCATGATGGAAGGCGCCTATAAGGGCGATTCCGGCGTGTCCGGCATATCCACCGGGCTCAGCGCGCTCGACGACCTGCTCGGCGGCCTGCATCCTTCGGACCTGCTCATCCTGGCCGGCCGCCCGTCCATGGGCAAGACAGCCCTGGCCACCAACATCGCCTTCCAGGCGGCCCTCAACTACCGGGTCGAGCCCGACAAAAACGGCGAGGACCAGCGCGTCGCCGGCGCCGTGGTCGGCTTCTTTTCCCTGGAGATGTCGGCCGAACAGCTCGCCTCGCGGCTACTCTCCGAGGAGACCGGAATTTCCTCGCACAAGCTGCGCCGCGGCGACATTTCGAAGGATGACTTTCACAAAGTCGTCGAGGCCAGCCGCAGACTCGCCCGAGCGCCGTTCTTCATCGACGATACCCCGGCGCTTTCCGTCGCCGCCCTGCGCACCCGGGCGCGGCGTTTGTTGCGGACCCAGAAATTGTCGCTGATCGTCGTTGATTACCTCCAGCTTGTGCGGCCTTCCGGGACCACGAAAAACGACAACCGGGTCCAGGAAATCGGCGAGATCACACAAGGGCTCAAGGCCCTGGCCAAGGATCTCAATCTGCCCGTGCTGGCGCTCTCCCAGCTGTCGCGCGCCGTCGAGCAGCGCGAGGACAAGCGGCCCCAGCTATCGGACCTGCGCGAATCGGGCTCCATCGAGCAGGATTCCGACGTGGTCATGTTCATCTTCCGAGAGGAATATTACCTGGAGCGCAGCGAGCCGGTCAGACGCGCCGATGAAGCCGACGAGCGATTCATCGAACGCTACGAGCGCTGGAAAAACCGCCTCCAGGAGGTCGCCGGCACCGCCGAGGTGTTCATCGCCAAGCAGCGCCACGGTCCGATCGGCGGTCTCAAGCTTCAGTTCACCAGCGAAACTACCAAGTTCTCGACCCTCGACAGCCATCACGGCGGCGAGGATGCCCCCTTCTGAGTTCGCCGGGGCGGTGCTGACCATCGACCTTGGCGCCGTCGCCCGGAACTATCGCAGCCTGCGTCACCGCCTCGGCGGGACGCCATGCGCCGGCGTCGTCAAGGGAAACGCCTATGGCCTCGGCGTCGCCGAAATCGCGCCGGTTCTGGCGCGCCAGGGCTGCGACAGCTTCTTCGTGGCGACTCTCGACGAGGCCATGGAACTGCGCGGCCTGCTGCCCGACGCAACCATCTCGGTGCTCAACGGCGTCCTCGCCGGCAGCGCGGCGGTGTTCGCCGAGAACCGCCTCCTGCCGGTGCTCAACGACCTCGGGCAGATCGATCTCTGGGCCGCCCTGTCGCGGTCCCGCGACGGCGAGCCCCTGGAGGCCCTGGTCCATATCGACAGCGGCATGAGCCGCCTCGGCCTGCCGCCCGAGGAGACCCGGCGCCTGGCCGCTGAACGGCACCGTCTCGACGGGCTGCGGCTGACCCTGGTGATGAGCCATCTGGCCTGCGCCGAGCAGCCCAACAATCCCATGAACGCCGCCCAGCGCACTGAATTCGATGTCCTGCGCGCGCTGTTGCCGTCCGCGCCGGCCAGTCTGGCCAACTCCTCCGGAGTCTTTCTGGGGCCCGAATATCATTACGATCTGGGCCGCCCCGGGGTCGCTCTCTATGGTGTAAACCCGACCCCGGGCAAGCCCAATCCGATGGCCGAAGTCGTTCGTCTACATAGCAAAATCATCCAACTCCGCGACGTTGACAGGCCTCAGACCGTTGGCTATGGTGCCTCGCATCGAGTAGCCACGCAGGCGCGGATCGCAACGATTCCCGTCGGATATGCCGACGGTTATTTACGCAGCTTAGGGGGCCACGTGTTTGCTGCTATCGGCGATGTCAGGGTTCCGGTGGTAGGGCGAGTTTCCATGGATTTGATCACCCTCGACGTGAGCGCCTTGGCGCCCGAGTTGGCCGTACCCGGAACCACCGTTGAATTGATCGGCGGCGCCTGCCCGATCGAGCAATTCGCCGCCCTCGGCGGGACCATAGCCTATGAGATTCTCAACCGCCTGGGTCCGCGCATTCGGCGCCGCTACATCGGCCCATGAACAACCCGGCCGACACGGCGGTGCTCAACGGGGACACTCCATGACGTCCCGTGCCGTGCGGGCCTATGACACGCTGGTGCTCCACAATCCCAAACTCGTTTTGGCCGCGCTGCTCGCTGTTTTGGTGTTCTTCGCTTATCACACCAAGGACTTCAGGCTGGACGCATCGGCCGACTCCCTGTTGCTGGGAGACGACGCGGACCTCAAGGTGTTCCGCAAAATCCATGAGCGCTATCCGAGCAGCGACCTGCTGATCGTCACCTACACCCCCGAGAAGGATCTGTTCTCGGACGAAGCCCTGGAGTCTCTGCGGCGACTTCGTGAAGAACTCAGGACAGTCACCGGCGTGGACACGGTGTTCACCATACTCGACGCCCCCCTGTTCAAGAACTCGGACCTGCCGTTCACGGAATTGATCGACGACATCCCGAGCCTGGAGAAACCCGGTGTCGACCGGGACAAGGCCAGGGACGAGCTGCTCAACAGCCCGATTTTCAGCGAGCTGATCGTCAGTCTGGATGGTCGAACCACCGCTTTACTGTTGGGGCTGGTCGAGAACCAGCGGTACAACAGCTTGCTCAAATCTCGAAATCAACTGCGTGAAAAACAACGGGATGCCGGCCTCTCCGCCGCCGAGTCGCAGACCCTGGAACGGATCAGCGGCGAATACGATCAGGCTCATCAGGCGTTGAATGAGCAACGCCGCATCGATATTGCCCGGATCCGGGAGATCATCGAGCCGTACCGCCGGGATGGCGTCTTATATCTCGGCGGCGTGCCGATGATTACCGACGACATGGTAACCTTCGTGCGCAACGACCTGATCGTCTTCGGCGGCGGCGTAATGGTGTTTCTCATCATGGTTCTCACCGCTATCTTCCGGGAGCTGCGCTGGATCGTGCTGCCTCTGTTGAGCTGCGCCTACGCCGGAACCATCATGGTCGGTGTCCTGGGGCTGATCGGCTGGCAGGTCACCGTCATCTCCTCGAATTTTCTCGCCCTCATGCTGATCATCACCATCTCGATGAACATTCATCTGATCGTGCGTTACCGGCAGCTCCATCGGGACCGAGCCGATAACGATCAGGCGGCGCTGGTCGGAACCACCACCCATAAGATGGCGAAACCCTGCTTCTACACCGCGCTGACCACGATCATCGGTTTCAGCTCCCTGGTGGTCAGCGACATCAAGCCGGTGATCGACTTCGGCTGGATGATGAGCGCCGGTCTGGTGGTCACCTTCATCACCTCGTTTCTGCTGTTCCCGGCGTTGCTCATGGTGATGGGGAAATCCGCCGCCAAGCCCGCCGCCGACGGCGACCGGTTTCTCCCGGCGTCGTATCTCGCCCGCCTCACCGAGACTCAAGGCAACAAGATCCTGGTGCTGGCGGTCATTCTGACCGTCGTGAGTGCCGTGGGAATCGCCCAGCTTCGGGTCGAGAACAGCTTCATCAACTACTTCAGCCGGGACACGGAAATATATCAGGGTCTCAAGCTGATCGACGAGAAGCTCGGGGGCACGACGCCACTGGAAATACTGATAAAATTCGAGGACGACTTCGCCGGCTTCCTGACCCCCGAGGACCTCGAAGGGATGACCGAGGCGGAGATCCAATTGGAGCGTGAGTACGCGGAGATATTCGCCAGCACACCGGAGTATTGGTTTACCGTCTACAAGATCCAGCGCATCAAGGAAGTGCACGACTACCTCGAGGGACTGCCCGAAATCGGCAAGGTGCTGTCGCTCGCTTCGCCGGTGCGGGTTGTCGAAGAAATCGCCGAAGAGGAGCTGGACGCATTTCAGCTGGCCCTGCTGTATACCCAAATCCCCCCCGATGTGAGACAGAGTCTGATCGATCCTTACCTCTCCATCGCCGACAACGAGGCGCGGCTGATGGCGCGCGTGTTGGATTCGAAACCGGATTTGCGCCGCAAGGAACTGCTCGAGACGGTGCGCCGCGATTTGGTGGAGAAGCTCGGATTCGAGGAGCGGGACGTGGTCGTGAGCGGGCTGCTGGTGCTCTACAACAACATGCTGCAGAGCCTGTTCAAATCGCAGATCAAGACCATCGGCGTGGTGATGCTGGGAATTGCTATCATGTTCCTGGTGCTGTTCCGCTCTATCACCCTGTCGATCATCGGCATCCTGCCGAATCTGCTCGGCGCCGGGGTGGTTTTGGGCGTCATGGGATGGGCCGGAATCCCCATGGACATGATGACCATCACCATCGCCGCCATCACCATCGGCATCGCGGTAGACAACGGAATTCATTATATCTACCGCTTCCGGGAAGAGTACGAACTGACGCAGGATTATGTGAAGACCCTGCATGTCTGCCATTCCAATATCGGCAAGGCGGTGTTCTACACCACCATGACCATCATCTTCGGCTTCTCCATCCTGGTGTTTTCCAACTTCATCCCGACAATTTATTTCGGCGTGTTGATCGCCTCGGCGATGTTCATCGCCCTGTTGGCGGCGCTCACGGTGCTGCCGAAGCTGATATTACTGTGGAAACCGTTCGGCTGATGGCGGCGGCAACACAACGCTACGCCTGCCAGGAATGCGGCGCCTCCCATGGTAAATGGACGGGCCGCTGCGACGCCTGCGGCGGCTGGAACACGGTGGTCGAGGAAATCCCCCGCGAGCAAACCCCCCGGGGCCTCGTCGGGGCCGCCGGGCGGCGCATCGAGCTGGTCGAGTTGCAGGGCGCCGATCGGCCGGCGGCGCGGCTGGTCATCGGCATCGACGAGCTCGACCGGGTGGTCGGCGGCGGCCTGGTGGCCGGCTCGGCGTTTCTGGTGGCCGGTGATCCGGGCATCGGAAAGTCCACCATACTGCTCCAGGCGGCGGCGGCCTGCGCCCGCGGCGGCGCGGCCTGCGTCTATATCTCGGGCGAGGAATCGCCCGAGCAGGTGCGCCTGCGCGCCCGCCGCCTCGGCCTCGCCGACGCCCCGCTCAAGCTCGCCGCGGCGACCAGCGTGCGCGATATCCTGACCAGCCTGGAAGCCGCCGAGACGCCCGATGTGGTGATCATCGATTCGATCCAGACCATGTTCATCGACAGCCTCGATTCGGCGCCCGGCAGTGTCGCCCAGGTGCGCGGTGCCGCCCAGGAGCTGATCCGCTTCGCCAAGCGCAGCGGCGCCGTGGTCATACTGGTCGGCCATGTCACCAAGGACGGCCAGATCGCCGGGCCCAGGGTGCTCGAACACATGGTCGACACCGTGCTCTATTTCGAAGGCGAACGCAGCCATCAGTTCCGCATCCTGCGCGCGGTCAAGAACCGCTTCGGCCCGACCGACGAGATCGGGGTGTTCAAAATGACCGACGCCGGCCTCCGCGAAGTGCCCAATCCCTCGGCGCTGTTCCTCTCGGAACATGGCCGTGACATCAGCGGCGCGGCTGTCTTCGCCGGGGTCGAAGGCAGCCGCCCGGTGCTGGTCGAAATCCAGGCGCTGGTCGCGCCGTCTTCCCTGGGCACCCCGCGCCGCGCCGTGGTCGGCTGGGATTCAGGCCGCCTCGCCATGGTCATGGCGGTGCTCGACGCCCGCTGCGGCCTGTCACTCGGCGGCAACGACGTCTATTTGAACGTCGCCGGAGGCCTCAAGATCAGCGAACCCGCCGCCGACCTCGCCGTCGCCGCCGCCTTGATCTCGGCGATCAGCGGGCGGCCCCTGCCGGCCAACAGCGTGACCTTCGGCGAAGTCGGCCTGTCCGGCGAAATCCGCCAGGTCAATCAATCGGACGTCCGGCTCAAGGAAGCCGCCAAGCTGGGCTTCGAGAAGGCGCTGATGCCGCGGCGCAAGAAGACCGGTCCGGGCGATCATGGCGAACCGGCGGCGCCGCTAGTGGTGGTTGAAATCGCCCGCCTGGCCGATCTGGTCGAGTTGCTAAGCGGGGATCGATAGAGCGATGGATTTCGATCCCGGCAACATCCCGACCGGCGTGGTGGTCGATCTGACGATCATCTTCGTCCTGCTGATTTCGGGCGCCCTGGCCTTTTTCCGCGGCGTCGTGCGCGAAGTGCTGGCTGTCGCCGGCTGGGCCGCCGCCGCCGCCGCCGCCTATTACGGCTTCGATTACGTGAAACCCTATGTCGAGCCCTATATCGGTTTTCCGTTGTTGACCGACGCCTTGACCAGCATGGGCATCTTCGTCGCCGCCATGGTGATTATATCCTTGGCCAGCGGGGCGATCTCACGGCGCATCAAGACCAGCCGCCTGGAATCCCTCGACCGTTCGCTCGGCTTCCTGTTCGGCCTGGCGCGGGGCGCCCTGGTGATCTGCCTAGCCTATCTGGTCATGGTGGTGTTCGTTCCGCCCGAGGAGCAACCGGAGTCCATACTCGAGGCCCGCGCCCTGCCCCTGGTTGAGACCGGCACCGTATGGCTGGTCGAGGCGGTGCCGTCCGACAAGCGCGCAGAATGGCTGGAATCGATTGCCGTCGCCAAGCAATTCACCGACCAGGCGCTCGAGACCAAGGACGCCCTGGACACGCTCATGGGCCCGCCGCCGATGGTGGCAAATCCCGACAAATCGGGCTATAGTAAGGCCGAGCGCAAGGGCATCGACCAATTGATCGGCACCACGCAATGATTCGCTTCGACGACGATAAACCCCATGAGGAATGCGGCGTTTTCGGAATCTACCAGCACAAGGATTCCGCCGCCCATACGGCGCTCGGCCTGCATGCGCTTCAGCACCGCGGCCAGGAAGCGGCGGGAATCGTCACCTATGACGGCAAGCAGTTCCACAGCCACCGCGGCCTCGGGCTGGTCGGCGAAAATTTCTCCTCGGCCAAGGTCATCGACCGCCTGCGCGGCCAATCGGCGATCGGCCACAACCGCTATGCGACCACCGGCGAGACGGTGCTGCGCAACGTGCAGCCGTTGTTCGCCGAGTTCGCCTTCGGCGGCATGGCGATCGCCCATAACGGCAACCTGACCAACGCCATGGCGTTGCGCAAGCGACTCATCGATCACGGCTGCCTGTTCCAATCGACCAGCGATTCCGAGGTCTTCATCCATCTCATCGCCATCAGCAAGCATGCCACCGTGGTCGACCGCATGATCGACGCCCTGTCCCAGGTCGAGGGCGCCTATTCCCTGGTGGCGATCACCAAGGATGCGCTGATCGGCGTACGCGACCCGATGGGGGTCAGGCCCTTGATCCTCGGCACCGTCGAGGGGGCGCCGGTGCTGACCTCGGAATCCTGCGCCCTCGATATCATGGGCGCCGAATTCGTCCGCGATATCGAGGCCGGCGAGGTGGTCGTCATCGACGATCTCGGGATTGAAAGCCTGCATCCGTTCCCCCGCGTACCGCCCCGCTTCTGCATCTTCGAGTATGTCTATTTCTCGCGCCCTGACAGCCATGTGGAAGGCCGCAGCATCTACGAGACGCGCAAGCGCATCGGCGCCGAGCTGGCGCGTGAATCCATGGTCGAGGCCGACCTGGTCGTGCCGGTGCCGGATTCCGGCGTGCCGGCGGCCATCGGCTACGCCGCCGAAGCCGGCCAGCCGTTCGAGCTGGGCATCATCCGCAACCATTACATCGGCCGCACCTTCATCGAGCCGACCGACCGGATCAGGCATCTCGGGGTAAAGCTCAAGCACAACGCCAACGCCGCCAGCCTCAGGGGCAAGCGGGTGGTCCTGGTGGACGACAGCATCGTGCGCGGCACCACCTCGGTCAAGATCGTCGAAATGGTGCGCGCCGCCGGCGCCGCCGAGGTCCATATGCGGGTCGCCAGCCCGCCGACCGTCCATTCCTGTTTCTACGGCGTCGATACGCCGTCGCGCGATAAGCTGATGGCCGCCAATATGAACATCGCCGAGATGACCGCCCATATCGGCGTCGACAGCCTCGCCTATGTGACCATCGACGGGCTCTACCGCGCAGTCGGCGAGGCAGGCCGGGATGCGCTCGCGCCGCAATACTGCGACGCCTGCTTCAGCGGCGACTATCCGATTCCCCTGATCGATCACGACGGCGGCGGCGACAGCCGCCAATTGTCCCTGCTCGCCGAGGCGGAGTAATACATGCCGGGCCGGCTCGAAGGCCGCATCGCCCTGATCACCGGGGCGTCGCGGGGAATCGGCGCGGCGGTGGCCAGGCGTTTCGCCCGGGAAGGCGCGCATCTGGTGCTGATGGCGCGCACGGT
>Ga0066376_10004742_pt1 | contig 11739 bp, 11 predicted proteins | sample Knorr_S15_td_Bot_FD_77009 | JGI IMG/M metagenome (GOLD analysis project Ga0066376, IMG submission 77009) | Marine microbial communities from Southern Atlantic Ocean transect - Knorr_S15_td_Bottom_ad_5009_LV_A | ecosystem: Environmental > Aquatic > Marine > Oceanic | place: Southern Atlantic... | reverse complement strand
GGTCGAAGGAAAAATTGAACGAATATAAAATAAGCGAGCAATGTGAAGTGCTTTTCTCAGGCAGTCATGGAGAGATACAAGCCTCGCAACTGGCTGACTGGATCCTTGATGATCAACTGCCCGTGAGATTACAAATACAATTACACAAATACCTATGGGGCGATGTCCCGGGGAAATGATACTTGGCAAATGACGCCCTGATAAATAATTCCAGATAAAATAAATAATGAAAGCGGTCATCCTTCTCTCCGGTGGACTGGATTCTGCAACAGTACTAGCCATGGCAAAGGATCAGGGTTATGAATGTTATGCCCTGAGTTTTAATTATGGTCAGAGGCATGCCGCAGAGTTAAACGCAGCAGCAAAGGTGGTGAGTACTTTTAGTGTCATCGAACATAAAACCATTGATCTGGATCTGACACAGATTGGCGGCTCGGCACTAACAGACAATAATATCGACGTTCCTGAATCTGCAACGGACGGCATCCCTGTGACTTATGTGCCAGCAAGAAATACTATCTTTCTTTCTTATGCATTAGCCTGGGCAGAAGTGCTGGAAATAAATAATATTTTTATCGGCATCAATGCTGTTGATTATTCCGGCTATCCGGACTGTCGTCCGGAATATATTCAAGCTTTTGAACGCATGGCAAACCTGGCGACAAAATTCAGCGTTGAAGGGACAAAACTCACGATACATACCCCGCTGATCGATCTCAACAAGGCAGACATTATTCAACAGGGCAGCAAACTTAATGTTGATTATGCCCTGACGATCTCCTGTTATCAGGTAGATAAGCATGGCAGGGCTTGTGGTGTTTGTGATTCCTGCCGATTTAGAAAGGAAGGTTTCGAGAATGCAGGAATACCCGATCCAACCCACTACAAATAATGACTTTGAATGGTGCTCGTCTAATCTAAAATACCACCGGCATCGGCGATATGACGGTCTATAACACTCTCAATATCACTCATATCAAGGGTTTTGAAAATATAATCCACACAACCAAGGGCCTTTGCTTTCTCCCTGTCCTCTTCATTTTCAGATGCAGTCAATATAACTATAGGATTGTTATATCCACCACTTTTCAAAAGTTGAATGGATGCAAAGCCGTCAAGATCAGGCATATTTAAATCCATCAGTATCAAATCAGGCTGTTCGTTGGCGCAAACTTCAACTGCTTCTTTTCCACTTGATGCGGTGATAATTTGATATCCTGAATTTGCCAGGACGATCTTGGCAATTTCCAGTGTATCCTCACTATCATCTACGTATAGCACTGTTTTCATTTTGCTTCCCTCACGCTGTAATCAAGTAACCTTGCATGCTGGACAACCAACATATCATAGGCAATTTTCTTATTCATTGCACTTTTTACACTTCTCTGGGTAAGTTCCGCGCTCGATTTTAGTTCAGCTTATATCAATTAGCTGTCTTTCTTTTTCCTTTGCTCCTGGATTTCGATTTCGTCTTATCCTTTAACTTAGTACGAGGTTTCCTGATCTTATCAGATTTACTTTTTCGCCATGGTGCTAGTTTATCACCCGCTAGTTTTATGCGTGTGATATTTAATTTCTGACCTGCGATCCAGGCTTTCTTAAGATCCGCATAGACTTCTTTTGGCATACCTTCAGGAAGATCAACTAGGCTGTAGTTATCATGAATATCGATACGCCCAATATTCTTGCTATCTAATCCAGCTTCATTGGCGATTGCGCCAACAATATTCCCCGGCTGTACATTGTGATCATGCCCGACTTCGATACGGTAAGTTTCCATCCCTGCCTCAGGTCTTCTTTGTTTTCCTTTGCCTCCAAGTAACCTTCTGCCTTCTCTGAAATCATCTATCTTTCTTGAGTTTCCCTTGCCTCCTGATTTATCTCGGCCTCTTGATTCATTCATGCCTCTGCCGTCCCGTCCTTTTCGCTCCCTCCTGCTGGCGGGGATCGGCTTTAAGAGTAAGGGCTCTTTTCCCTGCACCAGTTTCGCCAGAGCGGCGGCAATCTCTATTGCTGGGATATTATGCTCCTGCTGAAATTCTTCGATCAGGTTTTGATAAAACCCAAGGCCCTCTCTTGCAATTGCATCGGTGATGTTTTGTTTGAAACGGGCAACGCGTTTATCATTGATCATGTCTGTTGATGGTAATTCCATCATCTCAATTTTTTGTCTGGTTGCCTTTTCTATTCTATACAGCCAGTGTTTTTCTCTGGGTGTGACAAATAAAATCGCTTCGCCTGTTCTTCCTGCACGACCCGTGCGCCCTATTCTGTGTATATAGGCTTCAGTTTCATTTGGAACATCATAATTAATCACATGACTGATACGTTCAACATCCAGACCACGCGCAGCTACATCGGTGGCAATCAGTATATCCAGTTTTCCGGATTTTAATTGTGCAATGGTTCTTTCGCGTTGTTTCTGTTGTAGATCACCGTTCAGGGCAGTAGCAGAATAACCACGCGCCTGTAATTTGTCCGCCAACTCTACGGTTGCAATTCGAGTACGCACAAAGATGATAACACCGTCTGTATTCTCAGCTTCCATGATTCTTGTCAGGGCATCGAGCTTATGCGCACCACTAACCATCCAGTAGCGTTGATGAATCGTTTCAACGGTGGCGGTTTTATTTTTTATCGTGACCTGTTCTGGATCCTGTAAATGTTTCTTCGCGATCTTGCGAATTTCATTTGGCATGGTTGCCGAGAACAATACGATTTGTCTGCTAGCTGGTGATTGTTCCAGCACCCATTCAACATCATCAATAAAACCCATGCGCAACATTTCGTCGGCTTCATCAAGTACCAGACAATCGAGTTCATCCAGTTTTAAGGTGCCACGGCGCATATGATCCATAACCCGACCTGGTGTACCAACCACCACATGTACGCCCCGTTTTAAAGGCCTCAATTGTGTACTGTATTCCTGACCACCGTAGATAGGTAATACGTGAAAACCTTTGATGTGTTTTGCATAGGTTTGGAATGCTTCTGCAACCTGAATCGCCAATTCCCTTGTCGGTGTAAGTACCAGTACCTGTGGAATTTTCTTCTTCAGGTCAATACGTGACAGTAATGGCAATGCAAACGCGGCTGTTTTCCCAGTACCGGTGTGTGCCTGACCGACCAGATCTCTACCGGCCATCATCAGCGGGATGGTTTGTGCCTGAATGGGTGACGGGGTCTCATAACCGACATCCTTTAGCACCTTCATGATAGGCGCGCTCAGATTCATGTCATCGAAACTTGCGGGGGTTACTTCTTCGATCATCAGAGTTATCTACCTTGTGTCAACCACCGGGACTTATCTGGGCAGCTGTGGAAATGGGCGCGTATTGTATACCCAAACTACCTGTAAATGTAGGCTTCAGCAAGATGAGAAACAGCCACCTGCTGCTTTCTAAAACCCTGGACTTAGAGTGAATCAACGGTGACATTGATCTTTCTCGGAAAGATCTCTGAGAAACAGATATTGGACTAGATATCTCTAACTCTTAGAGGAATATCAGCTCTGGCAAGCTGTGTGGTCTCTGTCAATCTGACGTAATTGTGATATAGCGATCGAATTGCGCGAACATAAATAACCGCCTGTCCACAATGGCATAAGCGTCTGACCTCGCCTTCTCTGGTATAAGGTTTAGATAATGCCAACATGGCCTTCTCAACATTGCCAAACCATCGATCACTATCCAGCCCCATTTTATCGGCTAATGCGCGCGCACTTTTTACTCTGGTAAATCCAGCGTTATATGAGGCCAGCGTAAACCATGTTTTATCTTCAAGTGGTAATTCCTGCTCAAATTGATCACGCAGAATTTTCATATATTTTACACCAGCGGCAATGTTACTTTTCGGATCATGCAAATCCTCTATACCGAGTTCATTAGCCGTTGCGGGCATGATCTGCATTAGACCCTCGGCACCTGCATAGGAAACTGCTTCAGGATCAAATTGACTTTCCTGATACATTTGTGCAGCGATTAAGCGCCAATCGAAACTGTGTTGCTCAGCATTGATCTTAAGCAGTTCATCATAAGGTGAAAGCTTGTCCACAAAAGCGATCAATATAGATTCGTCTTTTATATTTTGTGGCCGCGACAGGTACTTACTATAGAGCGTATTGTAAGTATCACGACGATACTCTTTTGTTATATAGTCATTCACAGCAGTCAGAAGTTTGTGATCACTTACTCTCAATGCCCATGTCTGTGCAACTGGCTCGCTAAGTGTGAACAGTGCTTTTAAACCATATTGACGAGTTAATTCTGCCCTCACCTGATGACTGCCCAGGATGGTTAAATCATGCATTGCATGTGAGACGCGATACAAGGTTTCTTCTATGTTGACACCTTCGTCAGTATCAATTATCTCAAAGTTGATGCCACGCCGTTGTATCCCCTGCAGAAAATCCCGATAAGGACTTTCAGGCGCCAGCGCTATTCTTCTACCTTCAAGATCTCTGATATCGACAAGACTATTTTCTGTGTCGCGGCCAATGATGACGGGTGCTGAATAATCATAGGCCCTGGTCATTTTGATGTTTTCATCATTTAAACTGTTTTCAGGCAATGAAGCCGCAATAATATCACCGTCACCACTGAGTAATAATTCACGCATCTGCTCATGTGAATTGGCCAACACAACATCAACGCTCAATTGTTTTGATTCAGCAAACTTATTAATAAAGCCATATTCAAACCCATGCATCTTGCCATTATTAAAAAAGTAATTGCCCGGGCTTTGGTAAGTGATCACCCTCAGAATTTTTCGTTCCTGAATTTTAGGCAAATCTTCCAGACGCACATCGGCAACGATCATCGACAAATGATTTTTATTTAAATATTCATCCAGACGGTTTTGCAGTGTCTCTGCATTTAGCCGTACTGCCCATGTACGCGATTCAGCTTTTGAAAAATCAAACGCAACATTCAGTTCTGGATGTTTGGGCATGTATGCCTGAAGATACTCACTTTCAACAATCGTCACGTCATATTCACCGGACGCCACGCGCGGCATAATTTCTTCCAGTGTTACGCCTTCTGGAATCGCAACCAGATCCATCGCTGGATTTTCTGCAAGATACTTCTCCAGAATTGACCACGCAGGAGATGATTTCTTTAGTGCAATCTGTCGAACCAACAAATCTTCCAGTCGACTAATTTGAGTCGTATCGGTCCGTGCCACGACCTGTTGCGTTGTTGTCCCCCAGGAATAGGTAAAGCTGATTTGATCCGACAAACCTGAAGCAAGTGACTCACCCTGACCGACAATAATATCCCCACGACCTTCGATCAGTGAGGGCATCAGTTGCCAATTTTCTTCGATAGCAATCCATTCTGTTGCGAGCTGATTCTCAACAGCAAACAGTTCAACCAGATTATGCTCTTTCTGTGTTATTGAAGGTCGTTGATCATCTAAACCTTGATAAAGCACACGCAGTAAACCATGCTTTGTTAGCTCAATTTCAGATGCGTGTTGAGGTTCGCTGGCAAAACTGGAGGAAAGAGGGGCAATGACCAGTACTAAACTGATAGCTGTCGATAATAAGCCTTGAGTCAATGACAGGACCTTTAACGGTACTGCCTTTGCTAAATCAAACATTCGTCTGACACATCCTCATTTTCTGGTATACAGCTACCCTGAGTGGGCGCCACTATACACTTTATTTAAATATTCCTCTATATCTTGAGGTTACTAATATCTAAACTACTACATCTGATTTGTGCAACGCAGCAAGGCGTGCACACTAACACAGCTGTTGTTGCGTCGCAATATAATGCAGAGAAACAGATTGTTTCAGATGGGAATACGAGAACAAGGTTCCGAATTTGAAGGAATAATTATTGGGAAGGGCTGTACTAGCAACAAAATTTAACTACATTATTACGATAGTATCCGCTTACTTATTATCGAAGCTTTGGCACAGATCAAACAAGCGCTCCGGTGTGCCGATATCCTGCCACCGCCCTCGATAATGGCTTCCTGTCACGCGTGCATCTGAAGTTGCCTTGCGAAGTATGGGAACCAACGGCGTAGTACCTGAAGAGCAGTCTTTAAAAAACTCAGGTGTAAAAATACCGATGCCACTAAATGTCAGCATGGGGCCGCCTTGATTAATCACCTTTTCATGACTTAAGGCAAAGTCTCCTTTTGAGTTATGCTCAGGATTGTCCACCAGGATGAGGTATGCCGAACCATCAGACAGGCCATCGGACATACACAGGAGTTTCTTAAAAGGAAAATCTGTCCAGATATCCGCGTTCACCGTAACAAAAGGTTTATCTCCCAACAGAGGCAATGCCTTAACAATCCCCCCTGCTGTCTCCAGGGGTTGATCGCCTTCTGCTGAATAGGTGATGCTTGCGCCCATGGCTTTTCCATCATTGAGATAAGCTTCTATTTGTTCTCCAAAAAGCGCATGGTTAATAACAATATCCACGATCCCTGCCTGCACAAGATTTTCAACATGATATTGGATAAGCGGTTTACCATTGACCTCTAACATGGATTTAGGCATTTTGTCAGTCAGTGGTCGCATACGTTCACCGCGGCCCGCTGCCAGAATCATGGCACGCATGATTTGTTTGCCCCTGCAATTGCAGTCATTACCTGATTTTGAATCAATTCAATAAGACCCTGTAATTCCGGATACTCATCATGGAGGTCGACGATGTAGGAAAGCGTTCTGGGTATATCTGCCAAATAAGCTGTTTTGCCATCACGATGATAAAGACGCGCAAAGATGCCACTGGCCTTGAGATGTCGCTGTACCCCCATGAGATCAAACCAGCGCATAAATCTTGCTGCGTCAATATCCGGGTATTGTTCTGCAATCTCTGCAAAATAGTGATTCACCCAGTCCCGAATTCTCTGATCTGGCCATTTGATATAACAATCCTTCAGTAACGACACCAAATCATAAGTCAATGGTCCTTCGACGGCATCCTGAAAATCCAGCACGCCTGGGTTTCCCCCGCCCGCGCTATTCAGCATTAAATTGCGTGAGTGATAATCCCGATGCACAAAGACCCTGGGCTGGGACAGGGCCTCTTTCACCAGCAGCTTAAAAACTTCATCAAGCATCGCCTGCGTCTCTACTGTCAAATCCAGCTCAATATGTTCTTGCAACAACCAATGCCTGAACAATTCCATTTCCTGCAAAAGTAGCTTCTCATCATAAACAGGTAAATGTTTTGTTGCAGCCTGTTGCTGTATCAATACAAGCTCCCGCATCGCAGCCTGATACAGACTATTAACATACGGGCCATCAACACTTTCTTCTGTCAGTGCATCGAGATATTGTTTATCTCCCAGATCACTCAACAATAAAAATCCCTGCTGCAAATCCTTTTCAATGATTTTGGGCACATTAATATTAGCGGCAAGCAATCGCTCGGCTATGTCAATAAATGGATTACAGTTTTCCTGTTCTGGTGGGGCATCCATAACAATGAATGTCTCACCATTAAGTTTTAATCTGAAATAGCGTCGGAAACTTGCATCAACTGATGCTGGCTCCAGTTGATAATCTTTGCTACAGATGGTTTCGTTTAACCAATGATTAAGCTGTTGTAAACGTGTTGGCATAAATGAAGAATCAAAGGTTCCAATGACTGTTTATCGAAGTTCTTTCCTATTTCTGGCATCATCCCCTGAAACCAGGAAGGGAATCAAGAATGAATACAAATTTTAATAGATGATACTAAATTATTTAGGAATATTGGCAGGCTTGGCACTTCTGGTCTATGGCGCTGATCGCTTCGTTGAAGGCGCCGCTAAGATTGCCCGCTATTTGGGCATGCCTCCCTTGTTGATTGGCCTGACTATCGTTGGCATGGCTACTTCGGCACCTGAGATCCTGGTTGGGGTGGTGGCAGCATTGGAAGGCAAAACCGAGATCGCAATAGGTAATGCCATCGGATCTAATATTGCCAATATCGGTCTGGTGCTGGGTTTTACCATCATACTCATGCCCGTCACCATCGCCTCACAAACGCTGAAACGTGAATTCTTTATCATGGGTTTAGCTATTCTGTTAGCGCTTGGCTTGATGTGGGATCAATACCTGAGTCATCTTGATGCCGTGTTCCTGTTGATCGGACTAACTGTTGCCATACTTTCGGTGATCGTTCTCTCAAAAAAATCAGCAAAAACAGATCCTCTTCTGAGTGAATATGAAAACGAACTACCAGAGAAATCTCTAGAGGAAGCAAATGTCGGGAAGTCCATCTTCTTGTTGTTCCTCGGCCTGAGTCTGTTACTAGGTGGCGCATATTTGCTGGTGGAGTGTGCCATCATCGTTGCCAAACACTTTGGCCTGAGCGATCTGGTAATTGGCCTGACAATTATTGCGATCGGCACCAGCTTGCCGGAGCTGGCTGCATCCATCATTGCAGTTAAAAAAAATGAGGCCGACATCGCTATTGGTAATGTAATTGGCTCAAACATGTTTAACATGCTCGCGGTTATCGGTATTCCAAGCATGATCCACGCCACAGATTTTGACAGTATCGTCTTGCACCGCGATTTCCCTGTTATGATTGGAATGACCCTGCTCATGGGGTATATGGTTTTTATCCGCGGCGCCGGTAAATTTGATCGGGCTGAAGGAGCCACATTACTTCTCTGCTTCATCGCTTACCAATATTGGCTGTTTAGAGGTTAGAATGAAGCCATGAGTAAAAAACATACTAAGCAGGAACATGAAAAATTACTGACGCTCGGACGTGCAGTGATTACCACCGAGACCGAGGCACTGGAACAACTCACTGAGCGTATCGATGAAAATTTTATTCAGGCTTGCCTCTACATGCTCGATTGCAAGGGCAGGGTGGTTGTCCTCGGCATGGGTAAATCCGGGCACATAGGAAATAAAATTGCAGCAACACTCGCCAGTACCGGAACCCCCGCATTTTTTGTCCATCCAGGTGAGGCAAGTCATGGCGATCTGGGCATGATCAAGGATGACGATGTTGTGATAGCGCTATCTAATTCTGGTGAAACTGACGAAATAATGACTTTGTTGCCTGTCATTAAACGCCTTGGCGTGCCGTTGATTTCAATGACAGGAAACAAGGACTCCTCTCTGGCTAAAACAGCTTCAGTCAATATTGACGTCAGCGTAAAAAATGAGGCTTGTCCCCTCGGCCTGGCACCGACTGCCAGTACTACAGCTGCACTTGCCATGGGCGATGCCCTGGCGATCGCCCTGCTCGAAGCCCGCGGCTTTGGTGCGGAAGATTTCGCTATTGCACACCCCGGAGGCATATTGGGTCGGCGACTGTTATTGCATGTGAGTGACATCATGCATACCGGCAAAGAATTGCCCGCGGTCCTGGAAACGACCTTACTTGGTGAAGCCTTGTTCATTATGACGCAGATGGGGCTAGGTTCAACCGCCATTATTGATAAGAAAAACTTTGTACTTGGTATCTTTACTGATGGGGACCTCAGGCGTGCACTTGATACCGACATTGATATCCATAAAACAACCATCGGTGCAGTGATGACACAAGATTGCAAAACCATTGGCAAGGATTGCCTGGCTGCTGAAGCACTGGCGATCATGGAAAATTCTCGCATAAACGCACTGCCTGTCATCGACGAAGAAAGTAAATTAATTGGTCTGTTGAACATGCATGACCTGCTGAGAGCAAGAGTCGTTTGAATATGTTTGAAACAATTAATAAAGATATTCTCAAGAGAGCCGAACAAATAGAATTGACCATCTTCGATGTTGATGGTGTATTGACTGATGGCGGCCTGATGCTGGGCGAAAACGGCAATGAATATAAAGTCTTCCACTCTCGTGATGGACTGGGTCTTGTCATGCTGCGCGATTCTGGTTGCCAAATCGCCGTTATCTCAGGACGCTCATCAAGTATTGTTTCTGAGCGCATGTCCGCACTCGGCATTGAGTACGTCTATCAGGGTCAAAACGATAAAGGCAAGGCACTCGAAGATTTGCTAGACAAATTAAATATAGATGCAAATGCAACGGCCTATGTCGGTGATGACTTTATTGATTTACCTGCGATGCGTCGTGTCGGCCTGGCGATCGCAGTTGCTGATGCACATCCTCTGGTCATTGATCATGCGCACTGGGTCACCAGAGAAAATGGCGGGCGTGGTGCAGCCAGAGAAGTTTGTGAATTAATTATGCACGCGAAAGGAATGCTTGTTGCGCAAATTCAACAATTTCTTAATGACTAAAACAATTTACGCAAGCATCCATGTTTCCAGTATGCCTGGTTAATCTATGACGTCGTTGCACTGGAAAATAGTCATTTTATTAAGCTTGCTTGCCATTGGCAGCACCTGGTTGCTGAACCGTTTATCTGAAACCGGGTCTACTGAAATACCTGTATTGCGCCACGATCCTGATAATTACATGCATGACTTGACGACATTAACCATGAATCAGGATGGTTCAGCAAAAAATAAACTTTATGCTGACTACATGGCACATTATCCAGATGACAATACAATAGAACTCATCAACCCGAAGCTGGAAATATTCCGGCCGGGGAAACCACCAACCACAATTACTGCAAAGAAAGGTTGGGTCACCAAAGATAATGAGGTTATCCTGCTAAGTGGGAAGACAAGATTAATACAGATAGATGCTGACGGTGTTAGAGAACTGGAAATTATTACCAGTGATGTCCGCGTACTCATGGATCAGGAATATGCAGAAACGGACAAACCAGCGACGATCATTGGAAAAAAAACGACGATAAAATCAACGGGCATGAAAGCTTACCTCGGCGAAAACAGACTAGAGCTACTAAACAATGTATATACAAAAATTCTACCCTAGAACATTATACCCTGGAATATTCTACCCTGGAAAATTCTACCCTGGGCAATCCACCATTTTACGCAGCATAGTATTTATCTGTGCCAGCCTCTTGTTTACTGTGAGTGCCTGGGCCTTATCAACAGACAAGGACCAGCCAATAGAAATAGAAGCAGATAGCGCAGATCTTGATGATGAAAAAGGCGTAACCATCTATCGTGGCAACGTTATATTAACTCAGGGCAGTGTGCGCATGACTGGCGATACCATGACCGTTTATTTTAAGGACCGTGAGCTAGACATCCTGATCATGGAAGGCAAGCCAGCGAGATACCGACAGCTCCCTGATGACAGTGAAATCTATGATGAAGCCGAAGCCTTGCGAATGGAATATTACGAACTCAAAAATTTGATCGTTCTTATCGACAAGGCCGACTTCAAACAAGAAGGCCTGAGCTTCAGTGGCAACAGGATTGAATATGACACGGAGCACAGCAGGATCAAGGTCAGGGGCAGCGTCAATCAACAGAATAGCTCAGGTTCTTCCGGTTCAAGTGGTGATCGCGTTAAGATTATTCTCAAGCCCAAAAAGAAGAAAGAATAATACTTTATGAGTGTTCTCTCAGTTAGACACCTGAGTAAATCATATTCCGCAAGGCAGGTTGTCAAAGATGTAAGCCTGATAGTACATAATGGTGAAATCGTTGGCCTTTTGGGGCCTAACGGCGCAGGTAAAACCACCAGCTTTCATATGATTGTTGGTTTGATTCATTCTGATGAAGGTACTATCCATATCAACAAACGTGAGATCAGTGGCTTGCCCATGGATCAGCGATCGCATCTTGGCCTGGGTTATTTGCCACAGGAAGCGTCCATATTTCGTAATCTGACCGTTGAAGAAAATATCATGGCTATTCTTCAGACGCGGCCAAACCTCAACG
>Ga0066376_10004741_pt1 | contig 11739 bp, 13 predicted proteins | sample Knorr_S15_td_Bot_FD_77009 | JGI IMG/M metagenome (GOLD analysis project Ga0066376, IMG submission 77009) | Marine microbial communities from Southern Atlantic Ocean transect - Knorr_S15_td_Bottom_ad_5009_LV_A | ecosystem: Environmental > Aquatic > Marine > Oceanic | place: Southern Atlantic... | reverse complement strand
CTCCCGTTGGATGCCCAGCGAGATCGCCGCCATCTCGGACCGTGCCACTTCCACGGAAACGTCGGGCTTGAGGCGGCCCACCACGTTGTAGACGCGCATCCCGCGAGCATCGACCTGCGTCTCGTCGATGGCCAAAGGCTTCCAGACTTGGATGTCCGGGGCCCCGGGCGGGAACTGGAATCCGGGCGGCATCACACCCACCACCGTATAAGGAGTCTTACCCAAGTAGAGAACCGAGCCGATCACGTTGGGATCGGCTTCGAACCGCTGAGTCCAGAGGCCCTGGGACAGAATCACCACGAAGTCGTTGCCGGGTATGGTTTCTTCTTCCTGGAAAGCACGGCCCAAGGCGGGCTGCACGCACACGACGTCGAAGACCGCAGGGGAGATCTGGGCGCCGGAGACCGGTTGGGACTCGCCTTTCCCTAACCCGCCCAGGACGTAGGACTGAAGGTTGTAGGCGCCCAGCAAGACGAACGATTGCGATTGTCTGGCCCAGTCCAGGAACGTCGCCGCCGCCACCTGATCCTGCTCGATGTCGAGCTGCGGGTTGGCCTCCCACAACGTCATGATGCGGTCGGCGTCGTTGTAGGGCAGGGGCCGCAGGAGAACACCGTTCACGACGCTGAAGATCGCGGTGTTGATTCCGATCCCCAGCCCCAGCGTGACCATCACGACCAGCGTGAAGCCGGGGTTGTTGCGTAGCGTTCTGAACGCGAATCGGATGTCTTGCATAGACGGGAAAAATGGGGCCAACTCGGGTGACGCGGCAAGGACACTTCGACCCGCTGGACGGGCCACGGTCGGTGCCCGATGTTGTTCCCATGACAACGGAAGGCTCCCGCCGCTTAACCGCGGTCTGGTTCGCGGACATCGTCGGATATACCGACCTGTCCGCCAACGATCCGGACGCGGCTCTTCGTGTTGTCCGAGAGCTTCAGCGGATCGCTCGGATGCAGTGCGACGCTCGTGGCGGCCGCATCGTGAAGCTGCGGGATGAGTCCGTACTGGCGGTGTTCGACAGCGCGGACGGGGCAGTGAGGGGTGCTCTGGGCCTTCGCGACGCGTTTCTCAACTCGCCCGAAGTGCAGTCCCCCGAGGTCCGATCCCCGGCAGTCTCGATCCGCATCGGTCTGCATCTGGGCGACGTGGCGGAAGGTGGAGATGGCGACATCTCCGGCGACGCGGTGAGCGCGGCGTCGCGGATCCAGGAGATTGCGGAACCGGGCCAGGTGCTCCTGAGCGACATCGCCTATCAGCTGCTTCGGCAACGGTCCACGCTCTAGGTAGAGGATCTTGGTGAGCACGAGCTCGCGGGGCTGGGGCCCGTACGGCTCTACGCCGCACGCCTCACGGAGGAGTCCGAAGTACCCGACTTGAGGGACCTACTCCAGGAGGAGCTCGCTCCCCTTCAGGTCTTGAATGTCGAAGCCATCGGAGGGATGGGAGAGATCTACCTGGCCCGCGACGCGGGCCTGCGTCGAACCCTTGCCGTGAAAGTCTTGCGGTCTCAGCTGGTGGCCGACAAGCAGGCTCGTGCCCGCTTCCTGAGAGAAGCACAGGTCATCGCTGGGCTCTCGCACCCCAACGTCATCGGCATCCATTCCGTCGGCGAGCTGAAAAACGGCACACCGTACTTCGTGATGGACTACGTCGAGGGTGGGAGCCTGGCCGACCGACTCAAGCGGGAGGGGCCTCTGCCGGTCGCCGAGGCGCAGCGGGCACCTCGGTGAGGTGGCGGCGGCGCTTCAGGCCGCACACGCGCGAGGCGTGGTCCACCGCGACATCAAGGCGTCGAACATCCTCTATGATTTGGACTCGGGTCGAGCACTGGTGACGGATTGGGGTATTGCCGCGCTCGACCCCACGGTTGACCTGTCCCCCGATACACGCCTTACGAGGACGGGCGTGGTCGTCGGATCGCCACAGTACATGAGTCCCGAGCAGCTGGCTGGAGACGACGTCGGGCCGGAGACCGACCTCTACTCGCTCGGGCTCCTCGCGTTCGAGCTGCTGACGGGCAAGGGCCCGTTCCCGAGCGAGACGCCGCGAGCACTCATGATCGCGCATTTGCGAGAGGACCCACCTAAGCTCTCGGACGTTCGAGACGGAGTCGGGCCCGAGTTGGACACGGTCATCGCCAGGTGTCTCGACAAGACGCCGGGTGCCCGCCCCACCGCCGAGGATCTGGCGCGGCGGTTCGCGCCGGGCTCGGGAGCGGTACTGGAGTGGCCTCCACCAGGGCTCGCGGCGCTACAGGGTCAGAGCACGGCTGGAGGCGCTCATGCCTGGCCACATGCACGGCCACGGGGGCACCGGCCACTAGAAGGCTGTTGAAGAAGTAGACGGCCACTCGCGCACCTTGGACCCTGAGGCAGGCTAGCTCTCGCTCCCCAAGTAACGGAGGAATATCGAGGCAAGCTCCTCCGCCAGCTGGTGGTCTTCGATTCCGTCGGGGCGGTCTCCCCACGCGAAGATGAATCGGCTCCTGAGTGTCGCGAACACCTGAAGGGCCGCGAGTCGGATGGCCTGCTGCGGGGCGTCGTGTGTGAATGCCCTCGCTCGAGGCAAGAGCAGCCGACTCAAACGATCGGCGACCGCGTTGTCGAAGCCCGCCGTCTGGTCCAGGAGATCGTACGTGGGGTGCGCCATCGCGTGAACCAAGAAGGCACGGAGCAGAGCCCCGTGCGCCCACATCCATACGACCGCCATTCGGGTGAACTGGGTCACGATCTCCTTGGGACCCGCCGTCGTCCATCGTGACGGCGATAGCACTTCTGTCCAACCATCTTCGGCGTCCGACCAGAAGCGGAAGGCGAGGTACCCAAGCAAGGCGTCTCTTCCGTCGAAACGTGCGTAGAAGCTCCCCGAACCCACCCCTGAGCGAGCCAGGACTGCTTGCACGGTCGCACCCTCCAGGCCGGACTCGGCGATGAGGTCGTGAGCGGCAGCGATCATGCGCTCGAACGAGTTCCTGCTCCGCCGCTGGCGGGGTAGTCGCACCCCGGGGGGCAGCGGCTCGTCTGGCAGGGATCGGCGATCCTCCCGCGACCTGGTCTCAAGGCTCGAATGTGCTTCCACAACTCACTCCGCCCGGCGCTCGGATTCGACCCGGGGCTCGGATTAGAACCAGAGATTTAGCAGTCAGGAATTTGAATTCCAATTCAATAACGGAGAAAATGCTCAGAGCCGCAAGGGTTTTCGACCTTCAACTCCAGATATCGAAGAACTCCACCTTCTCCGTGGACGAGGGGACTGGTTCTCGATCGCCAACCAGGTGGGACACCAAGGCGGTGCACAGATCATCGAGGAGCACCGGTTCCAACAGGCCCGCCGCACTCTCCAACGTCCGGCAGACCGTGTCGACGGCCACCGCAGGGTCCGCGTGAGGCATGGTGTTTCGCTTCGCCAGAAGCAGTCGCTTCGAGTCCTCCCTGATGCGCGCCCGGGTCCGCAACGCCACGTCCGAGGGACCGGCCCCTGGACCCCGTAACGCACGGTGGATCGCATTCCTGGCATCGCGGTGAACGAGGTCCAAATCAGCGTAGAACCTCGCCAAACCCCTCACAAGCTGACCGACCGAACGGTCCTCCATCCCCTCGGCGAGGGCTTCGGACCAGCGCTGCTCGACCGTCTCCCAGATGCTCTCGTCCAGATAGAGAAGAAGATCACCCTTGCCGTCGAAGCGAGCGTAGAAGGAACCCACGGACGACCCCGCTCGTCTGGCAATGGCCCCGACCGTGGTGCCCTCCACGCCATTCTGTGCGATCAACTCCAAGGCAGCGCGTGCGAGCCGCTGTAGGGTCTGCCGACTTCGGTGCTGCTTCGGCGCTCGTGCGGCGTCCTGTCCCATGGCACCCCACTGGAGGGCGCCCGCTCTGGAGCCGGGCGCCTAACAACGACACGAAATAGAATGAACATTCTAATATCTGCCCAGCGAGCCGAACGGCAAGGGCCGGAGGCGTGGACTATCGGGCCCCCTTGGTCTCCCCTACGTTGCCAATCCGATCGCGGTGGATGCGGTTTTTGGAAGATTCGACGCATCGCACTACTCGTGATGGCTGGACCGGTGCGTCCCTACCCCGTGGAAATGTCTGACCAAATCGTATGACCATCGCTTGTGTGGGCTGGGGTTCACTCATCTGGGACCCCCGCGAGTTGCCGATCCTTCGTACGTGGTTCGAGGACGGTCCACTGCTTCCGATCGAGTTCGCTCGAGAGTCCGATCTGAGGTGTCAGCTTATACCGCTCAAGAAGCTGCGGTCGCTTCGCTCGCTCTCCGCTCCGCTCGTGGCCCGTCGAGGGGGTCTCCGCTCAGATTCTGCCTCGGACCCAACGGTCCGCGGCTTTGAGCGTACCCAATATGACAGCCCTATCGACTGTATCTTCAACGGCCGCAGCCCCCGCAAGGGCCGTGATCGACCGTCCGTGAATCGCATGTATCGCAACCAAAACGAACTGACTGTCGAACGCCTCGATGGTTTTCACCCCATCTACCGACAACGCTACTTCACCCTCTCCGATCGCGGCAACGATCGTCTTACCGATGGCATCCAGCGTCGCCGCAGCCGTGCTCTCGAGTCTCGCTCGATGTAAGGCCGCCCCGACCGCTTCGCCTTCGTACTGCTCGCCGTGCCACTCCAACGTCACGCCGATCCGCAGGTGGCTGCTCTCCGTCTCGACCCGGTGGGTCACGAAGAGGAACCGCCCCTCGGCGACGCGTCCTCCCAACCCCTCGAAAGCCTTCACCGCCGGAGCCTGCTCATCGCTCGTCTGGGCGACCGACACCTTGCGGTGGTCGATCTTCAGACCAAAGTGAGCCAGCAATGCCGACTCCACATTCCGGACCGACTGTTTCGCGGCCACATCTCCCTCGGTCAGGAGGTGGATCTCCTCGATCTCTCCACCCGACGGAGCCACGACTCGCGCGGACACGACTCCCTTCAACGAATTGAGGAGGGCCTCGGCCCCCTCGACACTCCACTCAGGTTTCGGGGTGGGCTCTGCGTCCACTACTGACCGGCTCCGGAGAACGACCAGTCCAGACACTCGAACCGGCCCGCCAGTCCACCGTCCATCGGGGCGGCGTACGTGCCGGCCTTACCCTCAGCCTCCGTTCCGTAAATTCTCCCGCTCATTTTGTCCGCGTCGAAAGTTTTTCCGTGGACGCAACCCTTGGGCGCGCCGACTCCGATACCGAGGGAGGCAATTTTGGGCTCTTCATATGAAGGTCATCGTCCGCACCTGTAAAGTGCTCGAATTTTTTCGCAAACATTTGACGCCAAGAGATGCCGGAAATGCTCAAAGATGGCTTAGGCGCGCGGAGGGTGGTTCTGGGCCCAAGACCAGAAACACTTGACGTTACTTTTTGTCCGACCATGCCAATTGTCGATCTGGACATACGCGTAGACCTTGGTGTAGACTAGATGGTAACAGGTGAGCCCGTCGAAGCCTGCCTCAACAGGACCCCGAATCCATGGCGAAATCCGCCCGTGTCACCGCATGCGTATTCGTCCTCTCGCTTCTGCTCGGAGCCTGCGCCACTAGGGGCTCGATCGAGCGCGTGGACGGCGTACTGGAACTCCCGCCGGTGACGCGAACGGGGGTACACCCGGGTGACCAGGTGATCATCGCCGCTTACTCGGCGGCTGGAACAAGACTGCTCGAGGTCTCGGGTGAGCGTACCGTGGATCCCAACGGTGAGCTCTTTCTCCCCCTTCTCAGGACGGTCCGCGTGATCGGGCTGGAGACCGCCGGCATCCGGAAACTCCTGGAGGAGCGTCTCAGCGTGCTCTATTCGGACCCAGTCGTCGAAGTCACCACCAATATCAACGTGAGTGTCACGGGCGCCGTCCAGAACCCGGGCCAGTTCTTCGTCCCGACGTCGATGTAGCCATCGGGGGTGGTGCGTCCGATGCCAGCAGGGTTCAGCTCGTCCGCGACGGCGTTGGCACGGTGATCGACTTGCGCCCCTTGGCCATACGCCCGGAGGTGGTTTCGCTCAAGGTACAGTCGGGTGATTGGCTCTACGTGCCCAGGGCTCGGCGCTCTCAGGTCAAGGAAAACATCAGCTTCTGGAGCAGCGCGTTCAGCGCCGTCTTCACATTGGCGTCCCTCATCGTCCTGATCGTCCGGGACTACCCCGCGGCGCGCGGCAGGGCGGGGGCCCTCCGGCGCATCGGCCGCGCCCACGCTGCCCCCTCGGGAGTGGGTCACTTCGAGACCGACTGACCGGCCCGTGCAGTCCTTGACACTCCCCGGCCCAGACGTAGAGTATTTCTGTCTTCCTACACACATGTACGAGAAGATCCCGCGTAGCTCAGTTGGTAGAGCAGACGGCTGTTAACCGTCTTGTCGCTGGTTCGAGTCCAGCCGCGGGAGTTTTTCCAGAGATGGTCCGGCACCATTTGCACCAGGGGTCAGGCCGTTTCTCGACTATAATTGGCGCTGCGCAGAATCGGCGCTGCACCGAGAGACACGTCGGATGGAGGGCTCGATGGGCCAGGAACAAAGGAAGAGTGCGAGCCAGGGCGGCATGTTCAACGACAGGTCGGGCAATCAGCTCCCGCTGGCCATGCAGTACGACTACACCAACTTCTACTTCGGGGCCGGAGAGGATGCCTTCGGCATGCTCGACCCCTTCGACGAGTGGTGGAAGGACTCCAAGCCGTCCGGCTACTACCTGTACGGCCTGCCCATGCAGGGTGCGCCCACTACGCGAGTGGACATCCGTAACACCAAGACCGGCGAGGTCCATACCGACCTCCTCAACTTCGCCTCCTACAACTACCTCGGCTTGTCGTACCGGCCCGAGGTCAAAGAGGCCGTCATCGAGGCCGTGAGCCGCTACGGAAACGGTGCCTCCGGATCACCCATCCTCAGTGGCTCGCTGGAAGTACACGAGGAGCTCGCCGAGCTGCTGGCCGAGTTCAAGGGTAAGGAGGCCGTCCTGCTCTTCCCGACCGGCTACAGCGTGAACATCGGGGTCATCTCCGGACTCATGCGTTCGGGCGACCTCATCGTGGCCGACCAGTACGCGCACGCGAGCCTGGTCGACGGCATGATCCTCTCGAAGGCCAACAGCCGCTTCTTCCGGCACAACAAGGTCGATGACCTCGAGCGCAAGCTCAAGCGTTTCGATGGCAAGAAGCTCGTAGTGATCGAGGGCGTCTACTCGATGGACGGCGACGTTGCGGTCGTGCCGGAAATCGTGGAGGTCTGTCGACGCTACGGAGCCCGCATACTGATCGACGAGGCTCACTCGACCTTCATCTATGGAGAGCGGGGTCGCGGCGTGGCCGAGTACTTCGGGTATGACGACGACATCGACATGCACGTAGGCACGTTCTCCAAGAGCCTCGGTGGCCAGGGCGGATTCGTCGCCGGCTCTCGGAAGTTGATCAACTACCTGCGCGGATTCTCCCGCTCCCAGTTCTTCTCCTGTGGGCTGTCCCCCGTGGTGGCAGCCGGGATCCTGAAGGCGCTGGAGATCTTCTTGGATGAGCCCGAGCTGAGGGCCAAGCTCTGGGACAACGTCGAGTTCATGCAGACGAGCCTTCGCGACGCCGGCGTGTCCGTAGGAGACTCCGAGTCGCAGGTGATCCCGCTCATGATACGGGACGACGCGCGAATCTTCGAGATCGGTGAGGCGCTCATGCACGAGGGGATCTACATCAACCCGGTCAAGTATCCCGCCGTCCCGAAGCACAGGTCTCGCTTCCGCATGTCGATCTCCGCTGCTCACTCCCGTGAGGAATTGGAGCAAGGCGCTCGGATCATCACAAGCGTACTGCAAAGGTATGGCATATGCCCGACGACCGAGGGCACTATTACTTCAACCATGGGCTGAGCTGCCTCTTCGAGATGCCGACGTCCGAGGCACGCCGGCTGGTTCCATCGCACCTTCAGCCCCTGGAGGTACAGCACGAGCGCAGCGTGCTGTCGATCACGGTGTTTGATTTCTTCGAGGGCGACGCGGGCGCGTACCAAGAGCTCGTGCTCTCCATCCTGGTGCCACCGCTCGTCAAACCCGGTGATCCGCTTCCCAAGTCCGCCCTTTATACCTTCGCGGTAGCCACGAGCACGGAGATGGGCCGCCGGGAGGGGATCGACCGCTGGAAGCTGCCGCACCTCACGCGAGACGTGGAGGTCGCGTTCACCGAGGGGGACGGTCGGATCTCCGCCGTGGCGAGCGCCGATGGGGAGCCCATCCTCGAGCTGATCGGCACGAGTCACCGGTTCGAGCCCGCCGAGCTGCTGTTCCACACGTTCACGTCCGACGGAGGGGAGATCTACAAGTCGGACGTTACCATTCGTGGCGAGAGCTACAGTGAGCACGAGTTCGAGCGAGGCTCGCTCGTCATCCATCCCCACGAGATGACCGAGGGGCTGACCCTAGACGAAATCGCGGAAGTGCCCTTTCGGGAACAGTGGATGAAGAAGGGAGTCGAGGTCTACGCTCCCCCCGAGACGATCTGAGATGCCGTCCCCCAACGATGGTAGCCACGTCTTCGTCATCTTCAACCCGGCGTCGGGCCGCGGCCGTGGTGCTCGGCGGATCGACCGCTTCCTCTCGCTGCTCGAGAGGTACATGCCGGACTTCAAGCACGCGGGCACATCACGCCCCGGCGAGGAGGCCGTTCTCGCGGACCAGGCGATCGCCGAGGGGTTCGAGCTCATCGTGGCGGTAGGTGGTGACGGGACCTGGAGTAACGTGGCCGACCGTATCGTTGTCTCGGGCAAGGAGAACGTAGCGCTCGGCCTTCTCGCTTCCGGCACGGGAAATGATTTCGGCCGCAATTTCGGCGTGTCGATTCGTAACCCGGACCTCGCCGTCCAGACCCTGTCGAGCGGAGTCGTACGCAGCGTCGACGTGGGCAGGGTCGTCACGAGTGGGAGTCCCTTGAGCGCGGAGGAAGGTTCCGCCGCAATGTCGACGGGTCGCCACTTCTTGAATCTGATCGGGTTCGGGTTCGACATCGCCGTCATCGAGGACACAGCAGGCGCACGATTCCTGCGTGGAGAGTTGCTCTACAAGGTGACGGCCTTGAAAAACCTCTTTTCCTTCCGCGGAGTCTCGCTAGTGCTCGAGAGCGATGCACCCACGGTGGATGGTGATCAGCTGATGCTCACCATCTCGAACGCGCCGTTTTTCGGAGGCGGCTTCCTGATTGCTCCGGGCGCCGAGCTCGACGACGGACTGTTGGACGCATGTGCCATCGGCAATGCGTCGCCATTCAGGCGGTGGCGTCTCTTCGAGGCGGCACCCAAGGGGCGGCACGTCCTCTCGCCTCATGTCCAGATGCGCCAAAGCGCCCGCTTTTCAGTACGCTTCTCCACGCCACCGAAGTACGAAGTCGACGGGGAGGTCTGGCAGGCCGAGGGTGCCGAGGTGATCGTCGAGGCGGTTCCCGGGGCACTCCGGTTGATGGTCCCGGCCGGACGTCGGGTACCCTAGGGGCGCCGTCCCCGGTGCCCTTCTAGGCTCCGTCCGCGGAAAGACTGCCCCGGATGAGCACCCAACGCTCGTCGGCCAGGAGCTCCGCATCACGCTCGTCGTGGCTCACGAGAACGATGGGCATCCCGCTATCGCGCGCGAACGCCCGTACCATGGCGGCTATCTCCGACCGAAGCGGCCGGTCGAGCGCCGAGAACGGCTCGTCGAGAAGCAGCACCTGTGGGTCCGAAAGAAGGGCCCGGCCCAACGCCACACGCTGGCGTTCTCCTCCGGAGAGAAAGCGGGGACGCCGGTCGAGCAAGTCGGAGAGGAACAATGACTCGGCCATCTTCTCGACCTCCGATGGGCCGGCCCCGGCGTAGGCGAGATTCTCTCTCAGTGAGAGGTGGGGGAACAGCAATGCGTCCTGAGGCACCCACCCGACCCTCCGCTCCCATGCCGGCATGTTGACACCGGAGCCGGAGTCGAGCCAGACCTCCTCACCGAAGCTCACGCGGCCCTCCGCCCTGGGCTCCAGTCCGGCCAACGCCCGCAGAAGGGTGCTCTTGCCCGATCCCGAGGGACCCACGATCGCGACGTGGTCGCTTTCGGGTCGCCAGTCCACATCGAGCTCGATGGCGTCGAGGGGCACGCGGACCTGGACGTGAAGTCCCCATCCCTCCCCGCCCGTGGCGCGTCCCTCAGCGCCCATGGTGGTCCTCCATTCTGCGGAGCTGCCACCTGGACAGCCGCTCGAATCCGAGGAGGGCCATCAGCGAGAGCATCACGCTGGCGATCACCAGGGTCCAGGTGGCACCCTGGCCCGAGGGCGACTCGAGCAACGAGTAGACCGCGAGGGCGATGGTGCGGGTTTCGCCTTCCATGTTTCCGGCGAGCACCACGGTGGCCCCGAACTCTCCCAAGGAACGGGCGAACGCGAGGACGGCCCCCGCGGCGATGCCCGGGAGGGCCAACGGCAACGAGATGCGCCGGAACGTCGGCGCCTTTGGCACGCCAAGCGTCCAGGAGACCTCCTCGAAGCGCCGGTCCACCGTGTCGAACACGGCCCGGATCGCCATGACATAGAGAGGAAACCCTACGACCACCGCGGCCAGCGTCGCTCCCAGAAGTGTGAACGGAATCTGCAGGCCCATCGCGTCGAGCATCCCGCCGAGCGCGGACTGCCGGCCCAGCACGCTCAAGAGCAGGAAGCCCGTGACCACGGGAGGCACTACCAACGGCGCCATGACAATCATCGAAACGAAGCTCTTCCCAACGAAGTCACGGCGGGCCAGTAGCCACCCCATCGCGACCGCAGGAACCAGCCCCAGGAGAACCGCGCTGAACGCGACGATCAGTGACAGTCGGACCGCCGACCACGGATCCAACGCAGGGGAAGGGGCCTGCGCCACCGCTGCGGCGGCGCCTATTGCGTCGCTGGCCGGCCCAAAGCCGGCGGCGGCGAGTGACGCCACTGCCTCGGCACCGCCCATGAAATCCAGGAACGCCTCCGCGGCTTCTCGGTTCTCAGTCCAGGTGGTCACAGCCCCCAGATAGGTCGGGGCAGGATAGTCCTCCCCCTCGAACGCGAATGCCAGGCTCACACGGTCCTCTGCCAAAGCGTCCGTTCGGTATACGATGCCGCCGTCCGCCTCGGCCCTTGCCACCCACTCCAGTGCCCCGCGCACGCTGTGCCCGCGAATGACACGCGGCTCGACCGTCCTCCAGGCTCCCACGCTCTCGAGCGCCGCCCTCGCGTATCGTCCCGCGGGGACATTCTCTCCGGCCAGTGCGATGCGAGGGAGATCTGCGCCGGCTATCGAACGCGGGTCGCCGGGCGGATCAGACGCACCACGAGGCACCACGAACACGAGCCGATTCGTCGCCACCGGTCGAATGGACGCACCGTCTACGCCGCCACGATCCTCGAGCCATCGCATCCACTCGTCGTCAGCCGATATGAAGACATCCGCGGGCGCACCCCGGAGAATCTGCGGCGGCAAGCGGCTAGTCGCGTCGAAGTTGAAGCGAACGGGGACCCCCACAGCGGCTTGCCAGGCTCGGGCCACATCGGGCAACACGTCCTGGAGGCTCGATGCCGCCAGTACCACCAACGCGTCTGGCGATTGCCCAGGCGCCCGTCCCGCTCCGAGCTCGGCCTGGGTTACGGGGACGGCGGTTCCGGTCCCCGGCGTCGCCCAGGCGCTGGCCGGCTGACCCATAAACTGGACAGCAGCCACCCAGATTAGCCATTCTTGAGATAAGTGGAGTGGCAAGTGACAACCCGCTCGTAGGTCCCCGGG
>Ga0066376_10004740_pt1 | contig 11744 bp, 12 predicted proteins | sample Knorr_S15_td_Bot_FD_77009 | JGI IMG/M metagenome (GOLD analysis project Ga0066376, IMG submission 77009) | Marine microbial communities from Southern Atlantic Ocean transect - Knorr_S15_td_Bottom_ad_5009_LV_A | ecosystem: Environmental > Aquatic > Marine > Oceanic | place: Southern Atlantic... | reverse complement strand
GCAGGATGTCTGTCCAAAAGTATGTTCTGTATGCTCTGTATAGTTGCCGCGACCACCGCTGCCGAGCCAGGTAATGTATAAGGAACGCGGTTTTTAGACAAGTCCTGCAGCTTAAATCATGAACTTTTTTATTAAAAATCGCAGTTTTTTTCAAAAATCGAACACCCCCCAGCGGGAGTACCGCCGGGAGGGTGGTTGTAAACCATTTAATAACAGCAGTTTACTTCACTACTACAGATGCGCCTGCGTCTTCTAGTTTGCCCTTGATATCGTTTGCTTCTTCCTCGGAGACCTTTTCCTTGATTGCCTTGGGTGCTTCATCCACGAGTGCCTTGGCTTCTTTGAGACCAACCCCGGTGATTTCTCGGACTGCCTTGATAACTGCGATTTTCTTCTCGCCAACAGTTTCTAAGACCACATCGAATTCTGTTTGTTCCACGGCACCACCGTCACCACCACCGGCAGAATCTGCCATTACGACTGCACCACCCGCTGCGGGTTCGATACCGTACGTGTCCTTCATGTAGTCAGCCAACTCAACGGCTTGCGACAATGTCAATTCAGCGATGTTGTCGCCGATCTTGCTTATTGATGCGTCAAATTCTTTTGTAGCGGTTGCTGCATCGTTTGAAGCAGGTGCTTCTTCTTTCGCAACCGCCGCTTCATCGCTTGTAGCAGTTGCTTCTTCGTTTGTTGCTTTTTCTTCTTCACTCATCGTTCAATACTCCAAAAAAAGTGTCATGCGAGGGAGAGGAGCCACCCTGTGTGGCTTTTAACCCGAACGGGCCAGTCCGAATCGCGTTGTCACATGTCTCTCGATGGTTAAGCGACCTTTTCGATCGTGTTTCCTTTCTCCAATCGAGTTTCAATCTCTTCAATAATCCCGAGCAGGGTGCTTCCAGGACTTGTTGTTGTTTTGATCACATTGCTTGCTGGGGAAAGAACCAGTAGCACAACTGTTGCTTGGGCTTCGTCTTTGGTCGGATAATCGCTGAGACGTATTACCCCGTCGGCACCTTCAAACAATTCACCATCAAGGATGGCTGCCTTAAGTTCTAGATTTTTTACCTTCTTCGCCCAATCGACAAGTGTCCGGGCGATTTCGACAGCCGAGTCTCCACCACAAACAAGTGCGGACGGACCCTCAAGAGTCGTTGACAGGATTTCCAGATCTGTTCCCTCAAACGCTTTTTTTGCGAAGCTGTTCTTGAGTACGGTGATGTGAATATCGTGTTGAAGCAAGTCGATACGGAGTTCATTGTTTGTGTTTGCTTCGATCCCTCGGATATCGATCATCAGCGCGTCCTTCACGCCCTCAAACTGCTTGCGGTAGTGGGCAACAATCATTTCTTTGATGGGTTTACTCATCGTGTAATTCCTTTAGAAACATCAGGTTATACCGAAATCCTAACACTTGGTGTCATCGTGGCGGATATAACACAATTCTTAATGTAATCGCCCTTGACTGTCGCTGGACGAGCCTTGCTGATGAGATCAACAAAGAACTTAAGGTTCTCCGCTAGATCCTCTTCGGAGAAACTCATTTTTCCCACAATGCAGTGGATATTGCCACCATCGTCATTTCGGTATTCAACCTTGCCAGCGGCAAATTCGGCGACCGCGGTCTCGATGTCGGTTGTCACAGTGCCAGCCTTTGGCGACGGCATAAGTCCTTTTGGACCCAGAGCCCGACCCAACTTGCTGACAATTCGCATCATGTCTGGGGATGCAACGGCTACTTCGAAATCAAGCCAACCATCTTCGATTTTCTTCACAAGATCTTCGGCGCCCGCTTCGATTGCACCCGCCGCTTTTACTGCATCAACTTGGTCCGCAGGGCAGAAACAAATAACCTTGGCAGATCGTCCAACACCCTTTGGCATGGATACCGATCCCCGTAATTGTTGTTCGGCTTGTCTGGGATCAATTGACAGGTGAATTGCAACTTCAACAGTTTGATCGAAATTACTCGGTGGGAAAGATTTCAGAAGTTTCACTGCATCAGGAATAGTGTGGGGTTCCTTGCCCTTTGCAGCAAATTCGATGTTTGCTTTTTGCTTTCTTGTTATTGGTGCCATGGCCTAGAATTCCTTCACGGTCACGCCCATTGACCGGGCGGTGCCCTCAATAATTCGCATAGCAGATTCGATCGTTGCGGTATTGAGATCTTCCATTTTTTCTTCAGCGATTGCCTTGACTTGTTCCTTGGTGACCGATCCAACCTTCTCGGTATGTGGAACGCCTGAACCTTTCTCGATTCCCGCAGCAACTCTCAGAAGGGCTGCAGCGGGGGATGATTTGATCTGGATCTCGAAGGACCGGTCATTGAAAACGGTAATGATGCACCCGACGACCTTCCCATTCAAATCGCGGGTTCGATCATTGAATAATTGGATGAATTGACCCGGATTGACCCCATTTGCTCCAAGCGCAGGTCCCAGAGGGGGCGCGGGTGTAGCTTGCCCACCCGGTGCAAGCACTTTAAACACTTTTTGGATTCTTTTGGCCATCTGGTTCTCCTGCCTTCCACCAACGTTTCATGAGTAGATCGGAGCCAAGCGATCTACAACGCAGTGGTTGTAACGGTTTTTGTGGTGAAGCGGGACACTCTACCAAATCCCCGCAGGGAGGGCAACTCCCCCCTCCATATGTCTACAGGCGGTACAACGCACACGCCTTCGTGAAATTATTCCACATCTCGTGATACGCTGTACTTATGTTTATCAAATCAAACCTGATTCTTGAGACCATGCATGGTCCAGAACCACTCACATTGCGGCTTGAGGGTGATGGACCAATGACGATCGGTCGTAGTGAAGACAACGATTTGGTGCTTGCGACTGGAGCGACCGTTTCACGGGAACATGCACAATTAAAACGATACGACACGCAGGATGGGGACACATGGAAACTACATGACAACGGTTCCCGTCACGGAACCTTCCTCAATGGGGTGAAATTGAAGGCTGGATATGGCGTTTCGATCAGGGCGGGGGACATGATCACAATCGAGCCCTTTACATTTCAGGTTGTAGACCTTAACGACGATCGAAAGTACGCCCAGACGCTTGACGATGTTCGCACGATGGATGGTGTCACAATTACGCGGATAGAGCAGACGATGGGTGGTGCAGGGCTTGCACAGGAGCGGCTTGCTGCCTTGCTTGAATGCAGTCGCTCGATTCACGCCGCCGAATCAGATGAAGCAATGGCATCCGCACTTGCAACCGCAGTGAATGCGGGGACTGCATTCAACAATGTCGCCATCGTGAGACCGGTCGGTGGTGAGGGAAGGGTGGAACTGCTTGCAGCAAGCGGGCTTATCGCCGAGGAGGGCTCACTGAACTTGAGCCGCTCTCTCCTGAGTGCCGCGATGGAAGGCGAACCAGTTCGTTTCAAGAAGACCGAGGTCCTCGAAGAACAAGCAGAAAGCATCTTGCAATACAGCATTGAGGAAGCGTTGTGTATTCCGATCAAGATCGGTCAATCGGTTGCAGGTTGCATCTATGTAGACAATCGAGATGGACAGGTCGGTGGTGGTACGATTGATGACGACATCGAGTTCTGTGCTGGTCTTGCAGAAATTGCTGCGCTTGCAATGTCGAACTTGATGCGAATGGACATCGAACGCCGGCATGCTGAAGAGAGACAAGGACTATTGCTCGGTACCGTTTCGGCATTGGTATCCGCGATCGATGCAAAGGACACGTACACGCGCGGTCATTCCGAACGAGTTGCTTGGCTTTCAAGGGCGCTAGGAACAGCAATGAATCTTGACTACGACACGCTTGAGGAGTTACACATTTGTGGTTTGGTTCATGACATTGGAAAAATCGGAATTCCCGAATCGATTCTTCGAAAAGCATCAAAGCTGACTGATGAAGAGTTTGAAAGCATCAAAGCCCACCCCGCAATCGGCGAGAAGATTTTAAAGGATGTCCCCCAGTTGAAGGCAACGCTGCCCGGTGTTCGATCTCACCACGAAAGATGGGACGGCAAGGGGTATCCCGACGGCACCAAGAAGGAAGATACGCCGTTGTTTGGTCGTATCCTCGGTGTTGCAGATGCGTTCGATGCGATGTGCTCATCGCGTGCATATCGACAAGCACTCGACCGAAACGAAGTGCTCAACGAGATTACGGAGTATGCCGGGAAGCAGTTTGATCCAACCCTTGCCAAAGCGTTTTTGGAAATCGACTTCACCCAATACGACGAGATGATTGTCCAGCACACTTCGCAAGAGTCAATCTAGAGCACGATTGATTGCATCGCTAGTGCGCAAAACATCTTGATTCCGGTTGAAATGGCTTGATCGTTGAAATCAAATGTTGCCTGGTGCAGTGATGGCATTGTTTCCTGTCCATCTGGAAGCAGTCCAAGCGCAAAGAAACACGAGGGGACTTCCTGGCAGTAATACGAAAAATCTTCCCCACCCATGACTGGATTTGCAAACGGCAATGAACGGTCCTCTGCAATGGTTTGTTTTGCAATGCGGAAAAATTCTTCAACGGCAAGCGGGTCGTTTCTTGTTACCGGATAACCGTCTTTAAGTTCAATAACTGCGGTGCAGCCGTGCGCCAGCGCGATTGATTCGGCAATCTCCTTGAATCGGTTCTTCGCCATCGCACCAGTTTCTGGTTCCAAATACCGCATCGTTCCCGAAATTATCACTTCGTCGGGAATGATGTTGTGCGTTGTTCCTCCGTGTACTTGCGTGATGGACACGACAAGTGAATCGAGCGGGTCAATATTTCTGGATGTGAGTTGTTGCACCGAAGTAATCACATTCGCTGCACAAAGAACAGGATCTCGCCCGACCTGCGGGAATGCGGCATGTCCACCTACCCCACGGATTGTGACCTTCACGCCGATGTCGGCTGCGAGCATTGCTCCTGATCTTGTCGCAACATGGTTCAATGGAAGTTGTGTCCAACCATGTAGCCCGAACATCATTTTGATTGGTGGACCGATGACCGATCCGTCAAGGCACCCGTCCCTGACCATCTCTCTTCCTCCTGCGCCACCTTCTTCAGCGGGTTGGAAGAGGAATGTGACTGGGTTGGGAAGTTCTTGTTCCTTTGCGATGATCGAAAGCACCTTTGCAGCACCAAGTAGAATTGTCGTGTGTCCGTCATGACCGCAGGCGTGCATGCAGCCATCGTGGGTGGATTTCCAATCAAACTCATTTTCTTCGATGATTGGCAGGGCGTCGATATCTGCTCGGAGTCCGATGGCGTTTTCTGCACTGCCCGACAGATGGGCAAGAACACCAGTTCCTTTTGCAAGTCTCGAAACATATTCGATGGAAGATTCATCGAGAAAGTCCTGGATGACTTTGCTGGTTCGTTTTTCGTTGTACCCCAGTTCCGGATGTGCATGGATATCGTGTCTGATTTCAATTAGATCGGGCAGGATCGAGTCTATTGATGCATCGACAATGTCAAGGAGTTTCGTTGCATCCGTCATGACGATAGCGGTGAAAGTCCGCGCTCCTTCCGTTGATCGTTGAGCCATGTCAGTGCCGCTTTATCGTGTGAAATGATTTTAAACAGTTGGCTTGATGAAATTCCCAATGTCTGAGCCGCCATCGACTGGTCAAAATCACTTGTGAAGATGATGTCGAGGGCTTCAGCAAGGACATGTGGGTAGTCGCGGTGCTTCGGGTTGATCGGAAACTGATCTCCGTACCGACGTCCCTCCCACAGTTCACTTGGTTGGTAGGAATCAAGCGAAAGAGTTCTTCTAAGATGAATGGCGAGTGTTCTGCGGAGTCTGCTGAATGCCAGTTTTCTATTCTCGCTTTGGCGCCTTCTTTCCGTTGCCTTGCCGTTGTAATCAGAGGGCACATGTGTTGCAGTACAAGAAGTTGCCTTCCTGTTCCGGTGTTGTCCTCCAGGACCACCAGTTCGGCCAAAATCAAGAACCACATCCTTGAGCAATTCATCATCACTGATCATTGCTGGATGTACACCATTAATCATCTTGTAGCCAGTTTGTTCATAAGCCGAGATCGGTGGCAGCAATTCGTTGGTGCGACGAGCTTGTTTTTTCTTTTGGGTGTTCATTGTTTTCAAGAAGATAATCGTAATGGTTATGAAGCAATGCCTCTTGGAGACGCTGTTGCATGAAGTGAGTCGTGGTGACCTGCACGAAACAAGTGGTATCCGAGTCCTGCAATCATTGCCGCGTTGTCAACGCAATACATGCTGCTTGGTAGATGGATTGGAATGTTGAAACTCGCAGCAGTCGCATTGAGTTTTTCTCGCAATAGTGAGTTTGCAAGAACACCACCACCTGCGACAACGCATCGTACATCATTGTGATCCAGTGCGTGGTGCAAACCCGCAATCACAGAATCCACCGCAGCATGTTGAAAGGATGCTGCCCAATCGTTTATTTCTGATTCACTGAGTTCGGCGGCATTGTGTGGAAATACACTCTTGCCATTCTGCCGGCTAGGATTTCCCCGCACGCCGTACAATAGCGCGGTCTTTAGACCACTGAACGAAAAGTCAGGACGTTCTCCCTTCGTCCTTGGTCTTGGAAGTCGATGTGTTGGCGATCCCTTCGATGCCGCTGCATCTATCTTTGGACCACCGGGCCAACCCAATTGAAGTATCACCGCCGCCTTGTCGAACGCCTCACCCGCGGCGTCATCAATTGTCTTTCCGATACACTCGATTGAAGTCGGATCGTGCATCAACAGAAGTGCTGTGTGACCACCGGAAACAACAACGCCCATTGCAGGAAACTCGATGTCGGCACCATCCAATCGGGGAGCCCACAAGTGTGCAACGATATGGTCAACCGTCAGCAGGGGTCGATCAATGGACCATGCAAGTGCCTTCGCGGCAGCAACACCCACGAGCAACGAGCCAATGAGACCCGGTCGATTCCCCACTGCGATTGCATCGAGATCTTGCAGGGTTGCTCCGCCTTTCTCCAGTGCTTGTTCGACAACTGGCAGAATCCTTTCAAGGTGTGCTCGACTTGCAATCTCAGGGACAACACCGCCATATTCAAGATGCAACGCATCCTGGGATGCAACAATATTTGACAGGACATCGCAACCGTCTTTGACGACAGCGGCAGCAGTTTCATCACAACTTGTTTCAATACCGAGGATCAGGGTCATAACTTAATTTTCTTCTTCGGTTCTCTCTGATTCCAACTGGAGGGACTCGAGTGCAGATTCAATGTCTCCAGCCATGACCCGCCATGTGCCGATCAGGTTTCCATTTTGATCGGTGAGCGTCAGCCGTGCATTTTCAAGGTCCACTTCCGGAGGAATAAGCGATGCTTCCTCCTCGTCCAATTCCACTTGGAGACTCGTCAATCTTGACTCGACATCGATCAACTCTTTGATGATATCGATCCGTTCTTTTGCGAGCGAAGATGACTCCGACTGAATTCCAACAATGACTGGATCATCGTTTGTCAACGTGGGCCATTGATTTGTTGTCAGTTTTTCGCGCATTGCAACGAGCGCCTGCGCTAGTGGGTGATCCTTGAGAGTCTCTTCGATCCATTCCAAGTCGCCGCAGGTGTAGGGATCGGGTTCGTCATCGGTGATCACGATGAACGGCTCCCTGCTCTCGCCTCGAGTTCGTTGTTCTTGGATCGTTTCACGAATAACAAGACCCTCGTCCGGATCAACGCCCCACAATCCCGTTTCTGCAGAAAGACGTTTGTCGATTGTTCTGCCACCAGCAAGGTCATAGCGTGCTGTGGTGAATTTCAGCATTCCACCGGAGGCGAGTTCCATAACTTCTTGGACCGATCCCTTGCCGAATGTCCTTGTCCCAAGAATCACTGCGCGGTTGTTGGCTTGCAAACTACCCGCAACAATTTCAGATGCGGATGCAGATCCTCTATTGACAAGAATGAGGATCGGAACGCCGTGCAACACATGGTTCGGCTGGGCAACCCACGATCGTTGTGGATCATCGCGGCCCGTGACAGTGACGATGGTTCCACGTTCGAGGAACATATTCGAAATATCGATTGCAGCAGACAAAGCGCCACCGGGGTTCTCACGCAGATCAATCACAAGCCCCTTGAGTGATGCCCCAGCACCCGCATTGCGGAGTGCTTTGGCAAGTTCTTGAGGTGTTGTTTCATTGAATTGTCGGATGCGGATGTATGCAATGCCATTTTCGTCATCGAGACACCATGACCATTTCTTGTCACGACGAATGAAGCCCGCAACACTTGGGGAGCGAATGTGACCACGAGTAATCGTTATTTCTTCCTTTTTTCCGTCCTTGTGCCGGACAAGAACAACGACATCCGTTCCGACTGGTCCAGTCAACCGCTGAATCAACTTCTGTATCGTGGCATTGTTTGCAGGTTCCCCATCGATCAATTCAACAACATCCCCAGCCTTGATACCAGCGGCGAGTGATGGTGAATTGTCCATGGGAGTAATGATGTGGAGTTCACCGTCGACCATCCGCACTTGGGAACCAATCCCGGCGTAATCACCTTCAAGATCCTTGATAAACTCCTCCTCCTTGTCGTCGGGCACAAAGAGTGCATACGGGTCATCAAGTGATTCGATCATTGCCAAGATGGCCGCTTTTTGCATCGCCTCTTCATCAGGTATCACAAGATGTCGTTCCACAAGTGCACTTCGTACATCGCTCAGCGGCTTAAACCACTCATCACTTGGCGAAGTATTTGAGATGGCAATTGAAAACTGGACGATTGCAAGCGTTGCAAGCAATACGAACATAAGCGGCATGAGTCGAAAACGATGATGCATCCTCGTGCTCCTTCCCCCAGAACAGTCGTGTTGAGTTCGTGGCAATTTAATCTGCGATACTACAATACCACGGGAACAAGTACTTGGCGAGTTGTATGAGACACAAACATAGAGAAGACATGAATGTGGTTGCCGAGCGTGCAATCTTGGTTGCATTGACTCTGAAAGGCGAACACATTCCCCTCGATGATCGATTTGCCGAATTATGCGCCTTGACGGAATCCGCAGGTGGCAACGTGGTCGGGCATCTTACGCAGCGTCGAAGACTGCCAAGCGGTCGAACATATGTGGGATCGGGGAAGGTGAAACAACTTCGCAATCTCGCCGATTCGACAGATGCGTCGATCATTATTTTTGACCACGACTTGACCCCCTCGCAAATCAGGAATCTAGAATTGGCAACCGAGCGAAAGATAATTGACCGAAGTGAATTGATACTTGATATTTTTTCCAGCCGCGCCGCCACAACGGAAGCAAAGTTGCAAGTCGAGATAGCACAACTTGAGTACACTTATCCACGGTTGCGTGAAATGTGGGATCACTTGGGTCAAGTCACGGGTGGCGCTCCTGTCGGCATAGGGACTCGTGGTCCGGGCGAACAGCAAATCGAAATAGACAGAAGACTTGTACAACGTCGGCTGAAGCAATTGCGGCGCGAGCTCGATGAGATTCAACAACGATCGGTTCGCGAAGTGTCCAAGCGAAATCGCGACCACTTCACTATTGGACTGGTTGGATACACAAATGCGGGAAAATCGACACTGTTTAATGCCTTGACGGCGGGTGGGGTACGCGCCCATCACCAGTTGTTTGAGACATTGTCAACAAGAATAGAACGCTGGGAACTAGGTGGCGGCACCGGTGCAATGCTGTCCGACACGGTCGGGTTCATCAGGAGGTTGCCACACCATCTCATCGCGAGTTTCAGATCAACCTTGGAAGAGACGGTGCATTGTCAACTGCTTCTGATCGTGGTCGATGCAGCCGACCCAAATGCCCTGACCCAACTTGAAACGGTCGAGGAGACCCTCAGTGAAATCGGCGCGAAAAACCAACCGCGCATACTTGTCATGAACAAGATCGACAAGTTTCAAGATGCATCCGAGCGGTTGATATGGGTTTCCCGCTATCCGGAGGCGGTGCAAATCTCTGCGGTGACAAAAGACGGTATTGACGAGTTGACAGACGAAGTCCGTCTACTGGTTATTGGTCCAGTGAGAGAAATTGTCCTTTCCTTGCCGAGCAAGTCGAGCAAGGCAATCGACTTCGTTGAAAAACGCACTGTCGTGATGAGTAGGGATTGGGAAGACGATCGATCGTTGTACAGGATCAAGATCGGACTACGGCAACTGAAACAAGTCTTGTCTCGCGAGAAGGATCTGCTGATTGATGGTCAGCCAGCGAGTGAGGCACTTGACCAACTGTGGTCCAGTTCACCCTTATAGACTGAAATCCACCGCTGCTGTCATTGCACTTCGATCACAAGTACACTGTTCGCGTAAGATCCGCACTGGAGAAGATAGTGACACCAAGCGACTTTGGTCTTGATAAATTTGCACATGATTTGAACCCGGCAATTGTTGGGATGATTCGCACTTGGCAGGGGGATTCGGAACTCGATTCGCTGTTTCACCGCTTGCAGTCGCGAAAGATGCGCCGTGGGTTTCTCGACTCGTTTGCAGAAGCGTTGGTTGCGCTTCAAGCCAGAAGGCAGGGGTGTTCCATCCAAGTCGAGGTTCCAACTCCTTCGGGAAAGACGTGCGATTTATTGGTTGAAAGAAATGGTGCGAAGTTGTATGTGCATGTGAAACGACTCGGAGGCAGACACCCAAGGCATCGTCGGTTGAAAATTTCCTCTCGGTTGCGAATTCTCGAACGAATCCAAAAGCCGTGGGTTGTGAAAATCCGTTGGCACGATGGGTTGGACGACAAGGCAATGCAGTTCTATGTTACGGCTGCAGCCTCGTTCATCGAACGAGCGCGGCTTGGAGACGAACACGTTATTTGTGACGATGACGGAGCGGAACTCGGTGGAGTCGAGATCGTTGCTCCAAATGATGAAAAACAAGTTTCCTTGGTCATTGGACTTCCAAGCGGATTCGTCGACGATTTCCCGAGGGTTCAGCGGTTGCTTCAACGCGCCCACAAACAATGTATGCCAAGAGCGGCGAACCTCACCCTGATTTGTACACCCAATATTGAAGGTGTCGATGAAGTGGAATCAGCATTGCTTGGTTCGCATGTTGAAAGGTGGGATCAACATCCTGCAAAGGGAAAACGAGTTGCACATGGAAGAAGCGATGACGGTTTCTGGCAACCAAAGCAGATGAAAGACTCGCAACTAGCAGGATGGTTTTGGCTGGCCCCGATGTATGACGAATATCAAGGCAAACTTTGGATTAGGCAGGGGTCGACATACGATTCCGATGTCGTGACACTCGCACAAGAACTCTTCGCAACATAGAACCCGTACGGTACAATGTGCTGTTCTTCAATTACAAGGAACAACATATGAGTGATCCACGCTACACAAAACTTGCCGAACTCCTGATCCATCATTCCACCGATCTGCAATCCGGTGAACATATCCTGATAGAAGCATTCGACATGCCACATGAAATGGTTGTCGAACTGGTCAAAGTGGCGCAAGATGTTGGAGGGCACGCACATGTTGCACTTCGAGACATGCGGGTGCTACGCGCATTGCAAGCGGAGGGTGAAGACGCGGCATTCAAGGCATGGTCAGCCTATGACCTGGAACGCATGAAACGAATGGACGCCTACCTTGGCATGCGGGGCTCACACAATGTGAGCGAGCACAGCGGCATCGATCCAAAAAGACAAAAGGCATGGGGGCAACTCTACATGACTCCCGTCCATATGAAGCAGCGGATAAACCACACAAAGTGGTGTGTTCTTCGATGGCCAACTCAGTCAATGGCGCAACTTGCGGGGATGGATACAGATTCCTTTGAAGATT
>Ga0066376_10004738_pt1 | contig 11753 bp, 12 predicted proteins | sample Knorr_S15_td_Bot_FD_77009 | JGI IMG/M metagenome (GOLD analysis project Ga0066376, IMG submission 77009) | Marine microbial communities from Southern Atlantic Ocean transect - Knorr_S15_td_Bottom_ad_5009_LV_A | ecosystem: Environmental > Aquatic > Marine > Oceanic | place: Southern Atlantic... | reverse complement strand
TCGGCCCCGGGCACCGCCTGCAACGCGGCGATGGATTCCAGGCCGTCATCGGCCAGGCGCCTTTGCATGGCCTTGCCGACACCCCACAGCAGGCTCGCCGGCTGGCGGCTGAGAAAGTCCAGCGCCTCGGCCCGCCCGATCACCGCGAAGCCGTCGGGCTTGTCCAGGTCGGAGGCGACCTTGGCGAGGAATTTGTTGTAGCTCAGGCCGATCGAGGCGGATATCCCGACCTCCGATTTGATGCGCAGGCACAAGGCGGCCAGGGAGTGGGCCGGACTGCCGCCGTGGATTTTTTCGGTGCCTGCGAGATCGAGGAAGGCTTCATCGATGGACAGCGGCTCGACCAGGGGGGTGAGCGCGCCCATGAGCCGGCGCACTTCGCGCCCGGCGGCGGTGTATTTTTTCATATCCGGCGGAATGACCACGGCCTCGGGGCAGCGTTTCAGGGCCTGGAACATGGGCATGGCCGAATGGATGCCGAAGCGCCGCGCCTCGTAGGAACAGGCGGCGACAACCCCCCGGTGACGCCCCCCCACAAGCACCGGCTTGCCCCTAAGGCTTGGATCGTCGCGGAGCTCAATCGAGGCGTAGAAGGCGTCGCAATCGAGATGCGCGATGGTCAGGCTATGGAGTTCCGCATGGCCGATCACGCGCGCACTGCCGCAGTCGGCGCAAGGTCCGGGTGCTGCGGCGTCGCTCAGGCAATCACGGCACAGGTAAGGCATGTTTATCTCCGCAGAGTAGTATTAACGCGCCTCGCCTGATATGTCGCATGCCATGCCAAGACAATTGATCACAATATATACATTGCGGGGAATTACCCATGGCTGGGGGCGCTTGATCACCGTCATGGGGCCGGCGGGCGACGCTGCCGTGCGCGCCGCCATCGCCGCCCACGGCGAGGCCCTGGCCGATGTCACCGTGGTCGCCACGGCGGGCAATCCGACCCAGTATCACGCCAAGCGTGAAGGCGCCCTCGAGAGGTTGATCGAAGCCGCCGGCATCATCGAGCTTACCCGGGAGCAATGGGATGCCCAAAAGGCGGCGCTGAGAGAAGAGATGCAGGAATGACGCACTTGCTGCGCGTGGCTCTGATGGTCTCGCATGACACGGCGCCGACCTTCGAGGCGGCGCTGGAATCCGACTCCCTGTCAATTGCCCTGGTTGAAGCCCAGGCAGAGGATGGCGATTACTGGCGTCTCGAGGCCCTGGTTGCGGCCGATGCTGATTTTGAGGCTTTGCGCGCGCGCATCCTGATCGCGGCGGCGGTGGCGGCGGTCGAGCCGCCGGAACTGGTCATCGAGCCGGTTGTCGAGACCGATTGGGTGCGCGCGGTTCAGGCCGCCATGCCGGCCATTCGCGCCGGCCGCTATCACATTCACGGCTCCCATCTGCCGCCCGATGACAGGGATGACGCCATCGACATCGAGATCGACGCCGGTCTCGCGTTCGGCACCGGCGATCATGAGAGCACCCGGGGCTGCCTGCTCGCCTTCGACGACCTGGCCGGCCGGTTTGCGCCGCGCCGCGCCCTCGATATGGGCTGCGGCTCGGGCATTCTCGCTATCGCCATGGCCAAGACCTGGGGCGCCAGCGTGATCGCCTCGGATATCGACCCCCAGGCGGCGACGACGGCTCGCGACAACGCAGCGCTTAACCGGGTCGGGGACTTAATCGTGACGCTGAACGGTGACGGCTACGGCGACAAAGCCGTACAGCAGGCGGCGCCCTACGATTTGATCGCCGCCAATATCCTGGCGGGCCCCTTGATCCATATGGCGCCCGATCTGGCCCGCCATCTGGCGCCCGGGGGCATGGCGGTTCTCGCCGGTCTGCTGGCGCGCCAGGCGGATGATGTGATTAAGGCCCATCGCGACGCAGGGTTGGTCCTGGAGTGCTGCATCGAACTCGGCGACTGGCGTTGCTTAGTCTTTGAGGCCAAGGGCCTGTAAGGCGTCCCGCAGGCCGTCAGAACGGGTTGCGTGGCAATGGTCGGGCCCGATCAGATCGATCACCCCGATGCTCCGCAATATCTTATCCACCGCGGGGCTCTCGCCCACCAGAATAACCGGCTTGTCCCGCGCCTGCGCCTGGCGGACGATGTCCTCGATGGCGAATGAAGCGCTCGAGTCGATCATCGGCACATCGCTGAGGTCGAGCACCAGGGCGCCGAACTCATCGGCCGCTCCAAGCCGCTTCGACAATCCCTTGGCGGCGCCGAAGCTGATCGGCCCGCTCAAATGAAACAGCAGGATTCGCCCGCCGCCGGCTTCGAGCAGAGCCTCTTCCGCCGCATTCAGAGGGGTTTCCTCGGCGGCCCCGGTGATTGTCTTCATGCTGGCGATTTGCAGGTCCGACATACGCTTTACGAACAGCAGGCTGGCCAGCACGATACCTACGGCGACGGCGGTGATGAGATCGACAAACACGGTGAGCAGGAGCACCACGATCATGAAGAACACCCCGGCCGTGGGGGCGCGGCCGAGACGCCGGATATAGCTCCAATCGATGATATCGATGCCGACCTTGATCAGGATACCGGCGAGCACCGCATGGGGGATGGCTTCGGCGAGCCCGCCCAGGCCGAGCGCGATGGCGAGCAGCACCAGGGCATGCAGCATACCCGAAATCGGCGTCCGGCCGCCGGCCCGCACATTGACCACCGTGCGCATGGTGGCCCCGGCGCCGGGGATCGCGCCAAACGCACCGGCAATCATATTGGCGAGTCCCTGGCCGACCAGTTCGCGGTCCGACTCGTGATGGGTCTGCGTCACGTTGTCGGCGACCAGGGAGGTCAGCAGGCTGTCGATGGAACCGAGCAGGGCGAGCACCAGCGCCGACTTGATCATGTCGGGCACCAGGGCCAGCTCGAAGCTGGGCAGGGCGGGGCTCGGCAGACCCTGCGGAATGTTGCCGAGAACCATCGCGTCGGGCAGGACGAACATCACCGCCAGCGTGCCCGCCACCAGGGCAATCAAGGGCGGCGGCACGAAGTGGGCGATGCGCGCCGGCGTCAAATAGACAATTCCCAGGGCCAGCAGACCGACCATCAGGGCATGAGATCGAGGGTCGGTGACGATGTCGGGAAGCCCCATGAGGGCGGCCATCACCCCGCCGCCCGGCGTGATATGGCCGAACAGGGGCGCGATTTGCAGGATGATGATGATGCAGCCGATGCCGGTCATGAAACCCGAAATCACCGGGAACGGCATCAGGCTGATATAGCGCCCGAGCTTGAAAACCCCGAACAGCATCTGGAAGAACCCGCCCAGCATGACCACGGTGAAGGCCAGGGCGGGATCGTGAGCATATTGGGTGATGATCCCGGCCATCACCACGGTCATCGGTCCGGTCGGTCCCGAAACCTGAGCCGGGGTGCCGCCGAACAGGGCGGCGAAAAAGCCGACGAAAATGGCGCCGTACAGCCCCGCCACCGGCCCCGCCCCCGAGGCCACGCCGAAGGCCAGAGCCAGAGGCAGCGCCACCACCGCGGCGGTCAGGCCGCCGTAGATGTCGCCGCGAAGACTATCGAAATTCAGGCCGTGAACAAGCCGCACAATACCGCCCCACCCAGGTTCGGCGGCAGTATATCCGGAATTCGTTGTGTTATGAGTCCGATAGTAGGGCTCAGCAGCAGCCTCTGGCCGCTCACTGGCTCTAGAACCTACTGAGTATGGATGTCCTGCGGGATGTCGCTGTTTTGGCCGATGCGGGCCAGCAGATATTCGAAATTGTCCACATCGAGCCCCTCGAACTGGGTCAGGAACCGCTCGATCATACGCGAACGAAAGCGCATGCGGTCGCCAGCCTCGCCATCGTAGGTCATCTCGCGGGTGACGTTCACCGCCACACGCATGGCCGGATACATGGCTTCGGGCAGCTTTGCCTGGCGATAGAGCTCATGCAGGCCGAGGTTGCCAGCATTATGGATCAACACATGAACGTTGATCAGGAAAACATCGGCGAGGCGGGCCATCGCCGCCTCGAAGAAAGCAATGTCGCCGGTGCAGACGGCGCGCAGGATAATGGTCGGGGTAAGCCGGCGGTTGGCGTGGAGCTGATCGACAAGCTTGTCCACATCGATCGCCTCGCTTTCCGGGCCAAGCAATTCCAAGGTCGCCTTTTCGCGGCTCTGGGCGACCACCCCGGCCACCACTCCAGGCGACAATTCGTGGTTGGAGACGAGATGCTCCTGCAGATGCTCGGACACCATGGTGACCAGCCGCTCGGCGAGCTTGACGGGAAGCTTTTCGTTATGGGCGATGCTTTCCTTGACCCGGTCGCTGTCGGAAAAATCATCGAGCACCTTTTTGAAGGTCTGCTCGGAAACCTCTGCGCCCTTGTTGTCGACCAGGGTGACGACGACCTCCTCGTTGCCGTTGTCGACAAGCGCTTCGCTGACCACTTCCGCGACGGTTTCGCGCTGAGCGATGGCGACCAGGCTTTCAGCGGGGCGGGTGCGCACGATCTCAACCAAGTCTTCGTCGGTCAGGAGCTGGGAATACTGCAGCACCGGCCCGGCGACCTCAATGACGTCCTGGGCCAGGGTCAGCGCCACGTCATGGGGGACGATGTGGCTTTCCTTGAGATTTTCAGACAGTGCTTGGCGCACCTGGACCTCAACGTCGCGGGCCAAATGGCGGAAAATATCCTCGGCGATCTGCCGCGCCGAATCGTCCATCTCGCCGTGTTCGAAATCCATGGCGATCTTGGCTACCGTGCTGGCGCGGGCCTCGGCTGATGATTCACCCAGAAGCAGTTCTACATCGCTTGCGGAGAGTTGGGACATTAGACTCCAAGGGTCGGCCTAGCCGGTGTTTCACGCCGCCGGAACTAAACAGGATGCGCTAGGCCGATAGTATGTCAGTGAAGTTAATTGAACGTTAATTCTGACACGAGTGGGGCGCGGTTGACGGCGCCGTATCAACCGCGCAAGCTGGGCCATGACGAAATTCTACAAAGCCTCGCGCGGCTCCGACGGATGCACTGTCACGGTCAACGGCGTGGCTCTCGCTCAGCGCACCGATCTCAGGCAGTATTCGAGCAACGGCTTCGAATGGGGCTATGAGGGGAGCGGCCCGCAACAGCTCGCCCTCGCCATCCTCACCGACCATTTCGCCGACCACAACCAGGCCCTGGCTAAACACAAGGTCTTCATGGAGGTCGTGATAGCCGTCATGCGGGACGACGAATGGATCCTGACGTCGGACCAGATTGAAGGCAGCTTCTCTCAGGTCGTGCAGGTCAATATGACCCTGGAAACCTTGCTCAACCGCGTCCGCGGCCTGGAGTAAGAGCTACCGTCGTTTCTTAAGTGGGTTGTGTTTAAGCGCCGTGTCGGCGGCGCGCGTGCTGGCGCCGCGGCTTAGCGCCGCCGGGCTTGGCGGCCGCGGCCAGGGGGCCGAGCTGGTCTTCGATGGCCGCCACATCCGGCATCTCTCCGGGCGTGTGATCGGCAAGAGCGGCGACAATGGCGCGCAGGTGCTCAGGCGTTGATCCACAGCAGCCGCCGATGATACGCGCACCGGCGTCCCGCGCCATGCGGGCGTATCGGCCCATGATCTCAGGGGTGCCGTTATAGCGCACCTGTCCCTCGATATATTCGGGGATGCCGCAGTTGCTCTTGGCGACCAGCACGGCATCGGGGTGAGCCGCCGGGGCCAGCCTGGTCATGGCATTGACCAGCTCGGCCGGACCATTGCCGCAATTGGCGCCGAAGGCGACGGGGGACACCTCAAGGCCCTGGCAGAATTCAGAGGCGTCCTCAGGCGTCATGCCCATCATGGTGCGCCCGGCGGTATCGAAGGTCAGGGTGCAGACGATCGGCAGACCGGTGACGCGGGCGCCCACGGCGGCGGCCTCGACCTCTTCGCGCGACGACATGGTCTCGATCCAGAGAATATCGGCGCCGCCCTCGGCTAGGGCGCTTGCCTGCTCGGCGAAAGCCTCGATTCCCAAGCTCCTGGTCAAGGCGCCCAGGGGTTCGAACAGCTCGCCGGTCGGCCCCATATCGCCGGCCACGATAACCAGCCGGTCGGCGTCGTCCGCAGCGGCGCGCGCCACACGGGTCGCCGCCTGATTGAGCTCGTCAACGCGATGGTAGAGCTGATGCAGCTTTAAACGATAGCGCGTGCCCCCGAAAGTATTGGTCAGGATGATATCGGCGCCGGCGTCGATGAAGCCCCGGTGGATGGCCTGCACCCTGTCGGGATGGTCGACGTTCCACAGCTCGGGCGAACCGCCGGTCTCGAGGCCAGCGGCGAACAGACTGGTGCCCATGCCGCCGTCGGCGATGAGGCAGGGATTGCTGTCGAGTAGCTGTCGGAGCGGATCGGTCATTTTTAAAGTTTAATAGACTCAAATTATTTTTAATTAATCCTTGGCCCGCCGCAAGTCCCGCCTTCGTGTTCGTTTGCGCGTGGGCAGGCCCAGCTCCTGCCGTCGGTCACGCAAGAGATCGAGCAAGGCCAGCCTGGCGTCGAAATCGAGTCCGCCCCATGCGGCAATTTCCCCGGATGTGCGCAGGCATCCGCGGCAATAGCGATTGTCGGGATCAATCTCGCAGACGCTGATGCAAGGCGAGGGAAGATCATAAGCAGCGGTCATCGATGACTCACATATTAAGCGAATGGCCCGCGCAAACTAGGGCGAACTGCCACGCTGTCAACAATAATCAAACCCGCTCCGGCTTGCTCAGGCCGGTGAGCGGGGTTCCCAGCTCGTCCCGGAAGAACTCGCCAAGCAGGGCGAATTCCTGTGTTCGGCTGGAGGTTGCGCGCCAGGCCAGGCCAATTTGGCGCGACGGCGAGCCGGCCAAGGATCGAACGGTCACGCGAGTTCCTCTGATAATGCCGGCGTCGACCGCCATCTTCGGCAACAGGGTGAGCCCGAGGCCGTTATCGACCATCTGCACCAGGGTATGCAGGCTGGTCGCCTGGAACGCGCCCGCCTGTTCGGCAGCTTCCAGATTGCAGGCGCCGAGAGTCTGGTCGCGCAGGCAATGGCCTTCTTCAAGCATCAGCAGGGTCTCCTGGGCCAGGCTGTGCTGATCGATGGTGTCGCGCGCGGCCAGGGGATGGCCCAAGGGCATGGCCAGCAGGAAGGGATCATCGGCAAAAATCATGCTCTCGATCTTTGCCGGCGGGTAGGGAAAAGCCAGAAGCAAAACATCCAGATCGCCCCCGGCCAGGCGATCGAGCAGGGCGGCGGTTTGATCTTCGCGCAGATAAAGCGCCAAATCCGGATGGGTGTCGCGCAGAGTGGGCAGCACCCGCGGCAGAAGGAACGGCCCGATGGTCGGGATAACCCCAAGCCTGATCGCCCCGCTCAAGGGCTCGCCGCCGCTCCCGGCGGCATCCACCAGATCATCCAGGTCGCTCAGGATGAGGCGCGCGCGGGCGACCAGGTCGCGGCCCAGAGGCGTGACCACGACCGACCGCTTGGTGCGCTCGATGAGGGAGGTGTCGAGCACCGACTCAAGCTCCTTGAGGCTGGCGCTCAAGGCCGATTGAGTGACCAGACAGGCGGCCGCCGCGCGCCCGAAATGGCGATGCTCGACAAGGGCCACCAAATGGCGGAGCTGGCGCAGGGAGGGTTGCGGTTTCATCTAACTAATAATCAGATTAATTGGTTAGTATAATAATAATTACAAATTTCACAAATATTAAGATAATCCCTAAATTCTCCCTCAACAGACCGTTGAGTCATCCAATCAGGAGAATTACCCATGACGCGAGTCCCCCAGGCGACCTTCAAAACCCGGGTCCGTAACGACGCCTTACCGGGCGACAACCCGTTTGAGTGGAAAGATCTGACCAGCGACGACATCTCTGCCTCAAAGCGCGTTGTGCTGTTTTCTCTGCCCGGCGCATTCACGCCGACCTGCTCGACCAGCCACCTGCCGCGCTATGAAGAGCTGCATGACAAGTTTCGCAGCCTCGGCGTCGATGCGGTGGTCTGCCTGTCGGTCAACGACGCCTTCGTCATGTATCAGTGGGGCCGCGCCCAGAATGCCGACAAGGTCTTTCTGCTGCCCGACGGCAATGGGGAATTTACCCGCAAAATGGGCATGCTGGTGGATAAGCAGAACCTCGGTTTCGGTATGCGGAGCTGGCGCTACGCCATGGTGGTCGAGAACGGCGAGATCGAAAAAATGTTCATCGAGCTGGGCTTCGGGGACAACCATGCCGAAGACCCCTTCGAGGTCTCCGACGCCGACACAGTGCTAGCCTATTTAGAGGACTGAAACCCAGATGGCGGCGGCGACCGAGGCGAGCAGCAGGATTGAAAATCCGATGTTGATCATCCGGCTGATTCGCGGGTCCCGCAGATGCCGCCTGAGGGCGTTTCCGGCGAACAGCCATGCGGGGTTCAGGATGCAGAGAAGTGCGATACAGATGAGCGCCTGGACCAGGGCCGAATAAACCGGCGTTTGCGGAACCAATTCGAAGCTTGAGAACAGGGCGGCAAACGAGGCATAGGCCTTGGGATTGGTCAGATTGAGAATCAACCCGGACATGAAGCCTGGTGCGCCCGTGGCGTTGCTGGGCACGGTCCCCACGTCGCCGACCGGCGGCGCGCTCGCGATCTTGTAGGCAATAAAGCCGAGATAGGCGAAGGAGACGACGCTCAGCACCCCCGCCGCGTAAGGGATGGCCAGAATCGCCGTGAGCAGCCCCGCGGCGACGCCCGCGATGACAAGCGAAACGCCCGCCATGATGCCGAGTAAATAGGAAAAGCAGTCTTTGAACTCATAGGCGGCGCCGATTGCGGCAAGGCTCAGGGTTGCCGGCCCGGGGCTGCCGAGCAGGGCGATAGCGACCGCTATGAAACCCGGCAGTTCGCTATAATTCATAGAGTCTGGGTTTTATTGGCCGCCGTGACAGTCCGGCGATTGTGGGACCCGACCCTCTCTCTCGCGCCATTCGTCCGGTGTCAGGGTGAGCAGGGACAGGGCATGGATGCCGCCGCTCAGTTCCGCGGCCAGTGCTCTGTTGACCGCTTGGTGGCGTTTGACGCGGCCCTCGCCCAGGAAGTTTTCCGAAACGATGACCAGCTTGAAGTGGGATTCCGAGCCCGGCGGCACATTGTGCATATGGCTCTCATTGATCACTTCGAGATGGGCCGGGTCGAAGCCCGTACCGATCTTGCGCTCGATGGTTTCTTGCAGGGTCATGGATCAGCCTCCTTTGAGCGGCGGGAAGACAATAACTTTGTCGCCGTCGACAAGCCGTGTCGCGGCGCGTAAACCCGGCGCCACGGACAAGCCGTTGATGAGTGTCATATAGGGTTCGTCGTCGGGCAGGTCGAGCACGGTGAGCAGGTCGTCAGGGGTCGCGCCGTCGGCCAGCTCGACGCAGCTATGGCGCCGGCCGGTGACCTTTGCGAGTGCGATCAACTCGACACTCACTCTCATTCTATACCTAAGCGGTTCAAGGTCTCAGCCGTGGGTACGCCGTTCTCGTCCCAACCGCGAACCTGGTAATATTCCGGTAACAGGCGGCCGAGCTCGGCGGTCTTGCCCTTGGCGCTGCCGGCGTTCGCCGGTTCCTTGAGGATGCGGTCGGGCAGGGTGTCGTCGGCGGCGGTGAAGCCGGCGCCGAGATTGAACAGGCGCTCGAGGTTCCAGATCCGCTCGCCGGTCTCGCGCAGACGCTCGCCGGTCCAGCCGCCGCCGCAGGCCGCTTCAAGCTGGCCGGCGATATCGTCGAGATCAAGCGCCCCGGCGGTGAACATGCAGATCCCCGCCGAATCATGGGTTGAAGCCCGCTCGTCCTGGGTGGCGGCCACGATTGCCGCCTTGCCTTCGAGATCGGAGGTGGCGAAATCCGAGGCATAGGGGCTGGCCCGCAAGTGACAGGCGCCCCGGTTGCTGGTGGCGTAGGCCAGGGCCATGCCCGGCATGGCGCGGCCGTCGTAGCCGGCGAATTCCTGGCCCTTGACCCCCATGAAAACCTCGGGATGGCCATATTTCTCGCCCAACCGCTTGGCGCCGAGGCCGATATCAATGCCGAAGCCTTCGCCTTTGGCAGTGAGTTGAACCATGCTAGCCAGCGCCTCGGCGGAGCCGAAGTTGAGCGCCACGCCGCCGGTCTCGGTGTCGGTGATGACGCCGGTTTCATAAAGCTCCATGGCGGCGGACAGGGTGGCGCCGAAGGAAATCGTATCCATGCCCTGCTCGTTGCAGACGAAATTGGCGTAGGTCACGGCGTCCAGGTCGTCGACCCCGACCATGGAACCAAGGGCATAGGCACTTTCAAATTCGAGGCCGCCCGAGGCGTGTTTGTATTCGGTGCCCCCGGCGACGGTGAAATGGTCCGGATCGATGGTCGCCACCCGGCCGCAGGCGATGGTGCAGGCGAAACAGGCCTTGGTGCTGACCAGATTGGGTCGCCCGTCGCCCGGCCTCGACACCTTGACCGCGGCGGCGTTGATCTTGTGAACTCCTTCAAACACCACGTCGCGGTTGTTGCGCGTCGGCAGGCCGCCGAAGGCGTTGATAACGTCGAGCATGGCATGCGTGCCGACATCGCCGAGACGCTTGCGGTTGGGGTTGGGGTCGAGCTTCGCCCGGGCGGCCTTTATCGCCGCCATGAAAGCCTTCGGATCATGCACCTGAACGCCCCGGGTGCCGCGCACGGCGATCGCCTTGAGCTGTTTGGCGCCCATCACCGCGCCCACGCCCGAGCGCCCCGCCGCCCGGTCATGATCATTGATCACGCAGGCATAGCGCACACCGCATTCACCGGCGCGGCCGATCGATGCGATCTTGAGCTGTGGATCCTGATGGCGCGCGCGGATCGTCGCCTCGCAGTCCCATACGGAAGTTCCCCAGAGATCGTTCGCCGGCAACAGGGTGGCGTCGCCGTCCTCGATATGGAGATAGACCGGCGACGTGGCGCGGCCCTCGATGATGATCATATCCCAGCCAGCGCGCTTGAATTCAGCGCCGAACTTTCCGCCCGAGTTGGAACAGGCAATGGCGCCGGTGAGCGCGCCTTTGGTGACCACTGAATAGCGCCCGCCGGTTGCCGACATGGTGCCGGTCAGGGGGCCCGAGGCGAAGATCAGCTTGTTGGCCGGATCGAGGGGATCGACCGCCGGGTCGACCTCTTCGCAGATATATTTTGTCGCCAGGCCGCGCTGGCCGAGATAGAGCGCTGCCCAATCGCTGTTCAAGGGCTCACTCACGCAGGTTCCCGCGTCGAGGTCGACCCGCAGTATGTTTCCAGTCCAACTCATGCCGTTTACTCGTCCCCTTTGACTGGTTTGATCAGAGGGCCGTCTCCTGCCCGCGTGGTACTGTCGATTAAATGGAGTTCCGTGCTTGCTTTGCAAGAATGCTGTCCTACATAAAAGCAATATTAATATTTGTGACAAGGCTTGAAAAGCGCTTAGGTGATTCTGCCTATTGCTAATAAGCCAAGGATAATTTCCGAATCGGGGGTGTTTGGCGCTAGTGGATCGGCATGTATTAGTCGTTGAAGACGAGGAATTTGTTCTCGCTCTCATGGGCGCATGTTTGCGTGACGCGGGCTTCTCGGTAAGCCTGGCCGCCAACGGTCGAGAAATGCTCGCTCTTCTCGATAAGGAGAAGGTCAATTTGATCTTGCTCGACCTCGGCCTGCCCGATGAGGACGGCCTGGTGTTGACCCGGCAAATACGGGCGCGCTCGTCGGTGCCGATTATTGTTCTGACCGGTCGCACCGGCCAGGATGACGAGCTTGCAGCCCTCGAATTGGGAGCCGACGACT
>Ga0066376_10004736_pt1 | contig 11756 bp, 13 predicted proteins | sample Knorr_S15_td_Bot_FD_77009 | JGI IMG/M metagenome (GOLD analysis project Ga0066376, IMG submission 77009) | Marine microbial communities from Southern Atlantic Ocean transect - Knorr_S15_td_Bottom_ad_5009_LV_A | ecosystem: Environmental > Aquatic > Marine > Oceanic | place: Southern Atlantic... | reverse complement strand
CTTCTGGCACTCCTGCTTTGCGGAGACCATCGACATAGACTTTTATCAGATGGGGATTGGAAGGCAAATTCTCTTTTAAAAAAGCGCAGGTAAATTTCGGAACGCGCTCAAAAAGGTCCTGACAAGCTTCTTCAGCTTCTTTCGTTCGGTCGTTATAGGCAAGTGCTGCAATAAGCGCAGTTATGATCCATATGCCTCGCACAGGTTTAGTCGCTGCTAATTCTGCTTTTTCCAAGGCTAATTCATATTGGCCAAGACCTAAATATGCTTCAGCCATTCTGGAGAATAATTGTGCACAGATTGAAAATTGTTGGTAATTGAAAATCACTTTATACAGATGAAGTACCAAACAACAAAATAATTCTGGCACTGTCAGAGGAAAATCGGTTTTGACGGTTAAGCACTAAATTCGTAACCTTCTCGGATGAAAAATAACAATCCGTTTCGCTATTTTAAAACGTCGCCCGAGATTATCCGCCTCGCCGTAATGATGTATGTCAGATTTCCTCTTTCTCTGCGCAATGTAGAAGATCTCCTCCACGAGCGTGGTATCGACATCTGCCATGAAACCGTTCGCTATTGGTGGAATAAGTTTGGCCCAATGTTCGCGCGTGAAATTCGGAAAAAACGGATGCATCCACTCCCCAATCATTCAAATTGGAAGTGGCATCTCGATGAGGTTTTCGTGAAGATCAATGGTGAGACACACTATTTGTGGCGAGCCGTTGATCATGAGGGCGAGGTTCTTGAGGCCTTTGTATCCAAGCGCAGAGACCGAAAAGCAGCACTAGTTTTCCTCAAGAAAATCATGAAAAAATATGGTGCTCCAAAAGTTATCGTGACGGATCGATTAAAATCATATTGCGCCGCTATGAAAATTATCGGCAATGAATCTACACAAGAAGTAGGGCGATGGAAAAACAACAGATGTGAAAACTCTCATCTTCCGTTTCGCCGACGAGAATATGCAATGTTGAAGTTTAGGCGGATGCGAAGTTTACAGAAATTTGTCTCGATCCACGCTTCAGTTTTCAATCACTTCAACAAAGAACGCTATCTAAATTCTAGAGTTACATTTAAGGTTCAACGTGAAGCTGCTCTTGTTGAGTGGCAGCAACTTTGTGTTGCATAAAATTGGCTTATTATTGACACACTGAGACGAGTTCGCATTCGTCTGACAGCACCGCTTGGAGAATTAATTCTCGGTTTCCAGAATCATTTTGTGAAGAAAATCTCGACCGTCACCTGCTTTTAGTGACCTGTCCCAGAGCTCCATTGCAACGTCTGAATGGAGGTTTACTGCATCTGGGGCGCTGGTGATCATGGCAACTCCAACTCTCACATTGGGTAAGTCACCGATGCGGAATGGGCTTATGGCAAGTAGTTCTTGATCACTTTGGCGGAAAATTTGGAAGCTTGTTGTTGGGGCTGAATCGACGAGAACGCCAATTTGAATGCCAATTGGTTGAGTATCTAATATTTCGATAATTCGTTGTACCTCGGTGCGCGCGAGTTCTTTTCTTTCCTTAACCACTTTATTTGGCAGACCATGTCGTCCGATAAATCCCTGAAGCAATAACCGATGAACTTCGGATGCTGAAATAAGCATTACCAGGTTAGGTTTGCGTATCGGAACCTGAGCTTTTCGTTGTAAAAGGATATTGGTAATATCATCTGCGTATTTAATCGCGTCCTCGCGGTCGGTTAGTGATTCTGGCAAAGATTCTTTCAGCAATTGTGGTAAAATTTCATCAAATTTCTCTGTCGTCAACAAAAAGGGCAGAGGCGAAAACATTGCGACACATTGTTCTGAATCAGCTTCAATTTGCCGCATGCGTTCAAAGAAACTCAGTGCTGAAGGAATATATTCTGCACCGACACCTAATAATGTCGTTAATGAGACTCCAAGCACATCGGCAATTTTTTCTAAAAGTTCAAGCTTAGGGGGCTCTCCTTTTTCGTAACGGTATAAAGCCGCCCGCGATATAGACATCTTGTTTGCAAGCTCGTCTGCGGAAAGACCCGTGCCTAATCTAAAAGCCTTTAAGCGTTTCCCAATTTCGAGCGCTGTCAATGCGTTGTTCGAAGATTGGGTTGAAATAGAAGTATTAGAATTCATGCTTACCTATTTCCGTTGACTGTTCTCGAATTGCTTGGCGATATTAAATCAGAGGACATATTGTTCATGATTAGCATAGGGGTATTTATAAATCTACTTTATTCCAATATTTGAGAATAATGGCTAAAAAATATTTTTTTTTTTATTTTTCTTGTATTAAAATTCTACGGTGGCAAAATGCTTTCTTCTTATCGCTATATTTATCAATAAAACAGGAGGGAATTATGTTCCAACGACTATTACTTTCAATATCGACTGTTGCCCTTGTTATTAGCTCGGCCTCTATTGGAATAGGTGGAAAAGCCTTTGCTGCAGAATTTACGGCCAAAATTGGTCATTTAGAATCAGCAAAACAGCCCCGTCATAAAACATTGGAGATCGTTGCTGATCTTGTGAAAAAACGGACCAATGGAGCCGTTGAATTCAAATTGTTTCCGTCGGCTCAATTGGGCAACGCGCGCCAAATGAATGAAGGCGTTCAATTAGGTTCGCTGGAAGCGACTGTAACGCCAGCCGCATTTATTGGTGGTTTTAACCCGGCAATTTCAGTTTTGGATATTCCCTATTTGCTGCCATCCGACAGCAAACAGGCGCGTGACCTGCGCGCTGGTAAGTTCGGCGAAGCACTATTAAAAAGTTTTGGTAAAAGTGGATTTACCGCAATTGCATGGTGGCCGAACGGTTTTAAAAACTTTACCTCGAATAAGCCCTTAAAAGACATCAGCGCCTTTAAAGGTCAAAGATTTCGGGTGATGGATTCTAAAATCCTCATCGAGCAATTTAGCGCGCTTGGTGCTTCTGCAATCGCACTTCCGTTTAGCGAACTTTATACGTCGTTGCAAAATGGGGTCGTTGACGGGCAGGAAAATCCGCTAACGACAATACGTTTTATGAAATTCTATGAAGTTCAAAAATACCTGGTTATATCCGAACATGGTGCAATGGAGGATATCACTTTATTTAATCCGACATGGTGGAAAAAACTCCCGGCAAAATATCAAACTGTCATACGGAATGCGTTTAAAGAAGTTGTTCCTGGTTTGGAAAAACGGGCCGTTGCTGGTCAAGCTGCTGCTCTTGAGCACATCAAAAAATCTGGCATCAATATTCGTGTAGCAGGCGCTGCTGAACGGGCAAAAATGCGTGCGATGATGTTTGGCCAAGCGAAAAAAGCCTATATCGAGCGAGCGAAAGATACCGGCACGGCTCTTATGGCTTTATACGGAAAAGAATACGCGCGCCTAACGGGCAAATAGTATTCTCCTTGCTTCCGAGAACGGTGCGTGCCGTTCTCGGAAGATTTCTCCAAGTTCAAGGTAACAGTAGGTTTAAATCGTGAATAATCTTACAACAGATTTACTGATCAAACTTAGATACCTCGAACGGGGTCTGATTGTTGCAATCACGATAACTATGATTGGTCTCTACGGCTTCAATGTTTTTGTCCGCGAAGTTTTACCGCAATACGCAAGCTCGTTTGCCTGGATAGATGAAGCCTCCCGGATATTAATGGTATGGGGTGTCTTTATGACGCTTGGTCTGGCACTGGAACGTGGCCGCCATATTGCAATGAGCAGCTTATTAGTAGCTCTTTCACCCAAGATACAGTTCTACATCCGAAAATTAATAGACCTGGTTGGTTTTACCTTCTCCATTTATTCGGCATGGCTCGCTTATAACTTAACGATCTTTGTATTTAATACGGGGCAAATGAGCCCAACGTTAAACCTTCCTATGTTCATTTTATATATCGCGCCATTGTCCGGTTTTATCTTGCTGGGTTTCCGGTACGCTTTGGACTTATTTGGCTTCACTGATCGGCGCGGCTCTCAAAACTTGATCGCTCAACAAGAAATTACGGCTGGATGAAATTATGATTTTTCTCATCATAGCAGCAGCCGTACTTCTCTTGGCTTTTGGTTTCGAAATGCTCGTTGTATTGGGCGTGCCAGCGATCATGGTCAAAGGGGCTTTCTTTTCAAGCATTCCTGATCCCGTTCTAATCCAAAAAATGGTTGGCGGGATAAACCATTCAACTCTATTGGCCATTCCATTTTTCATCATTGCCGCGGAAGTTATGTCTTCTGGTGAAATTGCCCGTAGGTTAACGAACTTTATCAAAGCCTGTGTTGGTCATCGTACGGGCGGTTTAGGACTTACGACAATTGGTAGCGCGATGGCTTTTGGTTCGGTTTCAGGTTCTGCTGCTGCCACGGTGGCAGCAATTGGTAAGCTGATGTATCCGGATCTTCGGGAAATTGGCTACCGTGAGAAATTTAGTCTTGGGCTCATTGTTTCTAGCGCAGAAACCGCCATTCTGATTCCGCCCAGCATTACGATGATCATCTACGGCTGGATGACAGGTACGTCGATCACAGCACTCTTCGCCGGAGGATTGGCCGTTGGTATGGTTCTGGGATTGGCCTTCGCCGCTCTGGTAATGTTTGAAAGTAAGCGACATAACGTCGGTGCTGCTCCGGCTCTTGAAAAAGGGGAGTTCTGGATAAATTTAAAAGAAGCAGGCTGGGCGCTTGGTATGCCGATGATAATTTTGGGTGGCATATATTCCGGATTTTTTACGGCAACTGAAGCGGCCGCGGTAAGTGTTATTTATGCATTACTCGTAGAATCTATCATCTATCGAAGCCTTAACTGGGTCCGTTTATTTCAGATTATCGAACGAGGGGCTGTTTCTTCCACAGTAATTTTTATTCTTCTTGCGATGGGAAGCGTGCTTTCCTTCTTTATAACCATCGTTCAATTGCCAGATATGCTGAAAGACTTTCTCGTCAGTATCGATGCGGGTTTGATTACTTTTTTATTGGCTGTAAATATAGCCTTTTTTATTGCGGGCATGTTTATCGATCCAAACTCTGCTCTTTTGATACTTGTTCCGCCCTTATTTCCAGTCGCTATGTCGCTTGGAGTTGATCCCATCCACTTTGGCCTTATCGTCACGCTTAATATTGGAATTGGGATGATTACGCCGCCGTTCGGACTGGATATATTTGTCGCCTCTTCAACGTTAAATAAGCCCGTCTTGACGATTATCAATGGTGTCTGGCCATTCTTGTTCGTCAATATCATTGTCCTGATGCTGGTGACTTATGTGCCAGATCTGTCCACATTTTTGCCAAACCTCATTTATAAGTAAGCAAAGGGCTGGTGATGAAATGTTAAATGACAGGCAAAATATTTCTATTGATGAAAGTTTATCTCGTTCCATTTTCGAATGTGACTGCACGGTGGTTGAACAGCAGATCGTCAACAACGAGTATCGTCACCTTATATTGAAGGCTCCTAAACCAGCATTGGACATTGTGCCAGGGCAATTTTTTCATTTGCAATGCCCGCCTGCAGAAGGGGCCGTTTCCTATCTACGTCGCCCCATGAGCATCTATCATTTTGATCAAGATGCTGGCCAGATCGAGTTTTTATACAAAATCCACGGTAAGGGAACCAAAGCAATAGCCACCTTGGAGACGGGCGATAATTTCAATATTGTCGGACCGCTTGGAAAAGGATTTTGGCTCGAGGATGATTGGCAAAATCTAGTTCTTATTGCTCGAGGAGTTGGCTTGGCTACATTGGCTCCACTGGCCAAATATGCCTCTGAACAGGGTAGAAATCTCACTGCAATTTGTAGTGCTAGAACGCCTAACCATCTGATGTCCTTGGAATTATTTAAATCCTATGGCGCTAACGTCATTACCGTTACTGATCAAGACGATTCCAGTTCTGTTCAAAACCTAGAAAAGATTATTAGCCGTATAATCACTGAGCAAGGTGTTGATGCCTTTTTCACTTGTGGTTCTAACCGCATCCTCAAATTACTCCAGAAAATGTGTAGGGAAAATGAGATTGCGGGTCAGATTGCTCTTGAGCAACAGATGGCTTGCGGTATTGGCATGTGTTTTTGCTGCGTTCGATCCTTTGAAGTTGAAGGAAAAATTATTCACCGCCGCGTTTGTAATGAAGGCCCCGTATTCAATTTGCTGGAGGCCCAGCCATGGTAGATTTAACGACAAAAATCGGAAACGTGGTCCTCAAAAATCCTGTGATGCCAGCTTCTGGAACTTTTTCCGAAGAACTTTCTGCCGTTTTTGATATTGGTGTGCTTGGTGCTCATGTGGCGAAAACGATCACAGCGGAAATCCGAAGTGGAAACCCAACGCCGCGCGTATCTGAAGTTGGATACAGCATGCTGAATTCGATTGGTATTCCGAGCAAGGGCATTCAGCATTTTAAAGATGAAATTTTGCCACTGTATCAGAAGTATGAAACCCCTTTTGTTGCCAGTATTTCGGCCCCAACTGTCGATGAATTCGCTTTTATTTGCGAGGAAATATCTATTCCAGGTGTGGATGTCATTGAGGTTAATATTTCCTGCCCAAACATTGAAGATGATGGCAAAGCCTTTGCGATGCGGCCGAGCTCGACCTTTAAAGTAATGGAAAAGTTGCGGTCAGTCACAGATCTTCCTTTATGGGCAAAATTGACCCCAAATACAGGTGAAGCGATAGAAGTTGCAAAGGCGGCGGAAGAATCTGGTACAGATGCTTTGGTCGTTGCCAATACCATTTTGGCAATGCAAATCAATGTAAATACTTTCAAACCTTCCTTGGGTAATATCATGGGCGGACTATCGGGGCCGGCGATCAAACCAATTGCCCTCCGTATGGCCTACCAATGTAGTAAAGTTGTAGATATTCCCATTATTGGCTGCGGTGGTATTTCGACAGCTGAAGATGCAGTCGAATTTTTGCTCGCGGGCGCTACGGCAGTTCAAGTCGGCACTGCAACATTTATTAAACCTACATCGATGCTGTCCGTTATTTCTGACCTCGCAGCCTATTGCGAAAAAAATAGTTTTGAAAAAGTTTCAGATTTAATCGGCAAGGTCGATGACGAAAATGCGTCCGATAGAGCGGCCCTCATGGAGGTTGATGTATGACCACATTATCGCCTTCAATTGAAAAAAACCCAGACCTGGAATATTCAACTGAATTATCCGGACAAATCTTTACCGATATCGCAGCCCTGACCAAAGATACATTGGGTGTGTCGAGAGAATCCTATGGTGCCGGCGAGACAGTTGCCATCGAATATCTAATTGGAGAAGCAAAGAAGTTAGGCATGTCAGTCAGCAAAGATGCTGCTGCAAATGTTATATTTCAGATCGGGGAAGACTCCAAAAGCTGCTACATTCTTACCGGCTCACATATGGATTCAGTGCCGCAAGGTGGTAACTACGACGGACTTGCCGGAGTTGTCGCAGGTTTCTCCGTATTAGCTGATTTCATTCGCAATGGGATAAACCCGGCTGTTCCTTTGAAGGTCATCGCCCTTCGAGGAGAAGAAAGCGCTTGGTATGGACGCAATTATATTGGCGCTAAGGCTCTGTTTGGCCAATTGAAGTCGGAGGATTTGAAAGCGCAGCACCGTGAAACCAAAGGTGAATTGTCTGAAGCAATGGAGCGGGCGGGGGCAGATGTAAATCGAATTAAAGCCGGTGAAAAACTAATCAAGTCTGAAGAAGTTGCCGCCTTTATTGAATTGCACATTGAACAAGGCCCGATTTTGGTTGACCGAAACTGGCCTGCTGCAATCGTTACTGGAATCAGAGGAAATGCACGTCATCTAGACATAAAATGTATTGGTTCAGCCGGTCATTCCGGTGCAGTTCCGCGTTGGCTTCGTAAAGATGCCGTATTTGCCGGAGCTGATCTGATTTCTCGTATGGATGATCATTGGAACACGATTTTACAGCATGGTGGCGATGTGGTTTTAACCTCAGGTATATTTCATACTGACATGCAGCACCATGCGATGTCTCGGATACCAGGGGAACTGACCTTTAGTTTCGAAGCACGAAGCCAAGATCAAGCAACATTAGATGCGCTCGAAGCACTCCTGAAATCGGAATGCGCCACGATCGAAAGAGAACGTAAAGTCAATTTTGAATTTGATGAAGTCATCCATTCAGCGCCCGCTGTTCTCGATACTGAAATTATTAATCAACTTATCTCAAGCGCTGTTGCGGAGGGATTGCCGGGTGAAACCATTCCAAGTGGAGCCGGTCATGATGCCTCGATTTTTGCCAATGCGGGTGTGCCCACAGGAATGATTTTTATTCGCAATGAGCATGGATCACATAACCCAGACGAGGCCATGGACATCAAAGATTTTATGGCTGGCGTATCAATACTGAAGCGTTTCATATTGGATTTTGAGTTATAACTAGCCAAAAGTTGATAACAGTTCAACGACCGATTGATTGCCATCTTCATCTTAGAGATGGAGACATGTTATCGCTGGTATTGCCGTATTCTGCGGCGGTTTTTGGGAAAGCCGTGGTTATGCCAAATTTAATGCCGCCAATCCGTTCGGTTGAAGATGCGCTGGCATACAAGCAACGGATTTTAGATGCATTGCCGCCGGGCTCTACATTTGAACCGCTGATGACACTTTATTTGACCGAATCGACTTCCGTGAGCGAGATAAATACTGCTGCAGAAATGGATGATATCGTCGGTGTAAAGCTATATCCAGCCGGTGTAACAACGAATTCTGATGAAGGCGTGAGCGATATTGAAAGTATATATTCAACTTTTGAAGCGATGGAAAAAGCGGGCTTGCCTCTCCTTATTCATGGTGAAGTTGTTGATCCAGAAATCGACATTTTTGACCGCGAGCAAGTTTTCATTGACAAGGTTTTGGAGCCGCTTAGATTAAATTTCTCGGATTTAAAAATTGTATTGGAACATATTACGACAACTTACGCAGTGGATTATGTTGAGGCTGGGAACGCCAGCCTGGTGGCAACAATCACGCCTCATCATTTGGTTATTAATCGAAATGATTTGTTCAAAGGCGGTATCAGGCCTCATTTATATTGTCTGCCGATCGCCAAGCGAGAAACTAGCCGGCAATCGCTACGGCGGGCAGCGACGTCCGGTAATGAAAAGTTTTTTCTTGGAACTGATTCGGCACCACATACCGTCAGAGAAAAGGAATCCGACTGTGGGTGCGCTGGTATTTTCAATGCACCAACGACGATGCAAATACTTGCTGAAGTTTTCGATCAAGAGCAATCGATTGACCAATTGGAAGCCTTTACCTCGCTTAATGGCACTAATTTTTACGCGCTTGATCTGGAAGAGGATATTATTGAGCTGGAAAAAATAGACGACGAGCCTCCCATAGCTAATTCCGTTGGGGTTGAAGCTGAAGATATGGTAAGAGTTTTTTTGCCCGCTGAAGCAAGGCGTTGGAAAATTACCAACGCTCCGCAACTGGCGAAAACTCACTTGTCCACTTATAGCTCAAGATAGGGATAAATATGTTTCCAACGACATTCCCCGATAAAGAAGTAATTGCTGAATTGACAGCAAAGATGCTTATTGAAGTCGAGGCGGTTCGGTTCAGTGCCGACCAACCCTTTAAATTCACCTCCGGTTGGGCCAGCCCCGTTTATATCGACTGCCGAAAACTCATTTCTTATCCGCGGATCCGGCAAACGTTGATGGACTTTTCTGCATCTGTTATTGCCAGGAATATTGGTTTTGAATCTCTTGATTCGGTTGCCGGAGGCGAGACTGCTGGCATTCCTTTCGCCGCTTGGATAGCAGATCGCCTGATGTTGCCGATGCAATATGTCCGAAAGAAACCGAAAGGTTTTGGTCGCAAAGCGCAGATTGAGGGTGATTTTGACGAGGGAGCTCGCATACTTTTGGTCGAAGATTTGACCACAGATGGAAATAGTAAAATTAAATTTTGCCAAGCATTGCGTGAAGCCGGGGCACAAGTGGATCATACATTTGTTGTTTTTTATTATGATATTTTCCCACATACCCGCAAAGCTTTGGATGATATTGGATTGCAAATGCACTCCCTCGCAACTTGGTGGGATGTTCTAAAAGTTGCGAAAGATTTTAATTATTTTGATACCGAATCTATCGACGAAGTCGAGAAATTCTTAAATCAGCCGATGGAATGGTCAGCGGCGCACGGCGGGGCGTCATCTCTTTCGGAGTAATAACTACAACAGGCAATTATAGGAGGAATTCAATGAGCTGGAATGAATTGGAAAAACTATTATCGGATGCTGGAACCGGTGTACGCAATTTTGATCAATTTGCAACTGAATGTATGGTTCAGGCGCGAAATGATTCAGGTAATGCCCTCCCATATTTTTTGCTTGGAATTGTGGCAGAACGATTTGCGGACGCCTATCGACATGAGCCTCTTGGTATTGCCGAGTCTGAAATGCGGAGCAATACATTAAAAACGTGGGTTCAAAAATTTCGTGAAATATCTGAAAGCCAATCGAATGAGAAATATTTGATCACAAATTCTTTCATCTCTCAGGAACTTGATGATTGGTAGGTCAGGCCGATGAATGCGCCGACGAAAGAAAAGTGAACATTAAATGATCGTTTCAACTTATGAACCTGTTCGAGTTGAACAAGACTCGCTGGGTCACCTGGAAGTGCCTAAGAATGTGTTGTGGGGAATCCATACACTAAGAGCAGTTCAAAATTTCCCGATTACCGGCATTCCGGTAGGACATTATCCAGAGCTCGTAAAGGGGCACTGTCAGAGGAAACCTGATTTGACGGTATCTTGTTAATTCCATAAAGTTTCAGGATGAAAAATCATAATCCATTCCGCTATTTTAAAACATCACCTGAAGTCATTCGACTGGCAGTGATGATGTACGTCAGGTTCCCCCTTTCACTTCGCAACGTCGAAGACCTACTACATGAGCGAGGCGTCGATATCTGTCACGAAACTGTGCGCTATTGGTGGAACCGCTTTGGCCCAATGTTTGCTAGTGAAATTCGAAAGAAACGGATACATCCATCTCATAATTACTCAAATTGGAAATGGCATCTCGACGAGGTCTTCGTGAAGATCAATGGAGAAACACATTATTTGTGGCGTGACGTCGATCATGAAGGTGAAGTTCTAGAAACCTTTGTATCGAAGCGCAGAGATCGAAAAACAGCCTTAGTTTTTTTAAAGAAAATTATGAAACGATACGGTAGACCAAACGTAATCGTCACTGATAAATTGCGATCTTATCGTGCCGCAATGAAACTCATCGGAAATGAAAATACGCAAGAAGTTGGTCGCTGGGTAAACAATAGATGTGAAAACTCACACCTTCCATTCCGGCGACGAGTATATGCAATGCTGAGATTTAGGCGCATGCGAAGTTTACAGAAATTTGTTTCAATTCACTCACCAGTATTCAACCACTTCAACAAGGAACGACATCTAAATTCAAGAGATACATTTAAGGTTCAACGTGAAGCTGCTCTTGTGGAGTGGCAGCAACTCTGTGCTGCATAAATCCGGCATATTATTGCCATAGTGAGACGAGTTCGCATTTGTCTGACAGCACCCTGCAACGTAACGCTGCTCTTGCCGAGTGGCAGCATCTTTGTGCTGTATAAATTCCCAGTATTCACGGTACACAGAGACTAGTTCGCATTCGTCTGACAGCACCCTTATGAAAGTTTGAATTCTCTCCATCGTCGATACGATGGGCCAATTCCAGAAATAGACCGAATGCGCGCCTTATTGGCCTCACCCCAGAATAAAAATAGAGTCGAATGCGCGCGCTCAATTT
>Ga0066376_10004735_pt1 | contig 11757 bp, 8 predicted proteins | sample Knorr_S15_td_Bot_FD_77009 | JGI IMG/M metagenome (GOLD analysis project Ga0066376, IMG submission 77009) | Marine microbial communities from Southern Atlantic Ocean transect - Knorr_S15_td_Bottom_ad_5009_LV_A | ecosystem: Environmental > Aquatic > Marine > Oceanic | place: Southern Atlantic... | reverse complement strand
TGGCCTATGACAAGCCGTCGCTGTACTTCCCGCGGAAGCTGGTGATCGACGACGGGACGATGCGTGTCGAGTTGATCACCTTCGGTCACGCTCACACGGCCGGCGATGCGATCGCCTGGCTGCCCAAGCAGCGGATCGCCTTCACCGGCGATTCGTGTGTCAACGGGGCGTTCAACTACACCGGCGACAGCGACACCGAGAGCTGGATCGGGGTGCTGACCGAACTGGCCAAGTTGCCGATCAAGACGATCGCTCCCGGACACGGCGAGGCCTCGAGCAAGGCGTTGATCGCCACCCAGAAGCGGTATTTCGTCGAGCTGCGGCAGGCCATCCAGAAGGCCATCGACGACGGCAAGACACTCGAGGAGATCAAGACCTCGATCGATCTGCCGTGGTACAAGAAGTGGACCGGGGTGGATGTGAAGACTCGCGAGGAGAACATCGAGCATGTGTTTGGCGAGTTGACCGGGAAGAAGGTGAAGAAGTGAGGCGAATGCTGCTGGCCACCGCCCTGGCGTTGTTGCCGGCCGTTCTTCCCGCGGCGACTCGTCCCAACGTGCTGGTGATCCTGACCGACGACCAGGGCTGGGGTGACCTCAGCCTCAACGGCAACCGCAACCTCAGCACCCCGCACATCGACTCGCTGGCCCGTGACGGTGCCCGCTTCAGCCGCTTCTATGTCTGCCCGGTCTGTTCGCCGACCCGGGCCGAGTTCCTGACCGGCCGCTATCATCCCCGCGGCGGCGTCTACAGCACGTCGGCCGGTGGCGAGCGGTTGGACCTGGACGAACGGACCATCGGCGACGTGTTTGCCCGGGCCGGCTACGTCACCGCGGCCTTCGGCAAGTGGCACAACGGGATGCAGCCGCCCTACCACCCCAACAGCCGGGGCTTCGCCGAGTTCTACGGGTTCTGTTCGGGTCACTGGGGCAACTACTTCAGCCCGCCACTGGAACACAACGGGCGGCTGGTCCGCGGCAACGGCTTCTGTATTGACGACTTCACCGACCGGGCGATCAAGGTCATCGAGCAGGCCGATCGCGACAGCAAGCCGTTCCTTGTCTACCTGCCCTTCAACACGCCGCATTCACCGATGCAGGTTCCCGATCGGTGGTGGCAGGTGTTCCGCGAGAAGACCCTGTTGATGCACCATCGCGACGTGAAGGGGTCGGGGATGGGGCGATCCAAGAAAGAGAACATCGGACACATCCGTTGTGCGTTGGCGATGTGCGAGAACATCGACTGGAATGTCGGCCGGCTGCTGTCCACTCTCGATCGCCTCAAGCTCTCCGACGACACGATCGTGGTCTATTTTCATGACAACGGTCCCAACGGCGTGCGTTGGAACGGCGACATGCGGGGCCGCAAGGGATCGACCGACGAGGGTGGCGTGCGTTCGCCGCTGCTGGTGCGATGGCCGCGGCGGATCCCCGGCGGGTTGGTTGTCGATCGAATCGCCGGGGCGATCGACCTGCTGCCGACACTCGCCGACTGTTCGGGGGTCCCCGTGCCCGGCCAGCCCGGCAAGCCACTGGACGGCCGCAGCCTGAAGCCGCTGTTGCTGGGCAGCCCGACCCCGGTAAAGACAGCTTGGGCGGACCGCTCGATCTTCTCACACTGGCGCGGGCGGGTCAGCGTGCGTACCCAGGCCCACCGACTCGACCACCAGGGGCGGCTCTACGACATGCAGGCCGATCCGGGCCAGCGCCGCGACATCAGCGGCGCCCACCCGCAACTGGCCGCTCGATTGCGGGCGGACGTCGCGGAGTGGAAACGCGAGGTGCTCGGCGAGCTCGATTCGAAGCGGCTCCGCCCGTTTACGCTGGGGCATCCGGGGTCCGAGTGGACACAGTTGCCCGCTCGGGACGGTCGGCCGACGGGGACGATCACCCGCTCCAATCGCTTCCCCAACTGCTCGTACTTCACCAACTGGACGAGCACCGCCGACCGGGTCAGCTGGCCGGTGGATGTCCTGGCCGACGGTCGCTTCGAGGTGAGCGTGTATTACGCCGTGTCGAAGGCGGACGCCGGAGCCACGATCGAGTTGAGCCGTGGCGAGACGCGGTTGACGGCGACGATCAGCCGGCCGCACGAGGTGTCCGTTCGGGGCGGTGAACACGACCGGGTGCCGCGGCAGGAGTCGTACGTCAAGGACTTCCGGCCGCTGCGGATGGGAGTGATCGAGTTGTCTCGGGGCCGGGGCGACCTGGTGCTGCGGGCGACAGGGATTCCCGGATCGCAGGCGATGGAATTCCGCCTGCTGATGCTACGGCGTCTGCCGTCGGCTACGCCTTGCGAATGAAGTGTGCGGCGTAGCTGCGGACTTCTTGTCCGTTGAGCACGTGAACTTGTCTCAGTCGGTCGACGGTGTCCTGGCTGAAGCGGCTGAGCGGGACGTGAATCAGTTTGCGGTGGTGTTGTTTGGCGATACGTCGCCAGGCGGCGCCTGGTGGTGAACTGCTGAGCACGGCGATGTGTCGTTCCTGGCTGTAGTGGCATGCGGCGGCGAGCAGTCGTTCTTCGAGGGTATCGGCCCAATCGAATCGCGGGTCGGCCCAGACCTCGGGGATCGGCCGTGGCGGGAACAGGAACATCGCTCCGCCGTAGTGGGCCAATCCGATCCCCGGCCCGGCCATCTCGGACCCGAAGTCGGTCGCGAACAGTGCCAGGGTCGATTCGTCGTGATGCTCGGCCATCCAGGTGATTCGCCATGGGTAGTCGCGAGGATCGGCGGGCGAGTCGAAGAACATCAGGACGCAATCCAGGCTGCCTCGGTTCGGCGGCAGCACTTTGACGAACAGGTCGCCGGTGTGCCAGTTCCTGAGAGTTTCGCGGATATCCAGGCCGTCTCGAAAACTGGTCGTGAATTTTTCGGTGCGAGCGAGGTCGGTCCCGAGCAGTGAGAGTGCCGAGTCCTTGACGTGTGTGCGAAAGCGTTCGATGGCGTTGTCTTCGGGTGGCCAGCTGCATTGCCGGTGCGGATCCCATTGGGTTTGCCACTGCTCCTGTTGCCATTCGGGTGGTCGCGGTTTCAGCCGGACGGTCCGCCAACTCAGGGGTGGCCCCGGCAGCCGGCTGGCCAGTTCGACCGGGTCGCCATCCGGCAGTTGTCCCTTCCCGATGCCCATGCGAATTTCGTCCAGCGGCAGGGGCTGTGCGTAGGGGTAGTCGCGAGCGGTCTCGGCCAGCGTGATGGCAAACTCGTCTCCAGCCACCTGTTTGGCGGCGGTGACCAGGGTGTAGAGGTCTGGCGTCAATCGTCGTTCGACGAGCGAGAGGTTTCGGACGTAGCGAAAGTAGGCGGAGAGCAGTTGAGGTGTAATCCGCCTGGCTCGCGATTTCCATTCGGCTTCGTAGCGGTCGCGGGTTTCCAGGAGCAGTTCCTTGAGTCCATCGACCGAGAGGTTCTGGTCGTCATCGAGGCGCGCTCGAGCGGTTTCATAGAGCCCGGTGATGAAGGGGAGTTCTCCGAGCAGGAAGGTCAGCGTGCGGGGATCGACGGCGAGGGTCTGAGTCTTTTGGACGTCGGCCGGTTCGACGAGGCGGCCTCCGGATCGGTACGACTCGCGGATCCACGGCCAGTCGAGCAGGCTGCAGACGAGCAGGATCGAATCGTGTTGTTGTTCGAGTTCGTGGATGCGGGCGGCGATGTGGTCGATTCGGTCGGAGGGTTGTCCTGCGGGTGGTCGCGGCAGAGCGGGGAGAGTGGCCGCGGCGAACTGTTCGACGCTGACACGTTTCAGTGCATAGGCATCGGGCAGCACTGCGGCGATCGGTTCCCACGGATTGGTTTCCGGGTCGATGAACGCTCGAACAATGTGTTCGCCGACCGCGGTCCTGAGAGCGGCGATCACAGGCTGGCAGGGATCGATCGGAACGTAGCTGGCGCGTGCCGGTGCGTGGTCGTCATCGCCGTGCTGATCGGGGGTCCAGTCGCTGGCGTCGAATCGAGTCGATTCGTGCTGGAGAACGAGCGTGGTGCCGGGCAGGTGTTGGAGTGCGGATTCGGTATCGGACTGGAACGAGGGTGGCAGCGGCACGGCGAGGCAGTCGACGTGGTGTTCGAGCATGACTCGACGAACGGCGATCGCGAAATCGCCGCTACCGTGGATCACCGGGACGGCCAACGTCTTGTCGCTGATCGCCAGCGGGCCGTTCATGCTTGCGGCTCGTCGTCGTTGGGGTCGTCGCTGGGGTCGTCGCTGGGGTCGTCGCTGGGGTCGTCGCTGCGGTGGTCATCGTAGTTGTCGGCATCGGGATGCAGCGGGTCGTCGCCGGAGAAGAAGAAGTCGCCGAGTCCCAGCGGCATGATGTTGCCTCCGAGCGACTGTTGTCGTCTGGAGGCGAGTGTTTGGAGATCGAGTGCATCGTCACCGAGGCAAGCGGTGACGGATTCGGCCCAGGCGTGGTCGAGTGAGAGCGGGTGTTCGGGGTCGGCAGCGAGTCGTTTGAGTGCATAGCGGAGGATATTGATGCCATCGCGGGTCGAGAAGTCGAGTTTGAGTCCGTGTGCCTGTTGCAGGAATTCGACGGTGAGGTTGAGCATTTCTGCGTTGGCGAATGGCAGGTGGTATTCGAGAATCGCTCGTTCGTCGTCGCGTGACGGGTGTTCGAGGACGAGCGTGGGTTGGAGTCGGCTGAGGATATAGTCGGGGACTTCGAAGGTGGATTCGTCTTCGTTCATGGTCACGACACATCGGAAGTCGTCGTGGGCCGGGATGGTGATCCCGGCGACGATCGATTCGACGTAGCGTCGATGGTCGAGAAGTGGAGCGAGGCTGGCCCACGACTTTTCGTTCATCCGGTTGCCTTCATCGAGCACGCAGACGCTGCCGGTGAGCATCGCTGTGACCAGTGGGCTGGCGTGGTACTGGATGGTGCCCGATTCTGCGAGCACGGGTGTGACGAGCAGGTCTTCGGGCCGGGTGTCGGAGGTGCACTGGTAGACGTAGAGGTCTTGTTTTCTGGTCTGAGCGGCGGCCATGGCCAGCGTGGTCTTGCCGATTCCCGGTGCACCGGTCAGCCGTGGTGCCAGCGGCAGGTCCAGGTCGTCGACGGTCAGCCAGCAGGCGAGCAGTTGCCTGAGCACTTCGCTCTGTCCGATCCATTCGCCTTTCGACGGATCGGCCGACGAGAGATACAGCCGGACGCCGTGAATCTCGACGTGATTGGCCATCAGCGGGCGGCCGCAGCCAGTTCGGTGAACAGCCGTTCGACATCCGCGAGCGTCACGGTGATCTCGCGAGTGAACCCGGTGTGGCCTCGTTCGTAGAAGATCTGGCTGGCGAGTTGTGGTTGCGAGTGGACGAGAGTCGCGAGTTGCTCGTGGGTATCGACCGAGTTGTCGGTCGAGTCATCGAGATGTCCGTCGACTTCCTGGATCTCGGCTTCGACTTCCGGGTCGAACACAGTCCGGGTTTCGACGACAAGAGATTCGAGTCGCGGGTCGTACTTCTTGTAACTCGCCATCGCGATGCTTTCGGGAAACTCAAAAGGAACCGGGCCGGACCAGGACAGTCGTCCCGGGCGGCTCATTTTACACTCCCGTCACCTGCCTCGACAGGCTATTCGGTAATGATGTCGCGAACCGAGTGACCACTGGGGATCATCGGCAGCACGTGTTCCTGGTAGGGGCAGATGCAATCGAGCAGGTAGGGTCCGTCCGAGGCGAGCATGGTGGCGAGTGCGTCGGAGAACTCGGAGCGAGTTCGCACCTGGGCCGATGCGACACCGTAGCCCTGAGCGATCGAGACGAAATCGGGGTAGGTGTGTTCGAGGTGTCCGTCGCCGGCTCCGGTGTATTCGGGGGCATCGACGGGTCCGAGCCAGGTGTGAGCACGTCGTCCGCCGAAGAAGCGATCTTCCCACTGCATGACCATCCCGAGGTGCTGGTTGTTGAGCAGCAGGATTTTGACGGGCAGTGATTCGCAGTGCAGCGTGGCGAGTTCCTGGATATTCATCTGGAACGAGCCATCGCCATCGATGTCGATGCAGAGTGCACCGGGGTTGGCGGCCTGGGCGCCCATGGCGGCGGGCAATCCGAAGCCCATCGTGCCCAGCCCCGAACTGCTCATCCATCGACGTGGTCGTCGGATGGGGAAGTGTTGCGCCGACCACATCTGGTGCTGACCGACTCCGACACTGATAAACGGATCACGATCGGCGGTTTGCCGGGCCAGTTCACGGATTGCGGTCTGAGGGTAGATCAGTTCCTTGTGGTCCGGGCAGACCAACGGGTTGTCCTGTTTCCAGCGTGTGACCTGTTCGACCCACTGGTCGATCTGGGGGATATCGTCATCGGTGAGTTGTTGGTTGAGTTGTTCGAGGACATCGGCGACGTCGGCGACGATTGGGATGTGTGCTTCCTTGTTCTTGTGGATTTCCGACGGATCGATATCGACGTGTACGATCTTGCCGTGTTGAGCGAACTCTTCGAGTTTCCCGGTGACGCGATCGTCGAAGCGGACTCCAAAAGCCAGCAGCAGGTCGGCCTCGTTGACGGCGAGGTTCGAGCTGACGGTGCCGTGCATCCCGAGCATGCCCAGCGACTGGGGATCGTCGTCGGGGAATGCTCCGATACCCATCAGCGTGTTGGCCACCGGGATGCCGGTGCGTCGGGCAAACGTGGCCAGTCGCTCGGATGCTTCGCCATTGATCACTCCGCCACCGACATAAAGCACCGGCCGTTTGGAGCGTCGGATGGCGGCGATCAGTTGCCCGATCTGTTCGGGTCGAGAAGTCCGGGTTGCCGGCCGGTAGCCGGGCAGGTCGTTGGGCGTATCGTAGTCGGGCGGTTCGTCCAGGGTCAGCATCTGGACATCCTTGGGGAAGTCGATCAGCACCGGTCCGGGTCGTCCGGTGCGGGCCACAAAGAACGCCTCCTTGACGACTCGGGCCACGTCACGAATATCGGTCAGCAGGTAGTGGTGCTTGGTGACGGCCCGGCAGACCTCGACGATCGGAGTTTCCTGGAAGGCGTCGGTACCGATGACCTGTTTGGACACTTGCCCGGTGATCGCCACCATCGGCACGCTGTCCATCTTGGCATCGGCGAGCGTGGTGACGAGATTGGTGGCTCCCGGTCCACTGGTTGCCATGCAGACTCCGACACGGCCGGTGCTGCGGGCGTAGCCCTGAGCGGCAAAGCCGCCACCCTGTTCGTGCCGAGGCAGGATGGTCCGCAGTCGGTCGACGTTCCGGATCAAGGCCTGGTGCAATGGCATACTGGCTCCGCCCGGGTAGGCGAAAATGCACTCGACTCCCTGGTGAATCAGGGCTTCGACCAGGATGTTGGCTCCGTTGATCCCGGACGTGTCGCGGGCGGAGTCTGTCAGGTCTTCTGTCGTCGACACGGAGATTGTCTCGTTGAGAATCACTCCACGAACGCCCGGTGGCGGATGTGGGGATCCAGTTGGTGGGTCGGCGACTCCGTTCGCTGGTATCGCTCGGACCAAAACGGCAAAGCGATATCTATTGTAAGTGGTCGCCAGGGACTCGACGAGTGCAGTTGATGCGAGCCGGCGTGTTGGCACGAGTTGCCGCGTGTTGCCTGTGACGGGTGTAGCGGTTCTGCGGCAGGTCGTGTCTCAGGCTTTGCCGTCTCGCAGCCTGGTACCGAAGGTGAACAGGGCGATGCCGGCGAGAGTCAGGACGGGCATCCAGATCAGCCGCATGCCGTAGCTCAGTTGCCAGACGATCAGCAAGGGCAAGAGGGTCAGCACGACCAGCTGCATCAGGAAGCCGACTTGCTGTCGCATCGCGGCCTACCAGGGTGATTTGGGCTATTGGTGTGAGACGAGATCCGGAGCCCGAGTTCATTCGGCGGTGAACTTGGCCAAGGGGACCCGGACGGCCTTCAGCCTGGTTGTCTGGTTGGCCTTGATCGTCACACTGAAGCCTCGACGCACCCCCGCTGCGACGTAGCCGACCAGTTCGTGCCAGCAGCGGAATTCGTAGGTCCCCGGCTTCAGTCCGGTGACGGTGAACCGGCCTTCAGCGTCGGTGACGGCCATGTAGGGGTGATCGAGGATCAGCCAGTAGGCCTTCATCCAGGGGTGGATATCGCACTTGATGGTGGTCGGCAGGAACTCGGCGATCGGGTAACTGAACTTGATCCCCGTGCGGTTGTTGGCATTCAGGATGAAGTTGTCGGCCTTGTTTCGGATCGGGTAAGTGTGAGTGTTGTGAGCGCAGTTGTCGTTGGATTTGACGACCACCGCCTGGTCGGTGCGGACGATGAGAGTGTGCGGAGTGAATCGGCAGCCTTTTTGGTCGAAGACGACTTCCTTGTTCTTGCTGGTCTTCAGCTTGGGGTGGATCGCGGCTTTGTCGACTTTTCGGATGTAGACAAAGATGTGTCGGATGCCCTTGGTCTTGGGATCGATGACCAGTTCGTCGCTGGGGAGGTCGACAGCCGCACAGATGGCCCCGTCCTTGGCTTCGGGATCGCCTTTTCTGACCAGGAGCTTCGCTGCCGGGATGTTTCCATCGAGTGTGAACTGGCCGCTGACCGAGCCATGTCCGGCGTCGTTGAGCAGCGTGGGCGGAGTGCTCTTGGTCGTCTTGGCCGGTTCGTTGGACTTTGCGTCTGGAGGTGTGGTGGCCGAGACGAGAGTCGCACAGACGATCAACAGCAGGCAGGATTGGGCGATTTTCATGACAGGGGCTCCATTTCATCTCGAATCCACGTGCCACTCCAGCCTAGCGGATCCTGCGGAACGGCGGAAGCGGCTGATGGATTTGGAGGCTGGTGAGTTGGAATTGCACTTGTGGGCGGTCTGTGGCGATCTGCAAACTCGGCCACGGTGAACCGCTCGCCTCGGGCGGCTGCAATTCCTCGCGGGACGGATCCTGTGACCGGCAGCCGTGGTGGTGGTTTGTTTTGGAACCTGCGGGCCCGAGGTGTTTGCCATGCTGGCGAAGTTGTTCACGTATTCGTTGTTTGGGATCGAGGCACGTGCTGTCGAGGTCGAAGTCGACATATCCGCCGGCAGTCTGCCTCGGACGATCCTGGTCGGTTTGGCCGAAGCTGCGGTTCGCGAGAGTACTCATCGAATCGAGCGAGCGTTGGTCAACAGCGGTTACGTTCGGCCCAGTGATCGTGTGGTGATTTCCTTGTCTCCGGCCGATCTGCCCAAGGACGCTGCATCGTTTGACCTGCCGATCGCGTTGGGGTTGTTGGCGGCCAGTGGCCAGTTGCAGTGCGACCGGTTCGAGGAATTCGCGGTGGTCGGCGAATTGGCATTGGATGGTCGATTGCGTCCAATTCGTGGCGTGTTGTCGATGGCCCTGGCGGCTCGGGATGCCGGGCGTGTGGGGATCGTGGTCCCGTTGGAGAACGTGTCCGAGGCGGCGGTGGTCGAGGGATTGGATGCGATTCCGGTGGGGACGTTGTCCGAGGCGTTCGGGCATTTTTCCGGAGCGATCGACGTCGAGCCGGCGGCGTTCAGTTGGGAGCAGGCGATTGGTGACCATGGTCGATTCGATGTCGACTACTCGGACGTGAAGGGGCAGGAAACGGCGAAGCGGGCGGTCGTGGTGGCTGCCGCCGGTCGGCATCACCTGTTGATGATCGGGCCTCCGGGCACCGGAAAGACCCTATTGGCCAGGCGGTTGGGCAGCATTCTGCCCCAGCTGACATCTCAGGAGAGCCTGGAGACGACGAGGATCTGGAGTGCGGTAGGTCGATTGGCACCCGGCCGACCCCTGATGCTCTGCCGACCCTTCCGATCGCCTCACCACACGATCAGCGAAGCGGGATTGGTCGGAGGCGGCCGTCGGCCGTCGCCGGGTGAGATCAGCCTGGCTCATCACGGCGTGCTGTTTCTGGACGAGTTGCCCGAGTTCAACCGTCGGACGTTGGAGGTGTTGCGGCAGCCGTTGGAGGAGAACGAGGTGACGATCTCGCGGGCGTTGGGCAGCATGACGTTTCCGGCCAACCTGATGCTGGTGGCGGCGATGAACCCCTGTCCGTGCGGGTACCGGGGTGATCCGCGGCGAGAATGTCATTGTGGCGTGTCGCAGATCGAACGCTACTTGGCCAAGATCAGTGGCCCGTTACTGGATCGGATCGACATTCATGTCGAGGTGCCCGGTGTGCCGTTTCATGAACTGGCCGACGACACGCCGGGGACCAGCAGTCGCGAGATGGCCGAGCAGGTCGAGGTGGCTCGAGTGGCTCAGCTGGAACGGTTTGGGGAATTGGATTCAGTCGGTGTCTCGGCGACTCGGACCAACGGGAACATGAGCCCGCCTCAGATCCGAAAGCACTGCAGGTTACAGGGGTCGGCCGAGAACCTGTTGAAGCTGGCAATGGAGCAGATGGGTCTGTCGGCTCGGGCTCACGACCGCATTCTGAGGGTTTCTCGGACGATCGCCGATCTCAGCGGCTGCGGCGAGATCGGCGAGGATCATCTCTCCGAAGCGATCAACTTCCGTGCGTTGGATCGGTCGTATTGGGATTGAGCGAGTGGGTCTTCGAAGCCAGGCGGGTGTCAGTCGGCAGCCGGTTTCAGTAGCCGTGGCGAGGCCGTCTTGACCCAACCGGCCTTGCGTTGGCCGGTGCCGGGACGTCCTGTATCTCCGAGGTCTTCACGAGCCGTTTCGACCAGTCGTTGCAGTTGCGCGACGACCTTGGGGTGTTTGGCGGCGACGTTGTGGTCTTCGTGGATGTCGGTCTTGAGATGGAACAGTTTCAGGGGCTGAGCCGGTTCGGGTTTGCCCCAGTTGCGTTTTTTGGCCTTCATCGCGACGAACATCTTCCACGGTCCTGAACGAACCGCCTGCAGTTGGTCCATCTGGTAATAGTAGAAGGCCTGGTGTCCAGCCATTGGCCCGGCCTTGCCAGAGAGGATCGGCCAGATGTTTTTGCCGTCGATTTTGCGGTCAGCCGGCGGATTGGCGCCGGCGAGGTGAGCGAGAGTGGGCAGCACGTCGAGTGTGCTGGTGATGGCATCGCTGCTGGTTCCGGCGGGGATTCGGCCGGGCCAGCGGACCACGCACGGGACTCTCATGCCGCCCTCGTCGGTCTGTCCTTTGCGGCCTCGAAGCGGCAGGTTGCTGCCCTGCTTGGCACGGGCCGAGCCGTTGTCGGAGGTGAACAGGACCAGGGTCTGGCGGTCGATATCACACTCGGTGAGCGTCTTGAACAACTCGCCCATCGACCAGTCGATCTCCTGCACCCAGTCTCCATAGAGACCGTCTCGGGACTTGCCTCGAAACCTTTGGGCGGGAACCAGCGGCAGGTGAACGGCCGTGTGTGGCAGGTAGAGGAAGAAGGGTCGCGAGCGGTTGGCCTTGATGAAGCGGACGGCTTCTTCGGTGTATTGCCTTGTGATGGAGGTGTCTTTCTGGACGCCCGAGGCGATCGTGGTGAGATCTCGGACCAGCGGCAGCGGGACCTGCTGGCGGTTCATGTCGTTGCTGTAGGGGATGCCGAAGTAGTGGTCGAAGCCCTGGTTGGTGGGCATGAAGTCGGGGTGATCACCGAGGTGCCACTTGCCGACGGCCATCGTGGCGTAGCCCCGGGTCTTGAGCACTTCGGCGACAGTGATTTCTGAGGGGTTGAGTCCTTTACGGGCTGCGGGGAAGAGCACGCAGCGGTTCTGCTGGTCGACGTGCAGGGTGACTCGCCGCGGGTAGCAGGCGGTCATCAGGCTGGATCGCGACGGAGTGCAGACCGAGCAGGTCGAGTAGAAATCGGTCAGGCGGATGCGTTCGCGGGCCATCCGGTCGAGCACGGGAGTGTCGTGAGTTTTC